>Ga0136613_10000031_pt1 | contig 47042 bp, 46 predicted proteins | sample AntDrymUQ2722106_2_FD_106649 | JGI IMG/M metagenome (GOLD analysis project Ga0136613, IMG submission 106649) | Polar desert sand microbial communities from Dry Valleys, Antarctica - metaG UQ272 (21.06) | ecosystem: Environmental > Terrestrial > Soil > Desert | place: Antarctica: Dry Valley... | reverse complement strand
GCGAATGTTTACCGGGTGGCGCATGGTCAAGGGCCCCGGATCTATGCCTCCGGTTTCACGAACATCATTGACATCGAATTCGCCGATGATGGCACCCTTTTCGTGCTGGAGATCGCCACCGACTCGCTCCTGGCGGGAGGACCTGGGGGCCTGTGGACGGTTCCCCGAGGTGGCGGGACCGGAACCAGGATCCTCACCGATCCTTTGCTCTTCCCCGGTGGGCTCGAGTTCGGTCCGGACGGCGCTCTCTACATCACCAACCTCTCGATCTTCCCCGACGGGCAGGTGCTCAGACTCGACTGGTAAGGACTCTGGTGGTTTCAGCGGCGGTGACGTCGGGTACAAGCCAGTAGGACATCCAACAACCAAGGGAGGTCAGGATGTATCACGAGATCTGGACGTATCGGGATGACGTATACCCCGAGCGTGTAGACGCAAACGGGGATGCCGCCTCGACGGACATGCGCGACGACTTAAACGTGCGTGGCGACATAAGCGGCGATATGGTCGGTTACTCAGTGGAGGCCCTGGACGGATCGATCGGCAAAGTCGACGAAGCCACCCACGAAGCTGGTTCTAGCTACATCGTCGTAGACACCGGCCCTTGGATCTTCGGCAAAAAGGTCTTATTGCCGGCGGGCGTGGTTTCCCGGGTCGACTCGGAAGGTCGGAGCGTTGCGGTGAACCGCACCAAGGATCAGATCAAGAACTCGCCCGAGTTCGACGATTCCACCTATCGGGACTCGACTTATCGTGACGAGCTCGGCTCGTACTACGGCTCGGAAGGCCCTGGCTTCCGCGACTGGTAGATCGCCGACATTGATCGATAGAAAGGCCCGGGCCTTCGGCCCGGGCCTTTTCTTACCGAATCCAGACAGCGAGCTTCTCAGGCTGCATGGTCGTGGTGACGACTCTCCCCACCTCCGACCCCAGGGCATAGACGTCAACTTCACTGCGAAGACGATTCGACAGTTGCTCCATCGTTATCCGGGCGTCATAGGTCGAACGGTTGAATCTCCGATCGACCAAGGCCTGAGCGCGCCTTCGCATTGGAGCAAACAGGGCGGCAGCCAAAAGCGTCGCTCCCGCCACTGCCAACGATCCGGCGGTCGGTACCAGCGAGGAGATGAGGAACACGGTTCCTGCATAGACACCGATCAACAAGCTGGTGACCAACCCGTAGGTGATGGTGCGGGTGATGATCTTGTCGATGTCGAACAGCCGGTAGCGCATCACCGCGATCCCGATGGCGAGGGCTGGGGCACTTAGGCCGGCAACGGCCAGGACGTCGCCGACCATCCCGTCGGGCTCGAAGACTGCGTTCGCTACAAACATCACGATCGTGAGAAACACGGAGAAGACGAACCAAAGGAGCTGCTGACGCTCCAAGCCGCGGCGACTCCGGTACCGGGTCACCGTGGACACGGCGCCGAGGACGAGAAACACTAGAGCCATTGGCAGCAGAGCGGTTTCGGCATCTTCGTATGGCAAGAGCGCCAACGGATTGTCAAGTCGGATACCGATGTCGAACGACTGTTGGAAGGTGGTGGCAGCGATGAATACAAACAAGAAAACCACCACCGCCTTCAACACCCAGTCCCATCTTTTTGTGAGCGGTTGCCCATCAGGGAACAAAACGGGAATGACTACGAAGATGATCAGCAAGGCAACGAGCCAGGTCCATTCGCCAACCCAGGCCGAAAAGATCGCGCCCGGGAGGCCTTGGTCGATCGCGAACCGGGCGTAGTCGACACCTAGAAAGGTCAGGGTCCAGGAGCAGGCGAAGGCAAGGAGAATCCAACCGATTCTCACTCGCGGTTGACGCCACAAGAGGAATGCCCCGATGACCCAATAGGGAAGGGTGCCGAGAAGAATCAATTGGATTGCGCCCGGCGAGTTGGCGCGAGCGATCAGAAGATCGGCTGCGACCAATGACAGTCCGACCGCGAGGACGGTTAATGCCGCGGGTCCTTGGCGGTCTTGTTTCATTGCAACCATTCTGGCCTGAGCCGTTCCGGGGGAGTTACGGATGGCTTAGATGGTGAGAAATCCGACCCAAAGGGTATAACGCTCCAATGCGAAAAGCATTTGACCTGATCAAGCAAACCGTCAAGGAGTGGTCCGAGGACAAGGTGCCTCGGCTCGGAGCGGCTCTGGCCTATTACACGATGTTCTCTTTGGCGCCACTCCTGATCATTGCCATTGCGATCGCCGGCCTTGTATTTGGGGAGGAAGCAGCCCGTGGTCGGATCACCGATGAGCTTCGGACCTTGATCAACGATGACGCGGCCGTCATGGTCGAAGACTTGATCGCGAACGCCCGTCGTCCTGGTGCCGGTCTGGTGGCCACGATCATCGGGGTGGTGACGCTCTTGCTTGGTGCGTCCGGGGTTATCGGTCAGCTCAAAGACTCGATGAACACGATCTGGGAAGTGGGTCCGAAGCCTGGTCGCGGCATCCTCGGCCTGCTCAAGGATCGGTTCTTGTCCCTGGCCATGGTTCTGGGCATTGGGTTTCTCCTCTTGACATCGCTGGTCCTTAGCGCGGGTCTTGACGCGGTTTCGGAGTTCGCGTTCGGCGAGGACGCGGGTTTCCCTCTACAGGCCCTGAACTTCGTGGCTTCGTTCGCGGTGATCACGCTTCTCTTCGCGGTGATCTACAAGGTGTTGCCGGACGTCAAGATCGCCTGGCGCGACGTTTGGATCGGCGCTCTCGTGACCGCTCTTCTATTCAATCTCGGGAAGTTTCTAATCGGCGTGTATCTGAGCCGCTCCACGACCGCCTCGGTCTTCGGCGCCGCCGGCTCGCTGATCTTGATTCTGTTGTGGATCTATTACTCCTCGCAGATTCTGTTCTTTGGCGCCGAGTTCACCCAGGTCTACGCCAATCGTTTTGGCGGCAAGCTCGAGCCCGCTGAGGGCGCCGTCGCCTTGACTCCGGCCCAGCGGACCCAGCAGGGCATTCCGAAGGACGAAACTATTCGACACTGGACCCCGCCACCCGACGCGGCCAGCGGCCGAATGGCATCGTTGCTCGTGTTAGCCGTCGTCGTCTTCGACCTGATCGGAGGCAAGCGCCGCGCGTAGCCGTTTCCGCAAATTTGGCACGTGAGGAACGCGGTTTCCATAAATCGGCACCACAACGACGATTTCCGCACCGCTAGTACCGAATTACGTTTTAGGCGTTCCCCACTGCCGAAGTTGCCCGAGCCAACAGGAACCCAGCCTTAACTGGGGATGGGCTCGATCATGATGCATTCGCCCGGGCATTCCTCAGCCGATTCGAGGGCGTCTTGGATCAGATGATCGGGGATGCGGGCCACACCCCGCGATCCGTCAGGCCCGTGACCGTCGCCGTCCTTGCCGTCATAGACGATGGTCTTGCCGAAGTGCTTCGTTTCTTCCTTAACCACCCAAAGGCCGTCCTCACGGGCGGTGAACACATCGGGGGTGATCTCCTCACAGATTCCATCGCCCGTACAAAGGTCCTGGTCGATCCAAACCTGCAATTTCGAAGCTGTTGCCATGTCGAACTAAGGGTAGACGTTGAGCGACGATATCGGGGCAGGGTTCGCAGCCGCACGGAAGGGCTAGTTTGAGAGGTGATGGGCTACCAGCCGGTCAACAAGGTTCGGTTTGTCACTGCCACGACTCTCTTCGACGGCCACGACGCCTCGATCAACGTCTTCCGCCGCATGTTGCAGGCTTCGGGGGCGGAGGTCATCCATCTCGGCCACAACCGAAGCGGGACCGACATCGTCGCCACCGCGGTGGAAGAAGACGCCCAGGCGATCGCAGTCACTTCCTACCAGGGCGGCCACATGGAGTTCTTCCGCTATCTGCGCGATCTCCTGGTTGCTGCCGACCGTTCGGAGGTGAGAATTTTTGGCGGCGGGGGAGGGACGATCCTCCCGTCCGAAGCCGCCGAGCTGATGAGCTATGGGATCACCCGGATCTACTCGCCCGACGACGGGCGAGCGCTCGGGCTCCAAGGGATGGTCGACGACATGCTCGCCCAGGCTGATTACCCGACCGGCCAGCTCGACGAGCCGGCCGACTGGGCATCCCCGTTCGAGGCGGGCAAGCTGGCGCAACTGATCTCGGCGGCGGAGAACTGGCCGGACAAGTATCAGGACCTCTTCGAGCAGGTGGCCGAGAAGGCCGCCGGCTCCAGCGTTCCGATCATCGGCTTCACCGGCACCGGCGGTTCCGGCAAGTCATCTCTGGTCGACGAGGTCCTGCGCCGGTTCTTGCTCGACTTTCCCGACAAACGCCTCGGTTTGATTTCGGTCGACCCGTCGAAGCGTCGCACCGGGGGAGCGTTGCTTGGGGACCGAATCCGGATGAATTCGATCCCGCATCCGCAGGCGTTTCTGCGGTCGATGGCCACCCGCCAGGCCAACCTCTCGCTCTCCCCGGCGGTGGGCAATGCGCTCAACCTTTTGCGAGTCTCGGGGGTCGATCTCGTGATCCTCGAGACCTCGGGAATCGGACAATCCGACACCGAGATCGTCGACGTCGCCGATCTCGCCACCTATGTGATGACTCCCGAATATGGTGCGGCGTCCCAGCTCGAGAAGATCGACATGCTCGATTTCGCCGACCTCATCGCGATCAACAAGGCTGACAAACAAGGGGCCGAGGACGCCATGCGGGAAGTGCGGAAGCAGTTCCGCCGCAACCGCGTTCGGTTCGAGGGTCCCGACGAAGACCTGCCGGTCTACGACACGATCGCGTCCGACTTCAACGATCCGGGCACCAACCGCTTTTACGTGGCCTTGCTCCGTGCGCTCGCCACCAAAACGGGTGTCGAGTTTGAGTCGTCGCTCGGTTTGCCGATCGATCCGGTCGACAAGCAAGCGGTGGTGCCGCCCGCCCGCGTCCGCTACCTGGCTGAGGTTGCCGAGTCAAACCGCGGGTATGACCAATGGGCGATGGAGCAGGCTGAACTTGGCGAACAGACCTACCGGTTGGCTGCCGGTGCGGACCAAGAAGCCACGTCCGCTGCTCGTGCTGGTATCGACTCGGCCAACTTGGCGATGCTCGAAGGATGGGATCAGCGGATGGCTGCGTACGAGCGCGAGGACTTCGTTTTCATGGTGCGAGGCAAGGAAGTGTCGGTCCCGATCACTTCTGCAACGTTGAGTCACCAGACGATTCCGAAGGTGGCGGTGCCGCATTATCGAGGATGGGGAGATCGCCTGGCGTGGCTTTTGCAGGAGAACCTCCCGGGCAGCTTCCCCTACACCGCTGGCATTTACCCGTTCAAACGAACAGCCGAGGATCCCACGCGGATGTTTGCTGGCGAAGGGCCAGCCGAGCAGACCAACCGGCGATTCCACTATCTGGCGGCGGGCATGCCGGCCAAGCGGCTGTCGACGGCTTTCGACTCGGTGACGCTCTATGGCGAAGACCCTCATGAGCGGCCGGACATCTATGGCAAGGTCGGCAACTCGGGGGTCTCGGTGGCGAGCCTTGACGAGGCCAAGAAGCTCTACTCAGGCTTCGACCTCAGCGATCCGACCACCTCGGTTTCGATGACGATCAACGGCCCCGCCCCCATCATTCTTGGCTTCTTTCTCAATGCCGCCATTGACCAAGCGTGCGAGAAGTACATCAAGAAGAACGGGCTCGAGGCAGAGGCAGAGGACAAGATCGCTGCGCTTTATGAGGGCAAAGCGCGACCGCGCTACGAGGGCGAGCTCCCGCCCGGCAACGACGGACTCGGGCTCATGTTGCTCGGTGTCACCGGCGACCAGGTCCTGCCGCCTGAGGTGTACGAGCAGTTGCAAGCTGAAACCCTGGCGCGGGTGCGGGGAACGGTGCAAGCCGACATCTTGAAAGAGGACCAGGCCCAAAACACCTGCATCTTCTCGACCGAGTTCTCCTTGCGGATGATGGGCGACATCCAGCAGTACTTCGTCGATCACAACGTCGACAACTTTTATTCCGTCTCCATCTCCGGCTATCACATGGCTGAGGCGGGCGCCAACCCGATCACCCAACTCGCCTTCACCCTCGCCAACGGCTTCACCTACGTCGAGTACTACCTCTCGCGGGGGATGCAAATCGACGATTTCGCCCCCAACCTCTCCTTCTTCTTCTCGAACGGGATCGACCCGGAATACGCGGTGATCGGACGAGTGGCGCGACGCATCTGGGCCAAAGCGATCAAGCACAAGTACGGCGGCAATGAACGCAGTCAGATGCTCAAGTATCACATCCAGACCTCAGGCCGATCGCTGCACGCCCAGGAGATCGGCTTCAACGACATCCGCACGACGCTGCAGGCTCTTTACGCCATCTACGACAACACCAACAGCCTTCACACCAACGCCTACGACGAGGCGATCACCACCCCCACCGAGGAGTCGGTCCGGCGAGCGGTGGCGATCCAACTGATCATCAATCGAGAACTCGGCCTAGCGAAGAATGAGAACCCGCTCCAAGGCTCGTTCGTGATCGAGCACCTGACAGGCCTGGTCGAGGAAGCGGTTCTCGCCGAGTTCGAGCGGATCTCGAGTCGGGGAGGAGTTCTCGGAGCGATGGAGCGGCAGTACCAACGAGCCAAGATCCAGGAGGAATCTCTTCACTACGAACGCCTGAAAGAGTCTGGCGAACTGCCCATCGTCGGTGTCAACACTTTCCTCTCCGCCGAGGGCTCGCCCTTTGTCGTCCCAACCGAGTTGATCAGATCAACCGACGACGACAAGGACCGTTTGATCGCGAGTGTCCGCGCATTGCAGGTTCACTACCAGGATCGAGCCGAGCCTGCTCTCAAATCATTGCAGAAGGCCGCAATCGCCGGAAGGAATCTGTTTGCCGAGTTGATGTCGACCACCAAGGTGGCGACGCTCAGCCAGATCAGTGGCGCCCTTTACGAAGTCGGCGGCCAATACCGCCGAAGCATGTAGGCAGCCGGGCTGGCGCCCGGCTGGAGATTGGAAACGCTCGGGCAAGCCGAGCGTTTCAGATGTCAGATATCAGACTCGGATTCGGAATCTGGCATCTAGAACAGAAGGCGGTCTAGCCCTCGAGTGAGGCCGACGCGACCAGGGAGGGCGCGGATGGCCAGCAGCGTTCCGGCGATATAGGGAGCGGCGCTTTCGCCAGCGTCGTAGCGGAGGGTCAGGCGCTCGCTCTCGCCGCCAAAAATGACGTCCGTCGAGATGATGAAGCTGGGCAAGCGGAGCGAATGGACTTGCGTTCCGGCGACCGTTGCGCCCCTGACCCCCTCGGGGCCCAAGACGTCGGCTACAGGAACGCCGATCGCCGGTGGACGTACTCCTTGGAGTCGTTCGGCGAGTTCGCGGGCAGTACCGCTGGGAGCGTCGGGTTTGGTTGCGCTCGCATAATCGACAATTTCCCAGGTTTGGAGGTGCCGGGCGGCTTCTTCGGCGAAGCGGAGATGAAGGGTGGCGGCAAGCGAGAAGTTGCCGGCCGCGATGACTCCGACTCCTCTCGTGTGGGCCAAGGCGTCGATCTCGTCGTAATCCTCTCCCGATAGTCCGCTTGAGCCAACCACGACTCCGACTCCTCGGTCAACCGCAGTCAAAACATTGCTCTTGACCGAGGCGGCGCTGGTGTATTCGACGAGCACGTCCATCGGACCCGCGTCGAGAGCCTCACCCACCGACGAGGGAAACCCGGGGTCTGAGCGCGACACACCGCCAGTGAGCTCGAGGTCGGGGGCCCTCGAGATGGCGTCGGCGAGGGGACGGCCGACCCAGCCCGTGATCCCGGCGATAACGACACGTATCACAGGGCTTCGGAAAGCTTATTGATCAAAAGTCCTACTCCTTGGGCTTCGCCGGGAAGGTAGGCATCGGTAGGCTTTTGGCCAAATGCGCAGCCGAATCGCCGGATTTCTAGGTGTTCCGTTTCTCCGCAGGATTGGCTGGCATCTCCAGCGGGTGACCCGCCAGTTCGAAGGCAAAGTCACTACCAAGATGTTGATCGGGCTCGTCGTAATCATCGGCATGGCCGCAGCCCTCGTGACTTTCACCGAGCAAGACCTGACTCCACGCAACTTTTTCGCATCGTTCTACTGGGCGGTGACGACCGTCATGGGACAAGGCTCGTCCGACTACGTCACCGGACCGTGGGGATGGGTTACATCGTGGCTGCTCAATCTCTTCGGAGTAGCGATAGTCGCGACAGTCACTGGGGCGTTGGTGGGTTTTGTCATTGATCTACTACTCAAGGAGGGTCAGGGTATGGGTGCTGCCGGATTCAACGATCACGTCGTGGTCTGTGGGTGGAACTCCACCGCCCGCGAGCTAATCGATGAGTTGCGAAGCGACGATTACGACGTTCGGGTAGTCGTTATCGACGCTGCAGAACGAAACCCGGCGGGCGACGGCGTCTATTTTGTGCGTGGCGATGGCGCCGCCGAGGAGGATCTGTCGCGGGCAGGTATCACCACCGCTCGGGCCGCGATCATCTGCCCGCGCGATGGGAGCGACGATGCCGACATGCACTCGATCCTCACCGTTTTGGCGATCGAGGCCATGGCCCCGCAGGTGCGGACAGTGGTTGAGGTCAACAACCCCAAGCACGTGCCCCACTTCAAACGGGCCGACGTAGACGAAGTCCTCGTCACCTCGAAGCTTGCCTCGCGTTTGCTTGCTCGCACTGCCCTCTATCCCGGCTTGGGTGACCTCGTCACCGATTTGGTTTCGGGCGGAGAAGGCGCTGAGCTCTACCGGGTGCGTATTCCCGATCGGATGGTGGGGATGTCGGTCGGAGACGTGAGCCGCCATCTCAAAGACGACAACGACGCCACGTTGCTGGCCCTGGCGCGCAACGGCGACCTCACCACGAATCCGGAAACCGCGTTAGTCATCGAGCTGGGCGACGAGGTAGTCGTGATCGCCGAGCACCTCGACAAGCTCGCCTCGCTGTCCAAGGTCGACTGAGCCGCCTCTTAATAGACCAAGCAGCGCTTTTATCACCAAATCGGCCCCTGGGAGGGGCCGATTTGGTCTCGATAACGCTGTCTACCCCGCAGCGACGATGCCGACCAATACAGCGATCGATAGGGAAACCGGTGCCCCAGATTCGTTCAACTTTCGAGCGCGAGATCGCGTTCACGATCGTTCCGAGTGCGAAGTAACCGGCGATGATCCAAGCAGCCGCATTCAGCCAAGTAGGCGGATTCGCGGAGGCGCTTCTTGCTAGGACGAGCCACGCGATTCCGCCCAGGAGAAGCGCAGAGGCGGCGCTGGCGATGCGCAGTTTTGTGGGGAGTACTCCGGCATTTCGTCCGCCCCAGGCCGCTGCTCCCCACGGCACGCCAAGCGCCAACATGATTTGAAACAGCGCCACCACCGCGATCAGGGCGGCGGCGCCGCCAGCGGCGTAGGTCATCCCGGGATCGTAGGCCAACCCACCGCACCGTTTTCGCGACGCAAACAGGGCGTTTTACGCCCTGTTTGCGTGATAAAAACGCTGCTTGGTCAAAAATGGTCGGCGCTAGCCTCGATGCCCCGTGGCGTACGACTTTGCGACAATTGAACCGAAATGGCAGGCCCGTTGGGCCGATGAGCGCGTGTTCAATGTCACAGCCGATCCGGACCGGCCCAAGTTTTTCAACGTGCAGATGTATCCCTATCCCTCGGGCGAGATGCACATGGGCCACCTCCGCAACTACACCTATGTCGACCTGATCACCCGCTACAAGACCATGCGGGGATTCAATGTTCTATCACCGATGGGTTGGGACTCGTTCGGGTTGCCGGCCGAGAACGCCGCCATTGCCTCTGGCATCCATCCGCGGATCTTCACCGAAGAGAAGATCCAGACCATGAAAGCGCAGCTCAAACGGCTGGGCGGGGTCTACGACTGGGACCGCGAAATCGCCTCTCATACCCCCGAGTTCTATCGGTGGGACCAGTGGCTCTTCCTCAAGCTCTTCGAGCAGGGCCTCGCCTATAAGAAGCTTGCCCCAGTCAACTGGTGTCCTCAAGATCAAACCGTGCTCGCCAACGAGCAAGTCGTCGATGGAGCCTGTGAGCGGTGCGGCACGATCGTCGCGAAACGTGATCTCGAGCAGTGGTTCTTTCGCATAACCGACTACGGCGAGCGGTTGCTGAACGACCTCGCCTTGCTGGACCGGTGGCCGGACCGCGTCCGCGTCATGCAGGAGAACTGGATCGGGCGATCGGAAGGTGCCCAGTTCACGATCAAGGTGGCGGACAACGACCTTTCGTTTGAGGTGTTCACGACCCGACCCGACACGGTGTTCGGAATGACATTCGCCGTCCTCGCCCCCGAGCACCCCTTGGTCGAGGCGTTGATCACCGGCAGCGAAACCGAAACCGAGGCACGGGAGTACATCGCCGCTGCCAGAAGGGCCAGCGAAGTCGAGCGCCTTGCCGAGGGAGCCAAGACCGGCGTCTTCACCGGCGCTTTTGCGATTAACCCCGCCAACAACGGCCAGGTGCCGATCTATATCGCCGATTACGTGCTGCTGTCGTACGGGACCGGAGCGATCATGGCCGTGCCCGGTCAGGACCAACGTGACTGGGATTTCGCCAAGCGATATGGAATCGAAATCATCCGCACGGTCGAGCCCCCGTCTGGTTTCGAAGGTGAGCCTTACCTAGGCGAAGGTCCAGTCATCAACTCTGATTTCCTCGACGGGCTCGACCAAGCGTCCGCCAAGAAACGAATCATCGCCTGGCTGGAGGAACGCGGCCTCGGCTTCGGCAAGGTCCAATACCGGTTGCGTGACTGGCTCATCTCTCGGCAGCGTTACTGGGGCTGTCCAATCCCGATCATCAAATGTCCGACCGACGGTCTGGTGGCGGTCCCGGAAGCCGACTTGCCGGTGGTACATCCTGATGTCGAGAACTACGCCCCCGAGGGGGAATCCCCTCTGGCCTCAGTCCCCGAATTCGTCAATGTCATCTGTCCGGTTTGTGGCGGTCCGGCGGAACGAGAGACTGACACGATGGACACCTTTGTCGACTCCTCCTGGTACTACCTGCGCTATTGCGATTCAGACAACTCTGAGGAGATCTTCGATCCGGCCAAGGTCGCCTATTGGATGCCGATCGATCAGTACGTGGGCGGCATCGAGCACGCAGTCCTCCACCTGCTTTACGCCCGCTTCATCACCAAGGTCCTGCATGACATGGGCTTGGTCGAGGTCGAGGAGCCCTTCGCCGCTCTGTTCACTCAAGGGATGATCGTCAAGGACGGCGCCAAGATGTCCAAGTCGAAAGGCAATGTGGTCGCCCCCGATGACTACTACTCCCGGTACGGCGCCGACGCGATTCGGTTGTTCGAGCTCTTCATTGGACCGCCGACTGACGATGCGATTTGGAACGACAACGGGGTGGAGGGAACCTATCGCTTCCTTGATCGGGTCTGGCGGATCGGTCACGGAGAGGCAGGGATAGTCGTCGACAGCCCACCGTCCGAAGGCGACCAAGCGCTCCGCGCTGCGGCTCATCGCACGGTGAAGAAGGTCACCGAAGATATCGACCGTTTCCGTTTCAACACCGCCGTCGCCGCGCTGATGGGTCTGACCAACAGCATTCTCGATCGACTCCGCTCCGATGAGGGTTTGAGCAGATCGGTCTACGACGAGGCATACGGCCTCTTGTTGAAGATGCTGGGGCCGATGGCTCCTCACGTCACCCACGAGCTTTGGGAACAGACCGGACGCGGCCCGATGCTGGCACTCGAACCCTGGCCGGTTTGGGATCCTTCGCTGGTGGAGCTGGAGGAGGTGACGATGGTCGTCCAGGTGAATGGAAAAGTCCGCGACCGGATCCAAGTGCCGTCGAGGATCTCCGAAGCCGAAGCCGAAAGCGTCGCGCTCAATTCGGCCAAGCTCGCTCCTTACCTGGCCGCAGGCACGATTCGCAAGGTCGTCGTCCGCACGCCCAACCTCGTCAACGTGGTGATTTCTTGAAGGGATATCCCCCTTCGGTAGTCGCCGCGCTGGGGGGTTTGGATGTCGAAGAAGTAGCGCAGAGATGCGGAGTCGCCGATCTCGACGCTGTCCCCATTCGCCGGGCGCCGCGCTGGATGGTGCGGGCCTGGCGAGGCGATGTGGCAGCCATGACATTGCCGTTTGGAATCTTCGTTCGCGCTGATTGCCTGACGGGTGATCGGACTCGTCTCGCCAACACCGTTCAGCACGAGCTCGTTCATGTACGGCAATGGAAAGAGCTCGGGGTCCTTCGCTTCTTGTGGCGTTATCTCGCCGACTATTTACAGGGGCGCCGGCGCGGCCTTGGCCACACCGAGGCCTATCGCCAGATCAGCTTCGAACAGGAAGCCCGCCGTATCGCCGGCCACTGATCATTCGACGACTAGCCCGGTAAGGTCGGCCTCGGGGGGTGGGTACTTCAGGTTGAGTTTCTCGAGAGTCTCGATCAAGACTCGCGCGATAACGATGTTGCGGTACCACTTGCGATTGGCCGGGATGACGTACCAGGGCGCAGTCGTCGTCGAGGTCAGGGTGATCGCCTCTTCGTAGGCTGCCTGATAGAGGTCCCAGCGCTTGCGTTCGTCGAGGTCGCCCATGGAGAACTTCCAATGCTTCGAGGCGTCGTCGATTCGGTCCTGGAGGCGCTGGCGTTGCTCTTCCTTGGAGATGTGGAGAAAGAACTTCAGGATGGTGGTGCCTTCGTCCACCAGCATCTGTTCGAAGTTCCGGATGTGATCGAATCGTCGCCGCCACCGCTCCTCGGAAGTCAGCTCGCGAACGCGCACCACCAAAACGTCTTCGTAGTGGCTGCGGTTGAAAATCGTGATCTCGCCGTTGCCGGGCACATGGGGATGGACGCGCCAGAGATAGTCGTGATCGAGCTCGAGCGGGGTCGGTTGCTTGAACGACGCGACTTTGACTCCGAGTGGATTGACACCCTCAAACACCGCGGAGATCGTCCCGTCCTTCCCCCCGGTGTCGGTTGCCTGGAGGACGACGAGCAGCCGATGACTGCGGTTGGCGTAGAACAGGTCCTGGAGTTCTTCGAGCCGCTCGTTGAGCGCCTTCATCGCCTGACTACCAGCCTCTTTGTCGCCGGCGAATAGCCGGCCGTCGGCTGGATCGCGCTGGGCGAGATCGGCGGCCGTCCCCTCTTGGACGCGATAGACATCGGTGTCCGTCGTGCTCATCTCGTCACCATAGGTCGCGCGCAGACCCCTTCCGTAAAGCGACCGACCGGACTATTACCAACGAGTGAGCTCGGGCCGGGCGTCCTTGATTTGGTTGGTGCTGGTTGCCGCGGTTGCGGCCGGTCTCCTGTGGGGCAGGAGGAGTTCGGAGAGCCCACCCCTCGCGGTCGCGATATCAGCATCGACTTCTTCCTCGACGATCACCGTGCATGTCGGAGGTTGGGTGGCGAGGCCCGGTCTTGTCGAGTTGCCAGGAGGGGCCCGCGTCGCCGACGCGATTTCGGCCGCTGGCGGATCGATGCCCGGCGCCGATCTGGCTGCGCTCAACCTTGCCGCCACCCTCGTCGATGGTGAGCAGGTTCTCCTGCCTGGACCGGCAGGTTCGGAGGTCGTAGCGTCCGAATCGGACGAAGGTGGGCCGATCAGTCTCAGCCGAGCCGCAGTCGAAGAGCTCGACCAGCTGCCGGGAATTGGGCCTGTGATCGCCCAGAGGATCGTCGACTACCGCGAGGCCAATGGGCCGTTTCAAACGGTTGAGGACCTGCTTCTGGTCCCGGGGATCGGGGAAGCCAAGCTGGCCAGCATCCGCGACCTGGTCGTTCCTTGAGGTGGCCTAACCCTGCGGAAAGAGTCGTCCTCGCCAACACGGCCTGGCTGGTGTCCGGTTTGGCCACCGCTGGCCGATTTGGCTGGCTGTGGGTGGTGGGAGCTGGTCTGGCCGGCGGCCTCTTGTCGAGGCGATCGCCCCGACTGGCCTTGCTCGCCTTCGTTGTTGGTGTTGCCGCGGGCCAGTTCTCCAACATTCGCACACGGGAACAGACTGCTATCGCGTTGCCGCCGGCATACGACGCTCTGGACGTCGTGGCCGTGACCGACAGCAGCCTCGGTCGATATGCCGACGCCTGGGCGGTGGCTCGGCCGATCGCCGTGTTGGTCGGGGACCAACGACGCGAATGGAAGGGGCCAGATCTCCTGCTCACCCTTTCCACGGAGGTCGATCTTGTCCGTGGAGGCAGCTATCGAATCACCGGTGCTCTCCTCCAGACCCGGTTTGAAGTCGATCAAGTCGAACCGCTGGCCAGTCCTTCCGACCCGCTTACGTTCGCAGGCAACGCCCTGCGAGGGCACGTCTTGTCGAGACTCGACCGAGAAATCCCCGAGCAAGCTTTGTTGGCGGGCTTCCTCGTGGGAGAAACCTCGGGTCTGTCCGAGTCGGATCTTGAAGCGCTCCGGGCCGCGGGACTCTCACATTTCGTGGCCGTCTCGGGCTCAAACGTCGCGGCATTTCTCCTTCTTTTCTGGATCGCGTTGGGTCCGTTAGGGATCGGTCCGCGCCGGCGCGGAGTCCTCGGCCTGCTTGGTCTTTTCGTTTTTGCAGTAGCGACGCGGTGGGAGCCGTCGGTGGTTCGTGCGAGCCTCATGGCTGGCGGAGTCCTCGGTGCTCGGGTAATCGGTCTCGCCTTGAGCCATTGGGTCGCCCTAGGTCTCGGGGTCGGATTGGCGGTTCTCGTCTCACCGGGACTCGTCACTGATCTCGGTTTCCAACTCTCGGTCGCGGCCACCTCGGGAATCATGATCGCGGGTGACTCTCTCCCTGAGTCGCTGCCGACCTGGTTGCGCAAGCCCTTGGGGGTGGGGCTGGCCGCTCAGGTGTCGGTCGCGCCGATCCTCCTTGCCTCCTTTGGGGAGATTCCATTGTTTTCCCCGTTGACGAATCTGGTTGCGGCCCCTCTGGTAGCCGCCGCGACTCTCGTGTCGGCGGTCGCCATCCTCACCTCCATCGATCCTTTGATCGACCTTGCCGCTTTGGGGAGTGGTGCTGTCCTCTGGATCGGTCGAACCGCGTCCTGGTTGCCGCAGCTTTCAACCCTCCCGGCTGTTGGGTTGGGTGTGGCAGTTGCGATCGTCATCCGGTGGCCACGGTCGCGGCCGCCGGTCGCTTTTGCCACGTCGGTGGGGTTGTTCTTCCTCCTTTTTGGAGGTTCAGGCCTGTCCGGTCCAGCAGTGGCGTTCCTCGACGTCGGCCAAGGCGACGCCGCTCTCATCGCTACCCGTGACGGCCGCATGATCATGATTGACGCCGGGCCCGACCCGCGCCAACTCTGGGAGGCGCTTCGTCGTCAGCGCGTCAAGGCTCTCGACCTGATCATCGCCACGCATCCGCACGACGATCACATCGGCGGCCTGGTGGGATTGGCAGGCCGCCTGCCGATTGGCCTGGTGTGGTTCACGGGTGATCGACATCTCAGTGCGACTTGGAATCAGATCGAGATCGAGATGGACGCGCAGGGGGTCCCTATGCAAGTGCCAATCGTCTCAACGACGGTGGTTCTCGGAGACGTGAAGGTCCAGGTTCTGGGACCTGAGCGGCACTACGAGGACCCCAACGACGAGTCGATCGTTGTTCTGGTGGAAGGGCCAGGCGTTTCCGTGCTGATGACTGGCGATATCGAGGTTGCCGCTCAGACCGACATCGGACCGCTCGATGTCGATGTGCTCAAAGTCCCCCACCACGGTGGGGCGACGTCGCGGATCAGCTGGTTGCTCGCCACTACTCCGAGGTTGGCCGTCGTGAGTGTCGGCGAAAACGACTTCGGCCATCCCCATCCCAGCATCGTCGGTGCCCTGGCCGACGCGGGGGTCGAGATTCAACGAACCGATCAATACGGTGACATTGTGATCTCCCTTGAGATCCTGCCTTAGGGACGCGCTTGGCTATCCAATTGCCGCCACATGTCGAGAATTCGCTTGATGCCATCGCCGGGATAGGTGGCGGTCGCTAGTCGCACCTCGGCCTCGGCTCCAGCCTGCTTGGTGAGTAGCTGACGCAGGTTCTCAGCCGCGATCCGTGCACCTTCCGGGCCCGTTTCCGGAAGAACAACCCCGATGAGATGGTGGTCTTCCTGGCGAGCGTGCGAGAGGTGGTCGGTGGTGCGCACGGTGTCTCGGACGGTCTGGCCAAAAGCCCGGAGAGCGGACTTTTGTTTACGGACGGGGAGCGAACCCCATGAAGGATTCGTCATATCGGCGAGCACAACCGAGAACACTTTTTCATAGCGATCTGATCGGGCTCGTTCGACGTCTGCCATTTGGATCATCGCGTGGGCGTTGCCGAGGCCGGTTTCATCGTCGACGTCGTCTTGGGCGGCGAGCTTGTCGAGGGCAGCCTTGATCTGCTGACTAGCCCACCCCCCGCCGATGCCAAATCCCAAGTAGCCAAGGATGCGAGCCGCGATCTGGCCGCTTAATGGGGTTAGACCGAGCAAGCGGATCGAAGGGATACGGAGCGCGAGATAGCCAAGCGAGGCAAGCACCGCAACGAGAAATCCCCCTCTGATTCCAAAGAAAAGGAAGCCGGCGAAGACCGGGATGAAAAAGAGGGTGGCGATTACCTCGATCCGGTCGACCCCCCGCGAGATCGCCACCAAGCCCACGAGGGAGATGAGCACCAACCCCGATATCAAGAGCATGGTCCGAGCACGGTCAAAGGACATCGCCGAAACCTTACGTGAACATCGGCCCCGGACCTGGTTGGAGCACTTCGAGGAGGCCCGGGCGTACTCGGGTCGGGCTTCGTGACCCGAATCAACTAAGGAAGAGAAGGCTCCTGGCTGCACCGTAATTTGGCAAGTGGGGAACGCCTAGAACGTTCTTTGGCGCTACCGCGCCGGAAACCGCACCTGTGCTCTTGCAGCACTTCCCTCACGCCTTCTCTTCGGTATGTCGCGGGACATCCCTCACACCGGCAGGTGATCTGGTGAGAGTCAGGTCCCATGATGAGAAGGGAAGTTCCGATGAGTGTCCGCCGTCTGATCGTCGAGGTCGATTTGGAGGGTCTCAATGTTGCTGAGTTCTGCCGCCAGCATGGGGTCTCTACCTGGCTGTTCTACCAGCTCCGCCGCCGCTACCTGGCGGAGGGGGAAGCGGGGTTGGAGTCCCGATCTCGGGCACCGCAAATGGTGGCGAACCGCACCCCCGGCTGGGTGGAGGATGTGATCGTCGCCGAACGGAAACGGCTCGAGGAGGAGGGTTGGGACGCCGGGGCCGCCACCATCGCGTTCCGGCTCCCCCACCTGCTCCCCGCCGGAATGGCTCCCCCCTCGGAGGCGACGATCTGGCGGGTGTTGAGCAGGCGGGGGTTTGTCGTCCCCCAACCGAAGAAGGCACCCAAACACAGCTATCGCAGCTTCAGCGCCGAACGGGCCAACGAATGCTGGCAGCTCGACGACACCGACTGGGGGCTCGCCGACGGCACGTTGGTGCGGATCCTCAACATCATCGATGACTGTTCCCGGGTGGTGGTGGCCGCCCAGGCCCTGGCCACCTGCACCATCGCTGGGGCAGTGGAAACCTTTCTTACCGCCGCCAACTCCTGGGGGCTGCCGGCCCGCTTCCTTTCCGACAACGCCAAAGCCTTCCGCTACGGGGTTGCGGAGGCGGTGGGGCCCTGGGGATCGAAGCCGGTCATTCCCGTCCCTACCACCCCCAGACCTGCGGCAAGGTGGAACGCTTCCATCAGACCCTGAAGAAATGGCTCGCCCAACAACCCCCTCCCGCCAGCTTGGCCGAGCTCCAAGCCCAACTCGACCGCTTCTGTCACCATTACAACCACCAGCGGCCCCACCGCAGCTTGGACCGGCGTCTCCCCATCCAAGTCTTCGCCCAAACCCCCAAGGCCGGACCCAGAAACCGTCCCCTCGGTCAGCCCACCACCACCCACCGGGTTCGAGTCTTTGGCGGCACCGTCAGCATCGGGAAGCGCTACCAAATCTCCGTCGGTGCCGAATACAACGGCCAAACCACCACCGTCATCATCACCGGCATCGCCTGTCACGTCTTCATCGCCGGGAAGCTGATCCGCCAACACACCCTCGACCCCCAACACCGCGTCCAGCCGCTCTACCACCGCCGCGGCAACCCCAATAGGCTCAAACCACAACCGTGAGGGATGTCTCGCGACACCGTGAGGGATCACTAGACAGTGTGAGGGAAGTCTCGCGACAGCACAGCGCCGGAAACCGCACCGCTGGTGCCGAATTAGCCCAAAGGCGTTCCTCACCTGCCAAATTTCCCGTGGAGCGCTGATGTACATTTCAACTCGCGGTTTCGTGTCGGGACAAGTTTGGGGGGAGGTGGGTCTGACTTCGATGCTCGGGTCCCGCCCGAGCTCGGGGATAGCATCGGTTGGTGCCTTTGCTGCTTCGGCTCCGAGTCGCGCTCGTGGCCTTGTTTGGGGTCTTGCTCATACCCATCGGGTTCAGCTCGATGCGGGGGCTTACCCACATCGTCAGCTGCTCGGCAGAGATCTCAAAGCCTTTCGAGGTAACTTTCGATGCCAACGGCACCCCGTTATTGACCGGCTCGAGCGTCGTCGAGGCCGGGACCGATCCAGTCTGCCGCTCGTTGCGATCCGACCTTTCGCTGCGGACGGTCGGCCCCAACCGCGTCGAAGTGACGGTCCCCATCACCAATGAGGGAACCGACGCTTGGCAGGGGACCGTGGCTCTCATGGTCGGTGAGGTCGAGATCCCGATTCGGATCGGCCTGGTTCCACCCGGGGAGACGCGCTCGGAGACCCTCGTGCTAAATCTGCCGGCAGGCGTGACCGGCTTCTCCGGAGAGCTGCTGATTGGGCCCTGATTAGTTGTCGTCCCCGCACGTCACAATGACGGACATGTCAAGCCTGCACGCTGGCCTCCATGTGCTCGCCTTCGGAAGCGTCACCCATGTGATGGCCGTGATCAATCTCTCGCCGGAGTCGCGGAACCTCCACACAATCGCTCCCACTCCCGCGGCGGCAATGGAGATGGCTCACCGGCACCGCGATCTCGGGGCGACGATCATCGACCTCGGAGGCCAGTCGTCTCACTACGACAATCCGACGATTGACCCCGCGCAAGAACTCGATCGCCTTTTACCAGTGGTGGCGGGTTTGGCCGATAAGAACTTCGTTGTCTCGGTCGACACCTGGAAGCCGGAGGTGGCCGCGGCCTGTGTCAAAGAGGGGGCCGTAATCATCAACGACACAGGCGGGCTCATCGATCGAGACATGATCGAGGTAGTAGCCGCCAACGAGGTCGCGGCCGTGATGGTTTACGTCGAGGGCAAGCATCCGCACGATGTGGGCGAGATTGATTACGGACCCGACAAGGCCAAACGGACCGCGGACGTATTGGAAGAACGAATTGGGCGGCTGGCCACGCTGGGGGTCGATCGCCTGATCATCGACCCAGGCATCGCCCTGAACTACCGCGGAGACTACGCGCGCTACACCCAGCTCCAGTTGGATGTCATTCGTCAAAGCCAGGCCTTGCACGATCTCGGCCATCCAGTCTTGATCCCGATCCCGCGCAAGAAAGAAGATCACCGCGCGATGGCTTACATAACGCTTGCCCTCGAGTACGGCGCCGACGTGATCCGGGTCCACGATGTCGAGGAGGCCTGCGACCTCGTTCGTTTGTTTGGGCGGCTGCCATGACTTCGTTGCTGGCGGTGTCCGGGCCTTCCAACGCCGGCCCGGGAGAACGACAGGAGATGCTCGAACGGGCCAAGAGATTTCTCGCAGAGGCAGAGGTCGATTCGGGCGACATCGTCCGGCTGGACGTGCCGTCACGGGGAAGCGGGGAGGAAACCGAGGGGCGTCTCCGGGGTGAGGTCGAGCCCCTGGTGCCGATGTTGCAGTCCGGATCGTTGTTTGGAGGCCGCCAGGGCCTTCTCGTTGTCGACGCCCAGAACCTGAATGTCGCCGAGTCGTCGCTCGTCGCCGAGCTGCTCGACCAGTTCGACGAAGACGCGGTTGCGGTTGTTCTGGTGACATTTGGCTCGCTCCCGGCTCCGATCACGAAGGTGGTCAAGACCAAAGGCGAAGCGGTCGCCGTCCGCAAGATGTGGGAACGCCAGGCAACCGAGTGGCTCCGGTCGGAACTAAACAGCCACGCTCTCGATCTTGACGCTGAAGCGCAGGACGCCCTGTTGCAGCGATTTGGAACCGATACAGCCGGACTCTCCCAAGCAATCGATCAGTTGGTCGAGCACAAAGGGAAAATCACCCGCCAACTGATCCTGGACCGGTTCCGCAACCGTCCCGACGATCCGCTGGTGCATTTCATCGACGCCGTGGTCGCTGGCAAGACCGGAGATGCGCTACGTCGTCTTTCCGATTTTCTGACCCACGGTCATCCGCTCGTGTTGCTGGCGGCCATCGAGTCAGATCTGCGACGGCGTTCATTGTCCTCGACGGCGGAGGACGAGCAGACTTTTCGAGCCGCCGTCGGGGCTCGAGCCGACGATCGCCGGGTGACACGCATTTGGAATCAGCGCGGACGGATCAAGGATTCGTCTTTGCAAAAGGCCCTCGAAGGTTTAGTCCGGGCTGATCGAGTGCTCAAGACGCAGCCTGAGGAGGTGCACCGCGTGACCCTCGAGCGGTTGACCGTGGCCTTGTGTCGGTGGTACGGAGGGAGAAGCTAGGGACGACTGCTGTTGACAGCTCGGCTTAGCCGCGATTTACGACGGGCCGCCGTGCGGGGATGTAGTCGCCCTTTGGCGACTGCCTGATCGAGCTTCTTCTGCGCGACTTCGAGCGTCTCAGTTCCGTCGATTCCATCGGCAACCGACGTCCGTACCGCTTTGATCCGGGTGCGGAGCTCGGACTTGGTCGCTTTGTTGCGCGCCTGACGGACGACGTTCTGACGGTTGCGCTTGATCTGTGACTTGATATTGGCCATAGGGCGAAAGAGGAGGCTAGCACCCCCCCGTTTTCGCGCATCAAACGCAAGCTCGGGCTTGCGTTTGATGCGCGAGAACGGGAAGGAGGGGGCCGTACAATGTCACCGTTCCCACCTCCCATGTTTCCTCCTGCGCGTATCCGTAATTTCTGCATCATCGCCCATATCGATCACGGTAAATCGACCCTGGCCGATCGCCTCTTGGAGCGCACGGGAGCAATCTCCGAACGAGACATGCGCGAACAGGTCCTCGACACGATGGACCTCGAACGAGAACGCGGTATCACAATCAAGGCCCAAGCCGTCCGGCTGAACTATCGAGCGCAGGACGGGGTCGACTACTTGCTCAACCTGATCGATACCCCTGGCCATGTCGACTTCTCGTATGAGGTGTCGCGTTCTCTGGCCGCCTGCGAAGGCGCGTTACTCCTCGCCGACGCCGCCCAAGGAGTGCAGGCTCAGACGCTGGCCAACGCCCACCTGGCCATCAATGCCGGGCTTGAAATCATCCCTGCCGTTAACAAGATCGACCTTCCAGCGGCCGATCCCGAACGAGTCATCGCTGAGATGATCGGTGTCCTCGGCGGGCGGCCCGAAGATGTGTTACGCCTGTCCGCCAAGTCGGGCGAAGGCGTGGATCACTTGCTCGACGAGATCGTGCGCCTGGTGCCGCCGCCGGCGGGCGACCCCGACTCCGCTCTCCGCGCTCTGGTGTTTGACAGCTATTACGACGCCTACCGCGGCGTGGTCTGTTACGTCCGTATCGTCGACGGTTCGCTCTCACTAGGTGACCCGATCCGATTTATGGCAACCGGGGAAATTCAGAGTGTCGACGAAGTTGGGGTGCTCACTCCGAAGGCGCTCGAGGTAGGCGGACTCGGTCCGGGCGAGGTCGGTTATTTGATTACGGGGGTGAAGGAAATCGGGCGGGTCAAGGTGGGCGACACCATCACCAACGCCCTCCGCGGAGCGCAAACACCGCTCCCCGGATATGACGAGCCCAAGCCTATGGTCTTCGCAGGGTTGTTTCCGACCGAAGGTGACGACTTCGAGCGACTGCGGGAGGCGCTTGAAAAGCTCACCCTCAATGACGCCTCCCTTAAGTACGAGCCGGAAAGCAGCCGGGCGCTCGGATTCGGCTTTCGGTTGGGCTTTCTCGGCCTGCTCCACATGGAGATTGTGCGCGAACGTCTGGAGCGGGAGTATGGGCTCGACTTGGTAGCGACCGCTCCCTCGGTTGCCTTTCGGGTCCGTCTCCCCAACGGTGATTTACTAGAAGTCCAGTCCCCACAAGACGTGCCTGACCCCGACAACCGACTCGGGATCGAAGAGCCCTACGTCACGGCCATGATCATCGCCCCCGCCGAGCACATCGGCTCAATTATGGAGCTGGTTCAACGCCGGCGGGGTGAGGCGGGGAGCATGCACTACCTCTCGCCGGAGAGGGTCGAGCTGACATATCGCCTCCCGTTGTCAGAGGTGGTGTTCGACTTCTTCGACCAGCTCAAGTCGCGCACCAAGGGCTACGCGTCGCTCGACTACGAACCGGCTGGGTACCAGGTTTCTGATCTGGTCAAGGTCGACATTCTGCTCAACGGCGTGCCCGTCGACGCTTTCTCCGCCATCGTCCATCGCGAAAAAGCAGCTACGTATGGCAAGTTGATGACGGAGCGGCTCAAGGAACTCATTCCTCGACAGCTCTTCGATATCCCGATTCAGGCCGCAATCGGCGGCCGCTTCATCGCCCGGGAAACCGTGAAGGCGCGGCGAAAGGACGTACTCGCTAAGTGTTATGGCGGGGACATCACCCGCAAACGCAAGCTCCTCGAGCGGCAAAAGGAGGGCAAGAAGCGGATGAAGTTGGTGGGCTCAGTGGAGGTGCCCCAAGAAGCGTTCGTGGCGGCTCTGCGTGTTGATACTGACTGACGAGCGGCCCGATTCGGTCGAGCTGGCGGACCGCGCCGCAACCATCAGAGCGGCTTATGTCCACATTCCGTTCTGCGCCCGGCTCTGCCCTTACTGCGACTTCGCAGTTGTCACCGATCGCGACGATCAAACAGCCCGCTATTGCAAGGCGTTGACGTTAGAGATCGAACGAGAAAAGGAGTGGGCCCCGCTCGACTCGATCTATGTCGGCGGTGGCACCCCCAGCCGGGTTGATCCGCAGCAGCTTGGTTTGGTTCTCGACGCGCTGGCGGCGCAGCACGGCTTCAGCGAGGAACTCGAGGTTTCGATCGAGGCCAATCCGGAAGATTGGAGCCTCGACCGCGCTCTCGCGCTCCGTCAGGCCGGTTTCAACCGGGTGTCCTTCGGTGCCCAAAGCTTCAACTCGTCGACGCTTCTCCGACTCGGCCGACGCCACCAACCAGACCAGATCGCCGGGGCAGTTTTCGCCGCCCGGGAAGCGGGGTTCTCCTCGATCAACCTCGACCTCATCTTCGGCACCCCCGGCGACGGGTCGTGGGGAGAGACACTGGTGGCCGCGCTCTCGCTCCGGCCCGATCACTTGAGCTGTTACGCCCTCACTGTCGAGCCTGGCACGGAGTTGTTTCGTCAGGTTGCCGCGGGGAGCCCAGGGCCTAACTCCGACCAACAGGCCGACGCCTGGGAAACGGCTGCAGCCGCGGCCGAGTCGGCGGGGCTGGTTCGCTATGAGGTGTCCAACTGGGCGCGCCCCGGCCACGCCGTCAATTACAACCTGGCTGTGTGGGCCCAGGCGGAGTATCTCGCATTCGGCCTCGGCGCCCATCGATTCCGGAGCAAAGTGCGATCGCACAACTATCGACATCTCGACACCTACCTCGCTGCCGCGGAAAAAGGGGCGAGCACCTGGGCAGGCGAAGAACCAATCGAAGGCTGGACTTCCGAGGTCGAGCGAGTATTCCTCGGGATTCGACGCGTGGCCGGGGTCAGGGCGGGCCCGGCCGGAGAGGCCCTGTGGCACTCGGACGAAGGCCAGACCCTCGCCAAGCATGGAGTCATTGAACTTGGTGGGGGAAGACTGGTGGTCCGTCGCACTTTGCTCACCGACGCCGTCGCCCGGGCGCTCCTCGCACTCCCGCCCCCACCGATTCAGAACTAATCCCGCCGGAGATCGCTAAAATCGACCAAATGCTGGAGCAACGTCGTTCTGACGTGCTTCGGGCTCTGGTCGAAGCACATATCAAGACCGGGGAGCCGGTTAGTTCACGAGCGATTTTGGAAGAAACCGACCTCGGGGTATCGGCCGCGACGATTCGTAACGACCTCGCCTCGCTCGAGCGCGAGGGATATGTCGCTCAGCCTCATACCTCGGCTGGCCGCATCCCGACTCCACGTGCTTTTCGCTATTACGTCGACCACGTTGGTCCCGGCCGTCTCGGCAGCTCCGATCAGAGACGGATCGCGGCGTTCTTCTCCTCTGTGCAGCTCGAGCTCTCCAATCTCTTCCGGGCCACTTCCCAGCTCCTCGCCGAGGTCACCCATTACCCGTCGGTCGTTGTCTCGCCAAGGGCCTCCGGTGAGGTGGTGCGCGGGCTTCACATCGTGCAGGTGTCGTCGCAATCGTTGATGGCGGTACTGGTCACCGATCGAGGCCGGGTGATCCAGCACCAGCTTCGTTGGAACGAATCGATCGAGCCTGACGAGGTCGCCGACCTCGAACGGCTCATTGCTCGTTTGCTCGTCGGCACCGAGTTGGGGCGAGGCCCCGTGTCCCAGGATCTATTTAGTGACCAGCCCCGAACGGTGCGGGAGGTGGGGCTGGCGTTGATGACCCTGCTTCGCCAAAGCGCTGCTTCACCTGGGGAGATTTACGTCGGTGGTACGAGACAGATGTCGGATGCCTGGCCGAACCTTGGCGCCGTCCATCGCGTGCTCGAGGTCCTCGAACGGGAAGCAGAGCTCCTCTCGCTTCTTGTGCATGCATCCGGCGTTTCCATCCGGATCGGCGAGGAGGTCCCCGTGGCCGAGGGACTCGACCTCGCGGTGGTGTCGACAACCTACGAAGCCGGAGGCGCGGAGGGGTCGATCGGCGTAATCGGCCCGATGCGGATGAACTACCGCGCCACCATCTCGGCCGTCCAGAGGGTGGGGCAGGCCCTCCAAGACCGCATCAGTAGCTGACGAGGGACGCCCATCAGCCTGCTGGCCCGCCTTGAAAGGTATTACGACGCCGTGCCGCGGCTACACGCCTCGGTCGAAGAGGTCGGCCCATTCACCTTGTTTATCGGACGGCCTGGTGGGTGGCCCTACTACGCCCGGCCGCAATTGGGCGGCAAGACAATCATCGCGCTCGCCGACGTCGCGCTGGTGCTCGCCAAGATGCGGGAGCTGCAAATCCCCACCAGCATCGAGTGGGTGCATGAGACCACACCGACGCTGCTCGACGCAGTCGGTGGCGAAGGCTCGCTCCAGCCCCAGGAAGTGCCGCTCATGGTGCTCGAATTGCCGATTTCGGTCGAAGCGCCGGCCAACATCGAGATCCGACTGCTGCGACCGTCCGATCGCGACCTGCTCGCCGGTTCCCAAGCGGTCCAGCAGGTCGGGTTTGCCGTACGGGGAACCGCGATTGGCGTCGAGGGCGCCGCAGAACGAGATTCCGCCCTAAAGGCACCGACGGCCCAGGAACAGGAGATGCTGGCAAACGGCGCCATCAGGATCGCGGTTGCCATGAACGACACCGGCCAGGTGCTCGCCACCGGTCGGCACATTCCGATCGGCGACGTTACGGAGGTGGTCGGCGTGGCGACGCTGCCGTCGATGCGGCGCCGAGGATTGGGGGCAGCGATCACGGCGGCGCTAGTCGATGATGCCCGCGCGAACGAGATCAAACCCGTTTTTCTGACCGCCGGCTCAGAGGAGATCGCCCGGGTCTACAGCCGAATCGGGTTCAGTCGAGTCGCTACCGGGTATGTCGCCGAGCGCCGCGGGTTCGAGCCGATTGGTCACATCGGAACCAAGACCCCGTAGATTTAGGTCCTCAATGCCCCGCGATTACTACGCCGACCTCGGCCTCGAACGCAAAGCCAGCGTCGAGGAAATCAAGAGCGCTTTCCGTCGCCAGGCGCGTGACTCTCACCCCGATGCCAACCCTGGTGATGCCGGCGCCGAGGCTCGGTTCCGCCGCATCGCTGAGGCGTACGAAGTCCTTAGCGACCCTGCCCGGAAGGCCAGTTATGACCGGGGGGACGTGATTGATTTCGGCGACCTTTTCTCCGGGATGGGTGGGCTCGACGACCTGATTCGGTCGGTTTTCGGGGATGGCGGCTTCTTCGGTCAGACCACCCGATCGGATCCTCGCGGCCGAGACCTGCTGGTCGTAACCGAGGTTGAGTTGAAGGTTGCTGCATTCGGCGGAGAGACCGAGGTGAAGTTTCGCTCGGCGGTGACGTGTGAGACCTGCGTCGGACAGGGCACCGCGCCCGGCACCTCGCCGATCACCTGTCCAACTTGTGGCGGCGCCGGCAGCGTTCGCGTCGCACGTCGCGGGCTCCTTGGAACGATGATGAGCATCGCCACTTGCTCCACCTGCAGCGGGCAAGGAACTCTGGTGACCGATCCCTGCCCGGATTGTCGCGGGATGGGCGCGCATGATTCGGATCGCAGCATGCGCGTCGAAATTCCGGCCGGGGTGCCTGCCGGTACCCGCCTCCGATTGACCGGGCATGGGGAGTCGGCCGGCCGGCGGGGCGGCCCTGGCGACCTCCATGTTGAGGTGCGGGTCAAGCCCAATGCTCAGTTCGACCGAGTCGGCGACGATCTCGAGCATAAGTTGCGGGTCGGAATGGCAGAGGTTGCGCTTGGCACCAAGGTCGATGTTCCCCTGTTGGAGGGCGGTACCGAGCCCCTCGAGGTTCCACCGGGTACCCAGCCAGGCACATTTTTCCGCCTTGTGGGTTTGGGTACGGCGCGGCTCGGTCGGCGGGGTCGGGGGGATCTGCTCGTGCGAACGATCGTGGAGGTTCCCACCTCGCTCAACCTCGAGCAGGAAGAAGCGCTGCGAGCCTTTGCCGCAGTTAGCGGAGAGAATCCCCGCAAGCGCCGCCGGCGGCGCGGCCCGCTCTCCGCTTGAAGAGTGGCCAACGTCCCCCATCTCTATGTGCCCCGGCCCTGGCCCGACGACGAGATCCCGCTTGTCGGCCAACAGATCCATCACCTCATAAGAGTCCTGAGGCTTTCAAAGGGCGAAGTCGTTTCCTACACCGATGGCAACGGCACAAGAGGCGTCGGGTCGTTGGGCGAGGGAACGATCCATCGCCAGGGTGAGTCGACCACCGATCCTCTGCCGGAAGTCGAGTTGGCGGTCGCACCGCCTCACGAGAGGGACCGTGTGCGCTGGCTGGTTGAGAAGGCAGGCGAACTAGAAGTCACCAGTGTTCGGTGGCTCAAGACCCACTATGGGAATGCTCGACCGAATGCGATGGAACGAGCGCAGGAGTGGGCGGTATCCGCCCTTGAGCAGTCGCGCGGGGCCTGGTTGACAAAAGTCGAGCCAGGGTGGGTGACGCTTTCTGAGCTCGACGACCGTCTACCCACTGTTATGGCCGACCCTGTCGGTGTCTCTCTCCGTGAGCGTCCGCCACTGAGGGTGTTGATCGGCCCGGAAGGTGGTTGGGATGAGATGGAAGTGGCTACAGGGTGGCCACTCGTCAATCTCGGTCGGAACGTCCTCCGCACCGAAACCGCCGCGGTGGTCGCCGCGGCCGTCTTTCGCACTATTTCCTAAGTGGATCGGCGATGACTAGTGCCGTGCAACCACTCTCCGTGGTAGTGTCCGGCCCCGGGGGAAGGAGGCAGGGACATCGTCGACAATTTTGACAAGGCGTTGGGCGTTCGCCTGCGCACCGCCCGCCGCCACCGCGGCTGGTCGCTCCAGGAGGTCGAAAAAAGGTCTGAGCTCGAGTTTCGGTCATCGGTGCTCGGCGCCTACGAGCGGGGAGAGCGAGCGATCTCGGTCCAGCGCCTCCATCGGCTCGCCGCCCTTTATCAAATCGACGTCGCGCATCTCATCCCTTCGGCGGTGGAAGGTAATGGAGAAGTCATGATCGATCTAGATGAGATGAGTCGGGTCGACGACGACGTTTCTGATTTGATCCGACGCTTCTTGGTGGCGATCCAAATGCGCCGGCGAGCCGGCGCCACCTCCATGGCTGTACGTCATGGTGACCTGGAGCTCTTGGCGGCGCTCGCCCGATCTGATCGCACCACGATCCGCCAGGTGCTGTCCCAGCTCGAATGAACGACTGCCTGTTCTGCCGGTTGGTGGCAGGCGAGATACCCTCCGAACGTGTCGCGGAGACCGAGGACACGATTTCATTCCGCGACATCAACCCGATCGCGCCCGAGCATGTGCTGGTCATCCCGCGAATGCACATCGGGTCGATGGGGGAGGTCGATTTTGATCGACCCGATCACGCGCAGGTGTGGAGCGCGCTTGGTCGCGCCGCGCAGGAGATCGGTGAGAATCATGCCAACGGTTGGCGGCTTGTCACCAATATCGGTCCTGAAGGGGGACAGACAGTCGGGCATCTTCATTTGCATGTGATGGCGGGCCGCCGGTTCACCTGGCCACCGGGATAGAACCAGTTAGCCCTTTATGAAGCCGCCGTCGGTATAATTTCAACTTGATCATTCCGGCCGATCTGCCGTGACTCCCGACCTAGTCGAACAACGCCTGCGCGTCTCCTCGAATCATCTCATGCTCGATCTGCTCGGGCAGGCTGACTCGAACCTGAAAGCGCTCGAGCAGGCTTTTCCCGCCGTCGTCCTGGTGGCGCGTGGCAATGAAGTCGCCATTTCCGGACCCGCCCGCGAGGTCGAGGAGGCCAAGACCGCCCTCGAGGAGATGCTCTTGCTCGTCCAGGAAGGAGGCAGCCTCGATCTCCAGCGGGTCGAGCAACTAGTTGGGATGGTGCGCGATTCGGTCCCGAGTCCCGCCGGCGTTCTCACCGACGGATTGGCGGTCGGTCGGGGAAAGCTCGTCCGGCCCAAGACCCATGGCCAGCACCGCTACATCACCGCCATTCGCGAGAACACAGTGACATTCGGCATCGGTCCGGCCGGCACGGGCAAGACCTATCTGGCAATGGCGGCGGCAGTGGAAGCTCTGTCGGCGGGCGCCGTCCGCCGGATCATCCTCACCCGTCCAGCGGTCGAAGCGGGCGAACGGCTTGGGTTTCTGCCGGGCGACCTTTTCGCCAAGATCGACCCGTATTTGCGCCCGCTGTACGACGCCCTTTGGGACATGCTGGGTCCCGAGGAAACCGCCCGCCTTACTGAGCGGGGCACGATTGAAATCGCCCCGTTGGCCTACATGCGGGGGCGGACACTCAATGACGCCTGCGTGATTCTCGACGAGGCGCAGAACAGCTCGCCCGAGCAAATGAAGATGTTTCTCACTCGCCTCGGTTTCAATTCCAAGATGATCGTCACCGGCGACGCCACCCAGACCGACTTGCCCTCGGAAAAACTCTCGGGTTTGGCCATAGTCCGTCGGATCCTGGCCGGCATTCCCGGCGTTTCTTTTGTCGAGCTCACGAGCAAGGACGTCGTTCGTCACCGCATTGTTGCGGCGATCGTCGATGCCTACGCCCGAGCCGAGGTCGACGACCGATGAACCGCGTCAACGCCATCAGGCTGGCGATCTTTATTGCCACCGTGGTTGGGGCCTGGACCATGCTGTCGCTCGGTGGCAGTGAGCTCGCCTCCCTGGAGCCGGGTCAGTTGGCGACGCGCGATTACGTGGCGCGGGTGGATGCGGACGTGGTCGATGAGGACGCAACCGAGCAGAAGCGCGATGAGGCCGAGGATGCAGTGAATGACATCCTGTCCCGTGACGAAAGTGCCGAGCAGGCTGCTTTCGCCGACATCGAGGCAATCATGCAAGCAACGATCACCGGAGTGATGGATTCCACTGCGGTCGTTCCATCGCTGACCTTGCCCGACCTGATCCCAGTGGAGACGACCGTGCCCGAGGTCTCGACGACCGCCGGAGAAGTCGCGGTGATCGATGTGGCTGGACAAGTTTTCCTCGATGCAAATTCCGACGGCCTGGTCACCGAAGCGGCTGATCGCGGTCTCGGGGGTGTTTCAGTCTTCGTCTACGACGAGAACGGCATCGAGATTGGGACGGCGGAGACTCAGAGCGATGGAACCTGGCAAACGGACGTCAGTGTCGTTCCGGCCCAGGTGTCGGTGGACGGCGCCGACCCCGACTTCCCCCTCTCGTTGACACTGTCGACAGGCAACGAACTGCAAGCGGTCGAGTGCGACGAAATCTGCGTGAGCCTGCCAGTCGGTTACAAGCCGGCGGTACGCAGCGTCGAGGCGCAGATCGCCGACCTGGTGGCGGAAGAGCCCAACCTCGAACGGACCACGATCGAGCTGTTGGTTACTTATGCGACAGGCGATGTCGTGCGCAATGCTCTCGGCGAGCCGAGCTGGCTCGCGGCGGTCAAGGAGGGAGCGCAGCGCAAGCTCGTTGACATCTTCGGGACCAGGCTTACGAGCGGCGACCTGAACCTGATTCGCGGTGCCATTCTCGACAGCCCACCGCTGGTTCTGATCGGCTCGACCGCCGATCCCCTCGCACGTAGTGCTGCAGCCGACATCGTTTCGCATGCGGTGCGAGCCAACTATCTCTTCGACCGCGAGGCCACCGAAGCGGAGGTCGAACGCGCCCGAAGCGGGGTCGAAGATGTCATCGTTTCCTACCCGGCCGGCAAGAACATCGCCTTGCAAGCATCGGAGCTGAGCCTTTTGCAAGTCAACGCGATCCGGGCGACACAAGCAGTCAGCCTGGCCGAAAGCGGTCAATCCTTGGGTCTTTTTGCGGTCCTGGCGGCGATGGTCGTCTCGATAGGGGTGTATCTCGCACGCTTCCGCCGCGAGCTTTGGGACCGCCCGCGAATGGCGGCTCTTCTTGGGCTGCTGATTGTGCTCGCCGCCGGAGCGGTGCGACTGACGATTCAGGCGCAAGCCGGCGTGGATGAGGTAGCGGCCTGGTATCTCTTGCCGACAGTGATCTTTGGTCTGATGACCACCGTGCTTTTTGATTCGCGGGTCGCGGCTTTGATGGGCATCGCGATTGCCGTGCTGGTCGCAACGGGCACCCGTGACCCCGGCCTTACGGTTTATGCCGCCATGTCGACGATGGTGCCGGTCGGGTTCGTCTCCAGCCTTTCGTCGCGTGGCGGTTACCGCAAGGCAGTCCTGGCATCGGCTGCCGCCGCGGCAACGATCGCGGCGGCCGTCGCTTGGTATTTCCATGCCGCTCCTGATCAAGAGCCATGGCTTGTGATCGGATCGGCTAGCGCGCTCGCCGCCGGAGTTTCGGTGGTCAGCGCGTTGCTCGGACTGGCCGTGCTCCAATTCTTCGAGAATGCCTTCGACATCACCACCAACCTGCGCTTGCTTGAGCTGACCGACCTCAACCATGAGGCGTTGGCCTTGCTCCAAGACAAGGCATTTGGCACTTTCAATCACTCGCTGATGGTGGGCACGTTGGCCGATGCCGCCGCCCGCGCGGTGGGTGCCAATCCGCTGCTCGCTCGCGCCGCGGCCTACTACCACGACTTAGGGAAGACGTTGAATCCCACCTTCTTCATCGAGAACCAGTTCGGCGGTGGGAATCCGCACGACGAAATCCCGCCGCGCCAATCGGTGGAGATGATCCGCCAACACGTCACCGAAGGAGTGAAGCTCGCTCGCAGTTACCGCATTCCCACCGAAGTGACCGAAGCCATCGTCAGCCACCACGGCGACGGGATCATGCGGTTCTTCTACGAGAAAGCCCGCGCCGAAGAAGGTGAGGAAATCGATCCGAACGACTTCCGCCACACGGGGCACAAACCCCGCTCCGCGGAGATGGCGATTGTGATGCTGGCCGACTCGCTAGAAGCCGCCTGTCGGGCGGTCTTTCAAGCTGAGGAACCCACTCCGCAAGCGATCGAAAAGGTCGTGGGCCGCGTGATTGATGAGAAAGTCAACGACGGTCAGCTCACCGAGTCATCGCTCACCCTTGCCCAGTTGACTCGGACCCGGCGGGCTTTTCTCGAAGCCCTCATTGGCCATTATCACCAACGCATCCAGTACCCCAATTTCCCGGGAACTTGATGACGGTGCTTGTCGAGGATGAGGGCGACTCGTCCGATTTAGATCTCGAGCAAGTCCGCCAATGGGTCACAGAAGTACTCGCCGCGGAGGGATATCCAGCGACGGCCGAATTGTCGGTCATCTTGGTAAGCGAAGAAGGTATGGCGGACCTCCACACCCACGCCCTCGGCAAGGAAGGTCCTACCGACGTCTTGAGTTTTCCGATCGAGAACCTCCGTCCCGGCCACGTGCCGGAGGAAACCGGGCCCCCCATTGTCATCGGCGACGTGTTTCTTGCTCCGGCCTATATCCGCCGTCAGGCTGAGCAGCTCGAAGTTGGGGAGAAGGACGAGCTCGCCTTGATGGTGACCCACGGTGTTCTCCATTGCCTGGGCTATGACCATGCCGACGAGGCCGATGCGGCCGTCATGGAGGAAAAGGAACGGAATCTGCTCGCGGGCTGGGGCATGACTCGCCGATGATCTTCATCATCCTCTTGTCGGGGGTAGCGCTGTTGCTTGCGGCCGTCCTCCGCGCTGGGCTGACTTCCGCCCTCCGGACCAATCGCGGTGACGCACTCAAGGATGCGGCCGAGGGGAAGAGAGGTGCGCAAAAGATCGCGCGACTGCTCGAGATGCGCGAGGTGCTGCATCCGTCGATCAATGCCGTGCATTCGTTTCTGTTGCTCCTTGGTGTCGCCCCTGCCACCTGGGTCTTGACCCGAGAGGTGGAAGGCACCTCGGTTCTAGGCGGCATAGCCGTAGCCGTTCTCGGGTTTTGGGTGATCGGCGACTTCCTTGCCCGAGCCATCGGCCGGGCCCGACCGGGCGCGCTTGCCTATCAATTGGCGCCGGTGCTCGCTCTGACGGTGCGCTTTGGCCGAGCTGCCAATGAGCTCATCTCCGACAACGAAAGCGAGCCCGAAGAGATCTCGGCTGAGGCTGCAACCCAGGAGGCGGAAGACGAGCGCGAGCTGATCGACTCGGTGCTCGAGTTCACCGAAACCATCGTGCGCGAGGTGATGGTTCCCCGCCAGGACATGATCACGGTCGCCATCGAGAGCGATGTTTCCCGACTGGCCGCCCTATCGGCGGAAAACGGATTCTCGCGCTACCCGGTCACCGACTCCCAAGAGGAGGTGGTAGGGGTCGTCCTAACCAAAGATGTCCTTGGCGCTCATGCCGCTGGCCAGCCCATCGATGACCTAGGTGAGTTCGTGCGCGACATTCCCTTTGTGCCCGAGCAAAAACGAGTGTCCGATCTGCTGCGCGAGATGCAAACGAGCAAGTCTCATCTGGCGATGGTCGTTGACGAATACGGCGACATCACTGGCTTGGTCTCCATCGAGGACCTGCTCGAAGAGCTCGTCGGCGAGATTGCCGACGAGTTCGATCCGGAGGAGGAGCTGATCGAGCAAGTCGAAGAAGGCGTCGTCCGAGTCAACGGACGGCTCGATGTCCAAACTCTCGGCGACACCTTCGCCATTGAGCTGCCAGATGTGGAATGGGACACAGTGGCGGGTTTGGTGCTGGGGCTGGCTGGCCGCGTTCCTGAAGAAGGAGAGCGCTTTGAGATCAACGGGATCGAGCTCGAAGTCGATCGTCTTCAAGGGCGGCGGGTTTCCTCGATCCTTGCCCGTCGCACTTGATGCGCTGCGGCCTGGTCACGCTGGTGGGGCGACCGAACGTGGGCAAGTCGACACTCGTCAATCGGCTCGTGGGTCGCAAGATCACGATCGCCTCGACTCGTCCTCAGACCACTCGTTCGATTGTGCGCGGGGTCGTCAATGATCCGGCGGACGAATGGCAAATAGTTCTCATTGACACACCGGGTCTGCACAAGCCCAGAACCGAGCTCGGTAGTCGTCTAAACCGCCTCGTCTACGGCAGCCTCAAGGATGCCGACGTGACCTGTTTTCTCATCGACGCGACGCAACCGATCGGGTCAGGTGATCGGTTGATCGCCGAAAGAGTCCGTGCGGCTGGGTCGCCGGTGGTGCTGGCGGTGACGAAGGTCGACAGGGCGTCGAGCCAAGACGTGCTCGCGCAGCTCACCGCAGCAACTGAATGGGACTTCGCCTCCTATGTGCCGATTAGTTCGGTCACCGGTGTCGGGATCGAGCCGCTCCAACAAGAGCTAGCTGCCCGGTTGCCGGAGGGCCCGGCGCTGTTCCCGCCCGACATGGATACCGATCAGCCCGAGGAGTTCTTGGTTCAGGAGATCATCCGCGAGAAGTTCCTTGATCGTTTGCGGGAAGAGCTTCCGCATTCGCTCCACGTCCGACTCAATGACATGGAAGAGGAGAATGACCTCCTGCGAATTGAGGCCGATGTGCTCGTGGAGCGAAACTCGCAGAAGGGAATCGTCATCGGCAAGGGTGGTTTGATGTTGCAGGAAGCGGGGAGCGAGGCTCGGGAGGAACTGGAAGCCCTGCTCGGGAGCAAGGTCCACCTCCAGCTCCAAGTCAAGGTCGAGCCCGACTGGCAACGCCGCGCCGGATCGCTTGATCGCCTCGGATTCACCAAGTAGCCATGGACGCGGCGATCACAGCGAGGGTGGTGGAGCGACTGCCGCAACTGATCGGATCCGATCGACTGGCTGAGGCATGTTTGCTACTGGCGACATTCGTTGAGCCGGAGCTCGACGCCGTCAGCTACTTGGGCAGGCTCGATCGGATGGCGGCGGCTGTTCAAGGGCATACCCACCTCTCGCTCCGACGGATCATCTCGATCCAGGAGGGAATTGGTGGGAACACCGAGGACTACGACCACATCGACAACGGCTTCCTCCACCGTGTTCTTGACACGCGGCGGGGCCTCCCAATCATTGTCTCGGTCATTTGGATGGAGGTCGGCCGCCGGGCGGGGATCGAGGTGCAGGGTGTGGCGCTTCCTGGTCATTTTCTGGTGTTCGCCGGGGGCCAACTGGTCGACCCGTTTCATTTCGGCGAGGCCATCGGCCGCGACGAAGCCGCAGTGCTGGTGTCGGAGTCGATCGGTGGGCCGCCTCGACTCGAGCCTACCTGGCTAAACCCGGTCGATTCCAAGGCGATCATGCGGAGAATCCTGGCCAACCTCCAGAGCCGCTACGAAAAGCTAGGCGACCAGGCCAACCTGGGATGGGTCCGCGCCTGCGAGGCTGCTGTTTCTCCACACTGAGCGGGAATACCAGAACGGTTTCCAGCAGCGACCAGGGGTCGGGGGAAGCGAGAAGCCGGTCGGTGCTCCCTCCGCCTCGCGGCGGATTATCGAGGTGGGTGTCGGGTTCCTCTATCTGATCGCAGCTCACTGAGCATGAGATTCGAAATTTGGCAGCACATCCGTGGCCCACAGCAAATTCGGCACTAGATCAGCGGAAAACGCGGATGTAGTCACAAATTACGCCAGGAGCACGGACGTAGTAACAAATTTCGGATTCAAGAAAAGGCCACCATCCCGGCTACGCCGGCTCTCCCCCTTCCGGGGGGAGGAACGCCTACAGCGCCGATATCGTCTCAGCTAGGTCGAAGTCCTTCTTCGTGACCTTGCCGGCGTCGTGAGTGCTGAGCTTGAGCCGGACTCGGTTCCACTTGATGCTGATGTCTGGATGATGGTTTGCCGCTTCTGACGCTTCACCAACTTTGTTGACGAACGCCAGGGCTTCGGCGAAGTCCGCGAATTTCCATTCACTGATCAGTGCCGCGCCTTCTCGTTTCCAAGGGGGTTTGGGTTCGGTCAAAGGACACCTTCGATCATCAGGCCAAGGTAGCCGACCACGGCTCTGTACCGTTAGGCGGAATGGCCATCCGATCCGATCAAGGCATCGTGCTCCGCAGCTATCCGTTTGGGGAAGCCGATCGAGTGGTGGTGCTCCTCAGCCCGAACCGAGGAAAGATGCGCACCGTTGCCAAGGGTGTGCGCAAGACCAAGAGTCGTTTCGGAGGGCGGCTCGAGCCCTTCACTCACATCGACGTTGTCGTCTATGAGGGCCGGGAGCTTGACACGGTCACCCAAGTCTCGGTGATCGATCCCTTCTCTCATCTCCGTCTCGATCTCGAGCGGGTGCTGGCGGCGGGCACGATGGTGGAGGCGGTGGACGCGGTGGCCCAGGAAGCCGAGAGCTCGCATCGGTTGTTCTTGCTGCTCCACCGGGGACTAAAGGCTCTCGATCAAGGTGGCGGTGGGCAGGACTTGGTCACCGCCTTCCTTCTCAAGCTCGCCGGTGTTGTGGGGGTGGAGCCATCGTTTACTCGCTGCGCCGCCTGCGGAACTCCGGATGGATTGGAGCGATTCAGCTTCTCGGGTGGGGGAGCGATGTGCCGCAACTGTCGCAACGAGGGCGCTGTCAGGCTTCGACCGGGTCTCACTGGCTATCTCGCCAGCCTCGCCACGGCCGATCTCGCCTTCATGCCCACCACCGACCCTGCCCTGAGCGGCGAGGCGATGGGGGTGGCCCGTCGTTTTGTCGAGTTCCATCTCGATCGCCGTCTCGCATCGCTTGCCGTCCTCGATGGCTGATCTCGATCCGACACGCATTCCGCGGCACGTTGGATTGATCCTCGATGGCAACGGGCGCTGGGCCAACGCCCGCGGACTTCCTCGAACCGCGGGTCACGCGGCCGGCGAGGCAGCCCTGTTCGACACGGTAGAAGGCTCGCTCGAGCTCGGCATCGAATGGTTGACCGCGTACACGTTCTCGACCGAGAACTGGTCGCGCGACTCGGACGAGGTCGAATTCCTGATGTGGTTCAACCAGGACTTGCTGACCCGTCGGCGCGATTCGCTTGCGGACCAGGGCGTGCGCATGCATTTCATCGGCGACCTGGCTGACCGCCGCATTCCCGACCACAACCGCAAAGAGATGGAGGAGGCGACCGAGCTCACCGCCGGCAACGAGCGGCTCCATCTTGTGTTCGCTTTCAATTACGGATCCCAACGAGAGATCGCTGCCGCCGCTGCCACGATTGCCAAACGAGCTGCGTCCGGTGAGCTCAGTCCGACGGAAATCGACGAGAAGTTGTTCTCCTCGTTTCTGTATCTACCGGAGATGCCGCCGCTCGATTTGGTGATTCGCTCCTCGGGCGAACACCGGCTTTCCAATTTCTTACTTTGGCAGGCGGCCTACGCCGAGTTCTGGTTCCCCGGCATCCTCTGGCCCGATTTCAACCGTGATCACTTACGGCAAGCGGTGATCGAGTATCAGGGGCGGGAGCGGCGTTTTGGGGGAGCGGACGGGCCATGATCGAGAAGGCCCAGGTCTCGACAGCCAAGAACCCCGCATAGAGCGCCACGCCCACGGCCTCCCGGCCGGTCGCAAAATCGTTGATCCCGCCTACGAAAAAGACCACCTGCAAGGCCACCGCGATCAGCCCGAGAAGGAGACGGATCCAAACCGGCCAGCGACGTCGCCCCCAGGCGATACCCCCGAGGACGAACGTCGGCAACATCACCGCTCCCGCCGCGGTTCCCAACGGAAGGAACGAAAGCCCGAGCAGACGCCAGAACTGTCCCCGCGCCTTCTGCCAGCGCCAATAGGCGAGCCCGGTCAAGGTGCCGGCGATAGTGGTAGCGCCAACGATGAAGAGTGTCCCTCCCCAGGTGAACTCGGGACTGGTGGAGATGAAGCGCATCCACGCCCTCATTCCAACTCCCCACAACAACCCAAAGAGTGCGCCGACGAGCATCCGCCGCCAAGGTGAACCTACATTTCTCGACATTGATTTGCCTCCTATGTAGCAGACGCTCGAATCTCTGGTGGCGGGTGACGCGTCGCCCGACCATGGGCAGTAGTTCGTCTGCTTTGCAGATGCTGGCGTTGATGGAGCGCGTGAGCAGCGGGGCTGAGCTGTCGTGGAGCTCAGCCGATCTTCTGGTGGCTGAGTTGTATCGGGCCGAGGCGGCGAATCTGGTTCGACTCGCGCGCTTCTTTGTCGACGACCGCGACGCGGCAGAAGACTTGGTGCAAGAGGCGTTTATCCGCCTCGCTCGTGCCTCAGGCCGGATCAAGAACCGCGACCGGATTCCTGCCTACCTCCGGTCAATCGTTCTGAACCTCGCCCGCGATCACAATCGCCGCGGGTTGGTCTCGCTGCGCCATTTTCCGGCGGCAGATCCCCAAGGCCCCACGCTCGACGACCTCGTAGCGGTTCGAGCCGATCAACAACGAGTTATCAGCGCTTTGCGCGACGTTCCTCGCCGGCAACGAGATTGCTTAGTTCTTCGCTATTACCTCGAGCTCAGCGTCGGTGAGATTGCCGAGACCCTGGGGATCGGCGCTAACTCGGTCAAGACCCATCTGCAGCGGGGGCTGCGTTCGCTCGAGCAACGGCTGGAAGGGCCCGAATGACTGTCCTAGAAGAGAAGCTCACGGAAGCCCTTAGCGCGGGCGCCGCCAATGTCTTTCCGGCTCCCGACCTTTTCGCCCGTGTGCGGGAGAGCGTCGAAGCTGATCGAATGAGGCGTTATAGCCGGGCGCGTAGGGCGGGGATTGCGCTCGGAATGCTGTTGCTTTTCACTGGCATCGTTTCGCTGACTACCAAACGAGAAGAAGGAAGGCTCTTGATGGCGTGGTGGATTCTCGAATTGTTGACAACCGTTCTGTTGATCGGAGTCGCACTTTGGCTCGGTCCGTTCATCAAGCGATTCGGGCGGAGCTATGCCGCCGACGTCTTCCGAGCGAGCCCCCGTACCGGCAAGAGCTTCATCGTCCTCACCGACATCGTCTACTACCTCATCTTCATCGCCTACATCTTGTTCACAACTTCGGTCTTTCCCCGTGAGGGTTGGACGTTCTCGGTGCGACCAATCCAGATCCAACACGAATTGGTCCGGATCGGCGGCATCCTCCTCATCATTGGAGTCCTGCATGGGCTCAATCTGGTGCTGATGCCGATTCTCGGCCGGCTCTTCGCCGCCAATCGGGGCCTCGGCCGCGAATCGCCTCCCGAGGAGTAGAAACCCGCCACGCTTGAGTTTGGGTGTCACCCGGATAGAGCGGATTGGCCGTCTGTACTACGGTGACATTCGAGCAATTGAATTGGCGAACTCGGGTTTTTCAAGCCTCTGGTTGGGCCTTGGTGGCCAGCCTGTATTTCCTGAGCCCGGCAATCCTGATTGTCCTGGGTTGGTTTCAGGAGCCGTTTTCGGAGCTGGGAAACGCCGAGACCGTCAGCCATCGGGTGCACGAGGTTTTGTTCGGGGCGCTTTTCGGTTCAGCGATCGTCGGCGCATCCGCCCAGCTAGTCCGGAAAAGCCACCGGGCTGGCGCTCTCCAAGCCGTTGTCACTGTCGGCACCTTTTTCGTTGTTCTTGCCGGCCTGCGAAGACTCGAAGGGCTTGCTTTCTTGTTCCTCGGCCTGGCGCTAATCGTGCTCGTCAGCAATCCAAGCGAGGGGGCTTGGTTCCGCCCGCATTGGGGTTCGCTGCTTCTTGCTGGCGCGGGTGTCCTCCCCCTATTTCTGCTTACGGTTGAGCACATCGCCAAAGCACAGGTGCATGCGGCCGACCACGTCACCCACTGGGGCGGAGTAGCCGCCTGGTCGGCCAGCATCGCGGTCCTCGCGATAATCGCCGGATTACGACCCTCTGGATATCGCCTTATCGAAATCACGATCGCCATCAATGGCCTCGTGTTTGTAGGCGTTTCGATCGCCTACCAGTTCGACGCCTCGGCGCGGGCGAATCCAGCCGGCATATGGTTGGCGGTGTGGTCGGTCTGCTGGCTGATCAAAGGTCTGCGACCCCACCGGGAGCGTGAGTCTCGATGGTGGAAAACGGCGTTCCAACTTGGCGGTTATGGCACGGTCGCCTTCCTCGGATTGGTCGGCAGCGTCGGCTATGCGAGGAATGTTCCCCACGGAGTTGAAGCCGTGAGCTACGACGACCTCGATCGAGCCACATGCCTCGACTGTCACGCCATCGGGCGCGAGGGAGCGACAATCGTTCATCACGACGTCACCCGGTCATGCGGGAGTGATTGTTGGGGAGGTCGCTCGGATTGCCTTGGATGTCATCGCTACGACCCTGCTCTCGGCGGCCCTTCCAACTTGACGTTTGTGTTTCCTGCCGAGGCTCGTCTCCCCGATCGTGCGCAATCGTTGCGCCCATCGCAGCTGGTCAGCATTCGGGATGGTTGAACGCCTTCGCCTGCCGGCGGGGCCGCAGCTCCTCTGGGCCCTGTCTCTGCCCGCCGCCTTAGCCGTCGCCATTGCAGGGTTTGCGCGTCTCTTTGCCCAAGGCACATCCGGGCTCCTGATTCAGGGTCCCCTAGTGGTCGATCCCACTTTGGCCAACCGGCTAGCAAGTGTGGCGTCGCCCACACTTCTGCGCTCCGGCCAGCTGGCGATTCATGTTGTGGGGCTCCTGCTCTTTGTCGGGCTCGGAGTCGTGATCGCGTCCCGCTCGCACTCCGAGCTTTCGTTCATTTCCGCCTCGATGCTGACAGTCGTTGGCGTGAGCCTTTTCGCGCCGCTCAACTTGCTGGAGGGAGGGTGGGCGCGGGCGGCGGCTTTGATCGGCGAGGCGGTTCCCGACGACATCGCCAACTACTGGTTCTCGCTGGCGGGGATTCTGCTCCTGGTCTTTCTCCGCCTGTTTTTCGTCGAACGGCCGCGGCGATGGGAACAGGTCACCCTGATGATCATGATCGGCTTCGGACTGTTGGCCTTTCTTGATCCAAGAGCCAGCGTTCTCCCGGCGAATTATCCAGACCCTTGGGGGCAGGTCATCGCGGCGGGGATTCCGCTGGTCGCGCTCGGCCGAGCATGGACGAGCTCCCCAGCACGCCCCGTCCGTCCGGTGTTGACCGCTATGACTTTGATCGCGGCGACTCTTGGGGTCCTGCTCCTGCTGCGGCCTTCGCTTCGACCGGATGCGTTCGGCCTCGTACTGGCGACACCGCGATTGCAGGCACTTTACGGCCTCAACACTCTTCTCCTGGCCACGGCGGCGGTGTTCGCGCTGCCGGTCTCGATCATGTTGGCCGTTGTTCGGTATCGGCTATTCGAGATCGACGTTCTCATCAACCGGGCATTGGTGTATGGAGCGTTGACGGCTATCGCCACCTTGATCTTCGTCACGGTCAGCCTGGCGATGTCGGCCCTCGCGGGCAACCTCATCGGCGCCGGTGTCGCAGGGAGTCGCGCTGGCCAGATCGCTGCCATCGCCGGCGTCCTGACCGGGACGGCGCTCGCGATTGGGATGCAACCTCTGCGTAAGCGAATACAGCGCGCGATCGACCAAAGGTTCTATCGAGAAAAATTCGACGCCGAACGGGCCCTCGAGCGGTTGGTTGGAAAGCTCGCCTCGGTTGTAGACCGCGCAGTGCTCGAGGACGAGCTGCGCGCCCTGCTCAACGAGACACTGCAGCCCAAATCCATGTTGTTGCTGAGCGCCGATCCCCTGGGTTCCGTGGCGGATCCCGGCGGGTTGTTGGTGCCCCTTGGCGGGGGCGAAAAGGGCGGTGGGACGATCGTGCTGGGACCACGGCGGGCCGGGATTCCATATCGAGGGCTGGAACTGCAATTTCTCGAGGAAGTCGGCAACCGTGTCGGTCCGGCGCTTCACATCGTCGAGCTCTTCGAACAGCAGGAGGCTGCCCGCCGGCACCGGCAACGAGTTGATGAGGAGCTCGGGGTCGCGCAACGTATTCAACGCGAGCTTCTCCCGCGGACTTTGCCAAGAATTGAGGGATATGACATCGAGGTCTTCTATCAACCCGCGCGGGAGGTCGGCGGCGACTTCTATGACTTCTACCCGCTGCCAAACGGGCATCTCGCTTTCACGGTGGGTGACGCCACTGACAAGGGGATGCCCGCGGCGCTGGTCATGGCGTCATGTCGTACGGTTCTACGCGGGGTGACGCTTTCTGAGTCCGCTGTGTCGCCGGGAGACGTGCTGGCCCGAGCCAACAGCCTTCTAGTTGGCGACATTCCGGCGGGGATGTTCATCACCTGTCTTTTTGGAATTCTCGACGCGAGCTCAGGCGAGCTGCGATTCGCCAACGCGGGGCACAATCCGCCCCTCCATTGGCAGACCGACGGCTCGAAGATGGTCAAGGCTTGCGGGATGCCACTTGGCCTGCTCCCGGGAATGGATTATGAGGAGCGGACGCTTTTGCTCGCCCCCGGGGAGGTTGTGCTCCTCACGTCGGACGGAGTTACTGAGGCCCATTCTCCGGAACGGACGATGTTCGGCTTCGACGGACTGCTGGCGTCGCCGGCGACAGTTGCTGGTTTGTTAGCTGCGCTCAACTCGTTCACCGGTGACGTGGAACAGGAGGACGACATCACCGTGCTTGGGATCCGCCGCTTCATTCCTGCGTAAAAACCCCACGATTAGGGGCGCAGATTTACGCAAGAATGGAGAGGGGCCTAGCCTTGCCGACCTCCATGCCGGCCAGTCTCGATACGATCGCCGCCCTCGCCAAACAACGCGGGTTCGTCTTCCAATCGTCTGAGATCTATGGAGGAATTCGTTCGGCTTACGACTATGGCCCGCTCGGGGTCTTGTTGTTGCGGAACGTCAAGGACGAGTGGTGGCGGGCGATGGTCCAGGAGCGAGACGACATCGTCGGGCTCGACTCGGCGATCCTTCAGGCGCGCAAGGTCTGGCAGGCGTCCGGGCACGAATCGGTCTTCACCGATCCGCTGGTCGAATGCCGGAATTGCAATCAGCGGTTCCGCCTCGACAAGCTCGATGATCCCTCGGTGTGTCCGAACTGCGGCGCGCGCGACAACTTCACCGAGGCTCGCGCCTTCAATCTCATGTTTCGCACCCACACCGGTCCGGTCGAGGACGAATCGAACCTGATCTATCTCCGCCCTGAGACGGCGCAGGGCATATTCATCAACTTCGACAACGTCCGTCGTAGCAACCGGCTCAAGTTGCCTTTCGGTGTGGCCCAGATCGGGAAGAGCTTTCGCAACGAGATCACCCCCGGCCAGTTCGTCTTCCGTACACGCGAATTCGAGCAGATGGAGATGGAGTACTTCTGCCGGCCGGAGGACGCCCCTGCACAGTTCGACTACTGGGTCGATTCTCGGCATCGCTGGTACCTCGACCTGGGGATGACCCCAGAGAACCTCCGCATTCGTCCGCACGAAGCCGACGAGTTGTCGCACTATTCGGCGGCAACCGTCGACGTCGAATACAACTTCCCCTGGGGTTGGGACGAGCTGGAGGGGATCGCCAACCGCACCGATTTCGATCTGCGCCAGCACACCGAGCACTCCGGGATCGATCTCCGCTATTTCGATGAGGACTCGAAAGACCGCTTCTTCCCCTATGTGATCGAACCCGCCGCTGGCGCGACACGAGCCACATTCGCCTTTCTCATCGATGCCTATCACGAAGACAAGGTCAAAGGGGAAGCGCGGACTGTCGTCCGTCTCCACCCCCGGCTTGCTCCCTACAAGCTCGCCATCCTTCCCTTGTCGAAAAAGGCAGAGCTGATCGAGCCGGCCCAGAAACTCGCCACCGAGCTGCGCCGCCATTTCATGCTCGAGGTCGACCTTACGCAGTCAATCGGTAAGCGCTACCGGCGTCAGGACGAGATCGGCACGCCCTTCTGTGTCACGGTCGATTTCGAAACCCTGGAGGACCAGGCCGTCACGATTCGCCACCGCGACTCGACGGAGCAGGACCGAGTGGCGATGACCCGCGTTCTCGACTTTCTCTCAGGAGCACTGCTTTAACCTCGGCTCCGTGTATCGGCGGGATGACATCGACCGGGTCCGGGCCGCCACCAACCTGATCGACCTGGTAGGCGGTGTGACCACGGTCAAGAAGTCCGGCCGCGCCCATGTCGCCGTATGTCCTTTCCACCAGGAGAAGACTCCTTCGCTCAATTTGGACACGGCGCGGGGGCTTTATCACTGCTTCGGCTGCGGCAAGGGTGGCGACGTCTACACCTTTGTCCAAGAGACTCAGGGACTCGACTTCAACGAGTCGGTTGAGTTCCTCGCTCGGAACGCCGGTATCGCCCTCGAAACCGATCCCGGCACCGCCCGTCGCCGAGGTGAGCACGAGGAGATGACCGACGCCGTCGGCAAGGCGGTCGACTTCTACCGGAAACTGTTGCGGTCGGCTCCCGAAGCCGGTCCTGCTCGGGCATACCTGCGCCACCGCGGCCTGGGGGTTGACGACGTCGATCGATACCTGATTGGCTATGCCCCCGAGGGCGAGTCGTGGGATGCCTTGGTCAAGGCGTTGCGCGGGCTCGGGGTCAAGGAGCGGACGATGCAAGCGGCGGGACTGGTCAAACGGGGCAGGGGAGGCAAGCTTTACGACGTGTTCCGCAACCGCATCCTGTTCCCGATCCACGACCTACGCGGCGATCCGGTTGGGTTTGGCGGACGGGCCCTCGAAGGCGCCAATCCCAAATACTTGAACTCGCCTGACTCGCGTCTCTACCAGAAAAGCCGCCTGCTCTATGGCCTCCACCGAGCCAAAGGACAGATCGCTCGCAGCCAGGAAGCGGTGGTGGTGGAAGGGTATTTCGACGTCATTGCCGCCAATCAGGCCGAGGTCGGCACGGCCGTGGCCACTTGCGGTACTGCCCTCGGTGAAGACCATTTCGATTTGCTGCGCCGGTTCACCGACCGAGTGGTATTGGCATTCGATTCCGATCAAGCGGGGGCCGGGGCCGCACTGCGGGGGGATCAGTTGCGGACTCCGGTTGATCTCGATTTCGACTTGAGGGTGGCCGACCTTCCGGGGGGGATGGATCCCGCCGATCTTGTCCAGGCTGGCCGCGGCGACGACCTCAAGGCAGCCATCTCGGGGTCACGCCCCCTCCTCCAGTTCCGCATCGAGAAAGAGATCGCCAAGCAGCGGATCAACGAACCCGAGGGCAGGGCGCGGGCGATTCGCAACACCGCCCGACTTCTAGCCCGGGTTACCGACCCCATCGCGCAGGCCGAATACGTTCGCTTCGCCGCCAAACAGATCGGGGTGGAGGCAAGCGTGATTGGGAGGGCTCTGGCCGGAGACGTCCGCTCCCGAAGCCGGCGAAGCGACGAAGCCGAGTCGAACGGGCTCGATCCAACGCAAAGCGAGCTGATCAGAGTCATGCTGGCGAATCCGATCGAGCTTGCGTCGGTGTCCTTTGACCCAGCCTGGGTAACCGCCGACCTTTTCGACCTGGTTACCGAGATCGAGAATCGGCGGGCAGCGGTGTCAGCGGGTATGGCTATAGACCTCAACGAGCTTCCCCACTTGGATTTGGTCCAACGCCTCGCCTTCGATCCCCGACCCCTAACCGGCGCTATCGAGGTGGTGAAGCGCGCCGAGGTGAAAGCGCTTGAGCGTCAGATCAAGGACCTCGAAGGTGAACTCAAGCGCCTCGATCCATCGAGTGATGCCCATTCCGAAATGCTGCGCGCGCTGATAGGTTTGCAGGAACAAAGGCGGGGCAAGGGGAGCGCAGCAGGTGAACGACCGTGACTGAAGACATCGAACATCTCGTCGACCAATTAGCGCGACGAGGGCAACAACGCGGTTTTCTCACCGTTTCCGAGGTCCAGCAGGAGCTCGAGGACGCCGAGGCGGCACCAGACGCATTCGAACGGACAGTCGACCTGCTCCGGCTTCGGGGGATCGAGCTTTCCGAGGATGACATCGAACCCGACCACGGACTGGATGTGGTCGAGGACGTTTGGGTGTCTGACCCGGTCCGGATGTACCTCAATGAGATCGGCCGTTACCGCCTGCTCACTGCCCAGGAAGAGGTCGAGCTGTCGATGGCTTACGAGAGTGGCCTCAGAGCCGGAGAGCAGTTGGAAAAAGCCGGCGCCGATGGCCTCTCCGGCGAGGACCGCGGAATCATCGAGCGACTGGTCCACAAGGGAGAGTCGTCCCAACGGCGCCTGGTGGAAGCCAACCTACGCCTCGTGGTGTCGATCGCCCGCCGCTATGTGGGCCGTGGGATGGCGCTGCTCGATCTGATCCAGGAAGGGAACCTGGGTTTGATGCGGGCCGTCGAGCGGTTCGACTACCGGCGCGGTTTTCGCTTCTCGACTTACGCCACCTGGTGGATCCGACAATCGATCGCCCGTGCCATCGCCGACCAAGGTCGCAACATCCGGATGCCGATTCATGTTGTCGACATCATCAACAAGCTCACCAGGGCACAGCGTGACCTCGCCCAGAGCCTGGGTCGCGAACCGACTATCGAGGAACTTGCGATCGATATGGATATCCCGGTCGACCGCCTGACGGAGCTGACCCGGATCGCCCAAGACACGATCTCGCTCGAGACTCCTGTCGGCGAAGAAGAGGATTCCACCTTGGGCGACTTCGTCGAGGATCACGATGCCGAAGTCCCGGCCGATGCCGCCACCTTCAAGCTGCTGCAAGAGAATCTCGCTCTCGCCCTCGAAGGATTGAGCCAGCGCGAACGAGAGGTGCTGATCATGCGGTTCGGTCTCGCCGATGGACGGATGCGAACCCTCGAGGAGGTCGGGAGCCATTTCAAGGTGACGCGCGAACGCATCCGGCAGCTCGAGACGAAAGCGCTGGCCAAATTGCGACACCCGGAGAAGGCTCGCAACCTCCAAGGGTTTCTCGAGAACGGTTAGCTGATTAGCTGACGGGTTTGTCGGTGAAGACCGCCGACCAGCCGGTGTCGATCAAGCTCTGGCCTTTGCGGGCCATGGTGTTCTTGCCTTCGGTGACGTTGTTGAACCAGCTACGAATCTCTTCGTAGCGTCCTCGCCCCGCCTTGGCGCCGAGCACGTAGCCGATGGCGGCGCCGATTAGAAGTCCGAGTCTGAATCTCATGCGGTGATTGTGCCACCTTCGGGGCCTAACGCGACGCCCCCTTTCATGACCCAGGTCACCGATTCGAGCAGCGACACGTCCTCAAGCGGGTTTCCTTGAACGCCGATTAGGTCGGCTCGCGCCCCTTGGGCCAAAGTGCCGACCGCGCCGTTCCACCCGATCATTTCGGCCGCGTGGACTGTTGCGGTCCGAATCGCCTCCAGCGGGGTCAAGCCATGACGAGTCAGATAGGCGAATTGGCGGGCCGCGTCCTTGTGGGGATACACCCCGGCATCGGTGCCAAAGGCGAGCCTGACACCGGCTGCGACGCACTTTTCAAAGCCCTGTCGCTGAGCCTCGGTCGTCTCCTGGCT
>Ga0136613_10000030_pt1 | contig 47196 bp, 47 predicted proteins | sample AntDrymUQ2722106_2_FD_106649 | JGI IMG/M metagenome (GOLD analysis project Ga0136613, IMG submission 106649) | Polar desert sand microbial communities from Dry Valleys, Antarctica - metaG UQ272 (21.06) | ecosystem: Environmental > Terrestrial > Soil > Desert | place: Antarctica: Dry Valley... | reverse complement strand
TCCTCGTTGCCGAACAGGAACTCGGCCAGCGCTTTGGCAGTCTCGGTCTTCCCGACCCCGGAAGGTCCAAGGAAGATGAATGATCCCGAGGGCCGCTTCGGATCCTTGAGGCCGGCCCGCGTCCGGCGGATGGCCTTAGAGACGGCGACAATGGCATCCTGCTGTCCGACGATCCGCTGATGGAGCTCTGACTCCATGTTGATCAGTCGGGCGGTTTCTTCCTCGGTGAGCCGATGGACCGGGATGCCGGTCCACTGCGCCAAAACCTGCGCGATCTCTTCTTCATCGATCACCCAACCGGCGTCGCTACCCCCCTCTTTGAGCAACTGCTCTTTGACAACCCGGTCGGCGATGAGGCTTCGCTCTTGATCTCGCAATTGCGCTGCCCGCTCGAACTGCTGAGAGGTGGCAGCCTCGTTCTTCTGTCGCCGGATGTCGGTGACTTTCTTGTCGATCTCGGCTAAGTCGGGATCGCTCGACGAGCGATAGATCCGCATTCGGCTGCCAGCCTCGTCGATCAAGTCAATCGCCTTGTCGGGGAGTTGACGATCGGAGATGTAGCGATCGGCCAGGTTGGCGGCGGAGACGATGGCGGCGTCCGTGAATCGAACTGAATGATGACTTTCGTACCGATCCTTGAGCCCCATCAAAATCTGAATAGTGTCGGTCACCGAGGGCTCGTCGACATGGACCGGCTGGAAACGACGCTCGAGCGCCGAGTCCTTCTCGAGGTACTTTCGGTATTCCTCGAGAGTGGTGGCACCGATGGTCTGCAACTCGCCGCGGGCGAGCATGGGCTTGAGGATCGAGGCGGCGTCGATTGCCCCCTCGGCGGCGCCGGCGCCGACCAGGGTGTGGATCTCGTCGATGAACAGGATGATGTCACCGCGGGTGCGGACTTCCTTCAACACCTTCTTGATCCGCTCCTCAAAGTCGCCGCGATAGCGGGACCCGGCAACGAGAGCACCAAGGTCGAGGGTGTAAAGCTGGCGGTTGTGCAGCGTCTCGGGAACCTCGTTGGTGACGATCTTTTGCGCAAGGCCTTCGACGATGGCCGTCTTGCCGACGCCGGGCTCACCGATCAGGACGGGGTTGTTCTTCGTGCGTCGGGAGAGGATTTGCATGACCCGCTCGATCTCACGAGTGCGGCCGATCACCGGATCGAGCTTGCGCTCGCGGGCGAGCTGGGTGTAGTTGCGGCCGAACTGGTCGAGCACCGTTGAGCCCGAAGCCGACTGTTCGCCACGCGAGCCGGCGCTCGAACCGGAACTGGCTGGCGGCTGATCTTCGCTCCCGCCGGCACCGTTGAGAAGCTGGATAACCGAATGCCGCACCTTGCTGAGCTCGGCTCCCATCTTTTGCAGAACCTGCGCAGCCACTCCCTCACCTTCACGGATCAAACCCAACAGGATGTGCTCGGTGCCGATGTAGTTGTGTCCAAGTTGGAGCGCTTCGCGGAGCGACAGTTCGAGAACCTTCTTCGCTCTGGGGGTGAACGGAATGTGCCCACTCGGGGCCTGAGTGCCGCGACCGATGATCTCGACAACTTGGTCGCGGACGCCGACGAGGTTGATCCCCATGCCCTCGAGAGCCCTGGCGGCAATGCCTTCGCCTTCGTTCAAGAGGCCCAAGAGAATGTGCTCGGTGCCGATGTAGCTGTGGTTGAGGAGGCGCGCTTCTTCCTGAGCGAGGACCACGACCCTGCGTGCCCTGTCGGTGAAACGCTCGAACACTTCTACTCAACTCCTGGCTGACAACCCTTGCGGGTAATCCGATTATATCGGCCGGGAGATACAACTCCTTGTGACCAACCTGAGAACATCCGCGCGAGTCACTCCGTGAGAGAGCCCTCAAACCACGAACCCAGGGCTGCAGCCCACAGAATCGAGCGTTTCGGATTTCTCCTACCATTTGTCTGTGCACGACCTAGGCGTCTTAGTGCCGCTCCCCCACATTTGGGACCGAATGGCCTCAGTGGAAGGCCGCCTCCTCGAGGTAACCAACGCCGACGACCCCTACCTCACCAAGATCTTCCAGCATCTCCTGGTCGCCGGCGGTAAGCGGTTTCGGCCGCTGCTGTCGCTTTTGGCAGCCGAGTTCGGGCCCGCAGCGAACACGCAGGACCGGCGGCCGGTCGAGGCGGCGGTCGCAGTCGAGCTGATCCATGTCGGGAGCCTCTACCACGACGATGTGAACGACGAGTCGGACACGCGGCGCGGGGCACCATCAGCCAACGCCAACTGGACCAACACCGTGGCCATCCTCGCCGGCGACTTTCTGCTCGCTAAGGCCTCGGAAGTGGCGGCCACCTACTTGTCCCAAGAGGCGGTTCGACTCCTCGCGGTGACTTATGCGGAGTTGGTCGTCGGCCAGAGTCGCGAGCTGCAACTTGTCGACTCGCTCCAGCATTCCACGTCGGAGTACGAACGAGTCATCGGTGGCAAGACGGCCTCGCTGATCCGGACCTCGGCGCGGCTGGGGGCGATGGCCGCGGATGCCGAGACCGAGGTGATCGAAACGCTGACCGATTGGGCATGGAACTTGGGAATGGTCTTCCAATTGAGCGACGACGCCCTCGACCTGGTTGCCAACGAGACGATTTTGGGCAAACCCGCCGGGTCCGACATCAGGGAAGGCACCTTCACGCTCCCGGTTCTGGCGGCGATCGCCGCCCCCGATGGCGAGAAACTGCGCCTATTGCTCGATCGTCCGCGCCCGTACCCCGAGGAGATCGTGACGAAGGCGATCGAGCATCTCCGCAACGGCGGCTGGGTTGAACAAGCGATCGATGCCGCCCTGGCGCGCACGGAGAGGGCCCAGGAGTTGTTGGGTTCGCTGCCAGATGTTCCCGCCCGCCACATCCTGAGCGACCTCGGCAGCTATCTGACCGACCGCGTCGAAGCGGCGCGCTCTCAGATCTAGCGGCTAGACCTCGGCGAAGTTCGGTATCTCCGACTCGGCTTCGCGGGCAGCCTCGACAGCGGATTCCAGATAGTCCTCGGGTTGGGCTCCGTCACCTTCCACCGCCACCACCATGCCGAATTTGATCTCCGAGGTGATCGCCGGATCGGCGATGGCATGGCGCAGAGTGGTTCGCATTCGTGACACCACCGTCGGGGCACCATGGCGATGGAATTCTCGTAGCACGACGACGAAAGTGATGGGGTCGAGCCGGCCCATATCGTCAACCGCTCGGCCCGCATCCGAGAGGGCAATGGAGACCATGCGGGCGACGTTGGCGGCGTCGTCGGCCGACAGTTTCTCGATGGCGGGGATGACGACAGCCATCACGCCGAATGGTTCGCGGCGGCGATTCCACCATGCCCACGCGCGGCGGATTGCCTCGATGGTCCCGTTGCGATTGAGTAGTCCCGTATCAATGTCGACTGGCAAGAAGGCGTCGACGAAGTTCCGCAATCGGGAGATCTCCTCGTCCTTCGCGGCGATCAGCGATAAGAGCCCGGAGACATCGGTGACAGGGCGGACTTCCACCAACGGAGCATCGGCGCGCCGACCGACCGACTTAAGGGGATCAGGTTTCCGGACGCATAGTGGGAAAAAGAATCACATCGCGGATGTGGCTCGTCTGAGTGATCAACATCACCAGCCGGTCTACCCCGATCCCGAGACCTCCTGTCGGCGGGAGCCCATACTCGAGCGCACGGACATAGTCCTCGTCGATCGGATGGGCCTCATCGTCGCCGGCCTCTCGGGCCGCCTCCTGCTGGACGAAGCGAGCCCGCTGATCGATCGGGTCGTTGAGCTCGGAGAAAGCATTGGCATACTCCGATCCGGCGATCACCAACTCGAACCGTTCGGTGAGACCAGGTACGCGACGATGCTTTCGAGCCAATGGCGAGATCTCCTCGGGATAGTCGGTGACAAAAGTCGGCTCCCAAATGGTCGGTTCGACGAGCTTCTCATAGACCTCGGCGATCAGGCGTCCACTTCCCCAACTCGGCAGTGGTTCGAGGCCATGATCACGCGCCAAAGCCTGGAGCCGCTCCACCGGGGTGTTGAGGTCGACGTTTTCGTCCAGCGCCCGGGAAACCAGCTCGGTCATCGATGCCTGCCGGAATGGCGGGGAGAGGTCGATTGGCTTGCCCTCGAACTCGACGGTGGTGGTGCCGGCCACGCTCCTGACGCACGCCACCACCACCTCTTCGATCAGTCCCAAGATGTCGGTGTAGTCGGCCAGCGCCTGGTAGGCCTCGAGCATCGTGAACTCGGGGTTATGCGTGGAGTCGATGCCTTCGTTGCGGAAGACCTTGCCGATCTCGAAGACCCGTTCGAGCCCGCCCACCACCAGTCGCTTGAGATAGAGCTCGAGCGAGATCCGCAGCTTCATCTCGAGATCGAGCGCCTCGTGGTGGGTGTGGAAGGGACGCGCATTGGCCCCGGTTGCCTCGAGGAGCAGTACCGGGGTCTCGACCTCGATGAAGCCTCTGGCCACGAACTGGGCCCGTAGCTCGGCGATGACCCGTGACCGCGCCCGCGCCAGGTCGATTGATCGATCGTTCACGATCAGGTCGAGGTAACGCTGACGGGACCGCGCTTCGATGTCGGTCAAGCCATGCCACTTGTCGGGAAGCGGCCGAGTGATCTTGGCCAGCACCACGAGCGAGTCGAGCCGGACGCTGAGCTCGCCTTTGCGCGTGGAGATCACCTCTCCACCACCTCCAATCCAATCGCCCAAATCGATACTTTCGGCCAATGCGAAGGCATCGGAGTCGAGATGGGCAGTGTCGGCCAGGAGCTGGATGCGCCCGGAATCGTCACGAATTGTGAGAAAGATCAACTTGCCGAATGATCGCTTGAGCAGCACCCGGCCCGCGACAGAAACAATTTTTCCGGTCTCCGATCCCGGCTCCAAGCCTTGATGAGCTTCTCGCAGTTGCGCGGCGAGGGCGGTGCGCTCGAAGCGATAGGGAAGCTCGTTCGTCATTAGGAGAGGTTACGGGCGAAGATCTCCGCCAAACCGACCAGAGTTAGATCCGGTTCGATCGAGGCGATGCTTTGGGTGTGCGCCACCACTATCGCCGCGAGACCACCGGTGGCCACCGCGGGACAGTCATCCTCGATGGTGGCGCGGATGCGGGTGACCAACCCATCGACCAGCCCGGCGTAACCAAAGATCAATCCGCTTTGGATGGCTTCCACGGTCGAGCGGCCAACCGCGCTCCGGGGCGGGATCAGCTCCACCTGACGGAGCGCGGAGGCATGAGTGACCAACGCATCAGCAGAGACCTCCAACCCCGGCGCAATGGCGCCTCCGCGGTAGGAGCCATCGCCGGCGACCAAATCCACCGTAGTGGCGGTGCCAAAGTCGACAACGATCACCGGCGGACCGAACAAACGAACCGCGCCGATGGCGTTGGCAACGCGATCGGCGCCGACTTCGCGGGGATTGTCGACCTTGAGGGAGATGCCGGTCTTCGTGCCGGGACCAACCACGACCAGGTCCCCGTTAATCAGGACATCCATCGCTTCCCGCCACGCCTCGGTTCGGGGTGGCACCACCGACGACAGGCAGCCTCCGGTGACGTTGCCGGGGTACTCAGCCAGCATCGAACGCAACAACAGTCGCGACTCGTCTGCCGTTCGCTCCCGGTCGGTCGATATCCGCCAACGATGGACGACCCCATCACCATCCCAAAGACCAACAACGGTCGTGGTGTTGCCAACATCGATAAGCAGGAGCATCAGGAATAGAGCCGGCTCGGCGCCGAGAGCCTGATTCCACGATCGCCGATCACGTTGCCGGCCACCAGATCGAAGGCCACGTTGTCGATCAAACGCACCGACCCGATCCGAGCCGCCAGGGCAAGAAACGACGGTCGATCAATGCGATCAATGGGTTGGGCGGTGTCCTGGGAGGCAAGGGTGACGTATTCGAAATCTACGCCTGATCCAACTCGGCGGACGGCGGCGATCAGCTCGGAAGCCTCGAAGTGACCGGCCTCGGCAAGGTCGGCAGCTGCAAACAAACCCATGCTCAGGAGCAGCGCTTGCGGCCGATCATCGGGGCGGAGGTAGACGTTGCGACTGGACAGCGCGAGTCCGTCGGCCTCTCGCAAAGTCGGCCGGCCGATCACGGTCACCGGGAACGACAGGTCGAGGACCAACCGCCGCACCACCGCGAGCTGCTGGGCATCCTTGCGACCGAAAAAGGCGAAATCGGGTTGCAACCCGGCGAAGAGCTTGGCGACCACCGTGGCGACGCCGGCGAAGTGGCCAGGACGGCGGGGGCCCTCGAGATGATCAGCGACCCTGGCGACCTCAACCCTGGTCAAAGGCTCGAGGAGATACATCTCCTCTGCCGGCGGTACGAAGAGAAGATCAACCCCCTGTTCGCGAGCAATCTCCAAGTCGCGGTCGAGATCGCGGGGGTAACGCTCGAGGTCGGCGCGATCGTTGAACTGCAGCGGGTTGACGAAAAGGGAGACCACCACGGTTTCGCTTGCTGCCCGCGCCGCGGCCATCAGCGCGGAATGGCCTTCGTGGAAGAAGCCCATGGTGGGAACGAGCCCGACGCGGCCGCGCCCGCGCTGGCGGGTCTCGGCGAAAGTGCGGGTGATCTCGGTCATCGCTCGACCAATCCGGCCGGAAATTCAACCCCCGCGGTCACCGCAGTTGCCTCGGCCAGAAGCAAGAACTGGTGACCGAGGCCGAGTTTTCGCGCCGCCTCGAGCTGGGCTTTCACCGTTTCCCAATCGCCGCGGGCGATCGGTCCGGTCAGGGCCGGCCGGGGACCTTTCTCAAACGCGTTCTCGAGAATCTCGGCGCTGAGCGGAGCGGCCGCCGCAAAAGGTACGCCGGCATCGCGCAAGAGACGCTCGGCCAGGTCGAGACCGGCGAGGAGGAAGTTGGAAGCAGCAGCCGCCCCGGCGTGATAGGCCGGCTTGGCCGAGTCGGCGAGATCGAATTTGGTCATCCCCAGGTCGTCCGCCAGGCTGGCGAGACGCCGGCGCAGGTCACCGCCCGCAGTGACCGCCACCCACGAGCCGCTGAGCGCCGCCGCTCCAGTGGCGGGGTCGGGAAGTGTTTGCAGGGGATGGAACGATCCAATCTTCCAGCCGACGGCGGCCAGTCCTGCGAGGGCTTCAACCGAGGTCGCCCCCGACAGGTGGATCGCCGAGGACGGGGCATGATTGCCGGCTACTTCGCTTGCGGCGGCAGCGATATCGGAGTCACGGGTGGCGATGACAACGAGATCGGCCGAGGGCCACTCTTGGTCGACCATCGGAAAGGGCAAATCCCATCGCAAGGGCGACCGTGCCACCAGCCCGACGATCTGGTGTCCGACGGCGGCCGCGGCCAAGGCCAGCGATCCCCCCGCCCGACCCGGACCGACGAGCAACATCTTCACAAGTCATCGCCTTGGCCGTCACCAAATGCCGGGGATGAGCCTTCCACGCACCTGCTTTCGGTATTCGTCATAAGCGGCATAGACAATACGGAGGCGCTTCTCCTCAAATCCACCCTTGAACCAGAAGAAGATTGCGGTCACCACTGCCACGACCCCCACCCAGACCGAACCCACCAGGAGTGCAGTGCCGGCAAACAAGAGCACAATCCCGGCATACATCGGATGGCGCACGAAGCGATAGACCCCGCGGGCGGCGAGCTGGGCTTCCCGGGGAGTCGGAAAGGGGGTGAAGGCCTCGCCAAGCGCCGCCGCGGCTTGCAGCATCAGATACGCCGCGAGCGCGATCGGCGGCAGTCCCAACCATTGCCAGCCCTCAGGCCAGCGGCCATCGGCGAAGACGACGACTCCAAAGATCACAAACCCGACCGCTTGCGTCCAGACCCAGGCGCTGCCGCGGTCGAGAAACTGAATGCGGTCATCCTTCCACTCTTTAGCCACTCGCAACGCTTTCTGGTCAATCAGATTGTCGAGATGATCGGACGCGGTGCCTCCTTGTAGTTGCGCGTCGCGCCATACCTCGGTGAGCGGGGCAACGACGAAGCGACGGAGATGGGCGCGCGGATGGGGCAGGATCAGCTCCTCACTATTCGCGGTGGCGCCTCTCACCGTTATCAGATCGAGATCGAGAGTCCGTGGCCCCCAGTGCTCGTCGCGGACCCGGCCTGCCTGGTCCTCGATCTGCTGCAGCTTGGCCAATAGCTGCTCCGGCGATTCGTCGAGCTCAAGCAAAACGACGGCGTTGAGAAACTCGTCTTGAACAGGGCCGCCGATCGGTTCGGTCAGAAATAGCGAGGAAACGGCCAGGATCGGGTATGCCTCCTCCAATCGTCGAACGGCACCACGAAGTTGCCCGAGCCGATCGCCGAGGTTGGAGCCGAGGCTGATTGCCGCCTTAACCATTCAGACGTTGTTGGGCCGGTCGCGCGTGATGACCACCGCCACGTCGTCAAACTCGGCTCGGATCGGAGCGTCGGGTTTGCGAACAGTGACCTTCACCGCCAGCACCGGCTTGAACTCGAAGACGGTTTCTGCCACCCGTTGGGCGACCCGCTCGATGAGGTTCCAGCGTTCGCTGGCGACCACTTCTTGAACTCGCTCGATCAACGACCCGTAGTCGACGGTGTCGTCGAGCGAATCGGATTTCCCCGCCTGCGCTAGGTCGATGGTGAGCTCGACATCGATGACGAAACGCTGGCCGATCTGTCGCTCCTCGGCCAGAACCCCATGATGAGCGAAGACCTGGAGACCGCGGATGCTGATTACGTCGGCCACACTCGGCGCTAGGTGGGGATGAGTGCCCGAGCCTCGGGCCCCAGTGGGCGGCGCAGGATCTCCTCCACCAGCGCCACGGCCATGATCGGCTGGCTGACCAGCCCCGACCACACCAGGTATCCGGCCAGGAAACCGGCGAGATCGTCGTTGATGGTCTCGCCATGGACGAGGACGCGAGCGGTGGGGTCTTGAAGCGCCTCGTGCAGAGCCTCGAAGACTTTGAGCGCATCGCTGCGATTTGGAGGCACTGGCACTGAGATGTGGCGAGCATTGAGACCGGCTTCGCGGTAGGCGGCCAGGTTTTGATTGCCGGGAAGGATGGTGATGACCGAAGTGACCTGCGCCCCGCGTTTCAGCCAGTTAATTTCCTCTTCCCGACGGATCTTGCGGTGCTGAAAGCCGTGACCGCCAATCCGTTCGGAGACGGCGAGGCGGTCGGCGATAACCCACATGAAGCCGCGGGGTTTCAAGCCCGTGTTGACGATCACCCTTCCGACGGCCGCACGATAGCCACCCCGACCGCGAGTGCCGCCTTGCAAACTGCCACGTTGTGAACGCGAAAAATGGAACCACCGCGCTCCCACGCCAACACCACGCTTACCGCGGTGGCGACATCGCGGTCCGCAGCAACGTCGAGGCCGGTCAGCCGGCCGAGAAACGCTTTTCGCGAAGTTCCGATGACCAACGGATAACCAAGCCGTCGCAACTCCTCGAGACCGGCCAACAGCTCAAGGTTGTGATCCACGTTCTTGCCAAAGCCGATCCCGGGATCCACGCAGATTTGCTCACGGCTGACGCCAGCCTGCATCGCTTTACGCGCACGATCGGAGAGGAACTCGCTGACCTCGTCGACAACCGATTGGTAGTGGGGGTTCTCTTGCATTGTCCGGGGATTGCCCTGCATGTGCATCAGGACCAGACCGGCGTTGTAGGCGGCCACCGATTCCAGGAGTCGAGGGTCCTCACCGGCACGAACATCGTTGACGATCGCGGCTCCGGCGGCCAACGCCGCGGCCGCCACTTCGCCCTTGCTGGTATCAACCGAGACCATCTCGCCTGCCAGACCCTCGACTACGGGCACCACCCTTTCGAGCTCGGTCGTGACGCTGACCTCGTCGGCGTTCGGGCGGGTCGATTCGCCGCCAATGTCGACGATGTCGGCTCCTTCGGCTTGGAGTGTCCGAGCATGGGCAATGGCTTGACCGGCATCGAGCAGCCGGCCGCCGTCGCTGAAAGAGTCGGGGCTGACGTTGACAATCCCCATCAGTCGGGGAGTGCTCAGATCCAGCCGGCCGCGGGCGGTCAACCAGCTGGTTGCCATCAGCGGAGCAGGGACAGCGCCTCGGCTCTGGTCGCGGGATTGGTCGCCATCGTTCCCCTGACCGCGGAAGTCACGGTCACCGCGCCAGGCTTTTTGATGCCTCGCATCGTCATGCACAGGTGCTCCGCCTCAACCACCACCAAAACTCCCATCGGTTTGAGACGATCCATCAAGGCGTCCGCCACTTGCGCGGTGAGCCGCTCTTGCATCTGCGGTCGCCGGGCAAACCCTTCCACCAGGCGAGCCAACTTCGACAGGCCGGTCACTTGGCCATCCGGAATGTAGGCAACGTGGGCCTTGCCGATGAACGGCAAGAGGTGGTGTTCGCACAGCGAGTTGAACGCGATGTCCTTGACCATGACGATCTCCTGGTAGTGCTCCTCGCCAAAGAAGGCGTCGACCTCGTCGCCGGGGTCGCGGTGAACGCCTTCGAATAGTTCGGTGTACATGCGCGCGACCCGCGTCGGAGTTTCGACCAGTCCCTCGCGCTCGGGGTCCTCGCCAATCGCGACCAGAATCCGGCGGACGGCTTCTTCGATCGCTTCGATGTCGACGGGTGATGAACCGTCGTCGACCCCACCGGCAGTCATGTCAGGAGCCGGGAGCGTCGGCCGGTTTCATCCGCGGGAGGAGCACACGCGGCTTTTTCGACCCGGCCGCGGGCTGGGTCTCCTCCGGCGCCGAAACCGCCGCCGCCTCGGGCAGGAGTTCAAGTACTCCGGATTGGGGCAGACGGATTCGCAGCTCACCGTCTGGGGCGTGCTCCCACTTGGGCACGTCGTGAAAGATCTCGGCGAGCTCCTCGGGGCCGACGGTTTCCCGCTCCAGCAGGATCCCCACCATCCGCTCCATCGCCTCGGTGTGGGTCTCGATGATCACTAGCGCTTCGGAGTGCGCGGCCTGGATCATGCCCCGCACTTCCTCATCGATGAACGCCGCCACCTCGTCGGAGTAATCCTGCTGACGGGCATAGTCGCGTCCGAGAAAGACCTCCCCCGCGGCGCGCCCATACTGCATCGGTCCAAGCTTGTCGCTCATCCCGTACTCCATCACCATCTTGCGAGCGATTTGGGTCGCCTTTTCGATGTCGTTGGCGGCGCCCGAGGTGGGGTCGGAATAGATCAGCTCCTCGGCCGTCCGTCCGCCGAGGAGCATCGCCAATTGATCGACCAGCTCCGAACGGCGCACTAGGTACTTGTCGTGGGTGGGCAGCGAGAGGGTGTGCCCGAGCGAGCGGCCACGGGCAACGATGGTGAGCTTGTGCACCGGATCGGCCATTGGCAGGGCCCAACCAACCAAGGCGTGGCCGGTTTCGTGATAGGCGATGAGGCGGCGCTCGTCGTCGGTCATGACCTTGCTCTTGCGCTCCGGCCCGGCGATCACCCGATCGATCGCCTCTTCCATCTCCGACATCGAGATCATGGTCTTGCGACGCCGCGCCGTCAGCAAGGCGGCTTCGTTGATCAGATTGGCAAGGTCGGCGCCGGTGAAGCCCGGGGTGCGCCGAGCGAGGACCGCCAGATCAACGTCGCTCCCCAGTGGCTTGCCCTTGGCATGCACCTTGAGGATTTCCTCCCGACCGACGATGTCGGGAGCGTCGATCACAACGTGGCGATCGAACCGGCCGGGCCGAAGCAATGCCGGGTCGAGGATGTCGGGCCGGTTGGTCGCCGCGATGACGATGACGCCGTTGTTGGTGTCAAAACCGTCCAGCTCGACCAGAAGTTGGTTGAGGGTTTGCTCGCGCTCGTCGTGGCCGCCGCCCAGCCCGGCCCCGCGGTGACGGCCGACCGCGTCGATCTCGTCGATGAAGACGATCGCCGGGGCGTGGCCCTTGGCTTGCTCGAAAAGGTCGCGCACTCGGGAGGCGCCGACACCCACGAACATCTCGACGAAGTCCGAACCGGAGATCGACAGGAACGGCACTCCCGCTTCCCCGGCGACGGCCCGAGCGAGGAGGGTCTTCCCGGTGCCGGGAGGGCCGAACAGCAACACCCCTTTCGGGATCTTGGCGCCGAGCTGGCGATACTTGTCGGGGTTCTGGAGGAAGTCTTTGATCTCCTGCAACTCCTCGATCGGCTCGGTCAGTCCGGCGACGTCATTGAAAGTCACGCGCGGGGATTCTTTCGAGAACATGCGGGCGCGGGCCTTCCCAAATTGCATAACCCGGTTCCCGCTTCCCTGCATCTGCATGAAGATGAAGACCATGAAGCCGAGCAGGAACACCCATGGCAAGAGGCTGATGAGGATTGTCCCCAAACCATCTGGCTGGTTGTTCACTTGGAAGAAGACGCCCTGATCCTGCAGCAGCGTGGTCAGCTCGCCCTCCCAACCATCGGTGTAGTCGGTGATGACGTCGAACCGATCGGCCGGGAGCGACGACTCGACCCGCCGGCCCTGAACCTGGTTGCTCCGGGAGAGGATCTCCACCGCGGCAAAGTCATCGCGGTTCACCTCATCGAGGAAGCGGGTGAGGGTGACCTCCTCAGGCTGACCCCATTGATCGAACCAACGCTGAGCGAGCAAAGCCATGGCGATGATGGCAACCGCATAGATGGCAAGTGTGCGGAGAGATCGGTTCATCGGATCGCTTGATGCTACGGCATGACCGTTTCTAGGAGAACCCTCAAGACCGGGGCAGCCTCACCTGGAAGCGGGCTCCATGATCACCGTCGACCTTGATCGAGCCGCCATGAGCGTCGACCAAGCCTTTAACGACATAGAGACCGATCCCGGCGCCGGGATCTTCGCTTGAACGCCGGACAAAGCGCTCGAAGATGAGCGTCCGATCCTCTGGATTCACTCCTTTGCCCTGGTCATCCACCGTCACCACCACCTCGTCATCGTCATAGCCCACCGAAACTGAAACGGCCGCGGCGTCGGGGCAGTGGGCAACCGCGTTGTCGATCAGGTTGGTCACCACCCGCGTGAGCTTGAGAAAGTCGCCTTCGACGGTGACCTCCGGCTCAGCGGCGGAGATTTCGAATCTGACGCCTCGGTGGCGGGCGGCGAAGGGCGCGATCACCAGCCGGACCAGTTTGACAAGGTCGATCGGCTCGCTCTCGAGCCGCGGCCGGCCTTGCTCGACCTGGCCGAAGTCGAGCAGTTGGTTGAGCAGCTCGACTTCGCTTGTCGGCCTCGCTCCGGATGTAGGCGGAGGCTTCGCGAGCGGTCGGGTCTGAAGCCACCGCCGCCTGCTCCGCAAGGATCGCCGCAAATCCGGCGATGCCGGTCAGGGGAGCTCGCATGTCATGGCCGATGCCGATCAGAAATTCGACCGCTAGGCAAGCAATCGTTCGATCTCAGAACGAGTCCGGTTCAAGCCTCGACGCCTTCCAAGACCCCGACATAAGGAAGGTTGCGGTAGAGCCCGGCGTAGTCCAGCCCATATCCGATTACGAATTCGGGCCCGATCCGGAAAGCCACATACCTTATGTTGAGGGGAACTCGCTGAATCCCCTCCTTCAAGAGCAAAGTCGCGACCTCAAGCGAGGCGGGGCGTCGTACTGCCAGCGACTTGAGCAGATAGCTGAGCGTGAGCCCGGAGTCGATGATGTCCTCGACGATCAGCACGTGTTTGTCGGCGATCTCGCTGTCGAGATCCTTGAGGATCCGCACCACCCCCGAGGTCTGAGTGGCGGCGCCATAGGACGAGACGGCCATGAAATCGAAGTGGACCGGCAAATCGATATGGCGAGCAAGATCGGCCATGACGATGAATGCCCCTTTGAGGACGCCCACGATGATCAGCTCTTGCCCGGCGTAGTCGGAACTGATCTGTTTTCCCATTTCGGAAAGCGCGCTCGCGATCTCCTCCGCGGAGATCAGATTTCTTATCGCCATGACGCTCTCATCTTGTGCGGGGCAAAGGTAGCGAACGGCAGACGAGCCACGGTCCGACCCGTTCAACTCGAAGCCCGCCCCGGAGCTCGGTGGCGCCGCGCTGGCCGATCACCACTTCCCACACTTGCCGCGTTTCGGATCGATCGAGGCCGTAGCCACCATGCAGGGGACGCAACGCAGACCGCAAAACGTCAGCGGCGGCCTCAAAGCCGGCAGCCCACAACCGCGAATTGGCGATTCGCCAGCCGTCGCTCGTCAGCTCACCAAGCTGACGGTCGCGATCCTCCGCACGCAAACCGGCGGCCAAGCCGACCAGGGCGGAGCGGATGGCAGGGTTGTATTCCGCCTCGAGCATCGGCAGGAGGCGATGACGAATCCGGTTGCGAAACGGGTCGAGGTCGTCGTTGGAGGGATCGTCATCCCACGGCAAACCGGACAGAGTGGCGAACTCGCGCGTTTCGGACCGGGTCACGTTGAGCAATGGTCGGGCGACCCGATTGCGAAAACGCGGAATTCCTTGCAGTCCCTCCGACCCCGTGCCGCGCAAGATGTTGGCGAGCACCGTCTCGGCCTGGTCGTCGAGGGTGTGTCCGGTGAGGAGTGTCTCGCCTTCGCGCAGGGCGCCTAGCAACAACTCGTACCGCCGGACTCGTGCCGCTCCTTCCGACCAAGGTTCGATTTCAGCTTCCTCAACCTCGAGCGGAACTTCCATAACCTTGGCAATGGCTTCGGCAGCTTGTTGCATCCGGTCGGAGTGGGGACGGCCATGATGGACATGAATCAGCCGCGCCGGACCGGAAAGTGCCGCCAGGGCGGCCGAATCCGCCCCACCTGACAAGGCCACGACCCGCGGCGGGGCGGGAAGGTCGAGGCGCCCGGCGATGTCGGTCCGCAATCGCACTAGGCGACGCGTCGCAACCATTCCTGCGGGTGATAGATCTCGGCCAATGTCGGCAGTGTCGCCGGCGCCTCCCAGGCCCGATTGATTCGATCCCACCCGGCTTCCCTCTCGACCACCTGGATGAAAGCTTCGCCAAGCTCGTATTGCTTCATCTTCATCTCCATCCCGAGCAGCCGGAAGAGCGCGGCGGTGCGCGGGTCCTTGCGACGCGCCTTGAGGACCGACGACATGCGTCTCTGACTAGGCAAGATCCGCGCTCCGATACGGTCCATCACCACATGACCATGGCCTTCAAGCAAAGACATCAGCGCCTGGACCTTGTCGATCGCCACTTTCTGCTCGGGGGTGGCCAGAAGCCCCAAGATTCCGGAGTCGTCGATGAGCGGTTGGCCGGTTTTGCCGGCGGCGACGGCTTCGGCGACCAGTCGGGCCATGCGGCCCGGCACCGGCCCCGAGTTTGCGACCAGCTCGTGGACGAGGCTGAGGAAGTAATCGCGCAGCCAGGGAACGCCGATGAATTGGGCGCGGTGGGTGGCTTCGTGGAGAGCGATCCACATCCGGAACTCGGAGGGACGGAATTGCTGCTGGCGTTCCAGCATCAGCACGTTCGCACCGACCATCGCGACCAGGTCGCCCTCGTCCTCGTCATCGGGAAGCACTAGCTCGTATTGGCCCAAAACCCGTTTGGCGAGGATGCCGAGAAGGGCACCGGTCTCCACTGCCATCACCCTCCGAGCCAGGGCCGCCGACGATCCTTCTTTCCCGGTTTCGGCCAGCTTGGCGGCGATCTTCTCTTCGATCGGGGCGAGCATGCGGGTAAAGCTGCGAACGTTGCGACCCGCCCATTCACCTCTCGTCACCACCCGCACGTCCGGCGCTCCAGGGGTGATGAGGCCGGTCTCGGTGGTGACCATTTCGGCGGCACGGCTGAAAAGCTCCGGCACTTGGGCCCGCATCTGGGCAAAGTGATAAGTCTCGGCGAGGGGATAGTTGCCGGCGACCCGGGTGGCCACCGGTACCGCGAGGCTCCAATGGGAGTCGGTCACCGGACGACGCGGTAACGCTTGCGCACGACGCCGGTGAAGTAGCGGACGACGGTCAGGATCACGACCACCGCGGCCACTAGGAGCAGCGTTGGGATGAAGAAGCGATACGTCCAGTCGGGCTGAGTCTCCTCAGGCTCGGTGACTTCGGTCGACACCGCCGGCACGATCGGCTCCGCGGTGGTCGTGGTTTCCCCGACCACGGTCGTAGCAACGCCACCGCCCGCAACGGTGGTGGCGGTACCTCCGGTGGTTCCTGTAGCCGCAGTCGTGGTCGTGGCGAATGTGGGTAACGCCAACCCAGTCACCACTGCCAGGGTGCAAAGCGCAAGTAGCTGCCGTCTCGCCACGACGCCGAGATTAACCGCGAGAGCAGGGGCCACCCGAGCGCCGTCTCACCCCCCTTCGCCGGCACTCCCCCTTCGAGAAGTGTCGCTTACCTGGCCGAATCCATCGCCTCTCGCGGCGACGTTCACCGAATTTGCAAATTTGTCGTCACGGGAAACCGATTTTCGTAATTTGTCCCATAGCGTGTCGTGCTCGTGCTTGTGAGGACGAATCATTTCCTGAGTTTCGCCTGAGGACAAATTTGTCGTGTACCGAACGCTCAAAACCAAATCTGTCCCGTAGCGAACGGTACTCGTTCGCCACAGGACGAATTTCCCGAAAAGCGTTCCTGTGACGACAAATTATGTCGGGGAGCCGACTGAGGTCCCTTTGTTGATTCGGTTATGAGTGTCGATTTCTTCCCAATCCCGGGCGCCACTTCGGTGTGCCGACCTGAATGGTGCTCGCCGCCGAACACACCGCCCGCCACAACCTCAACCAATTGACAGCACCTTCGGGGGGAGAAACCCCTAGCGGTCGGTTTCGAGTGCTTGGCGCAAGCGGGTCAGGAACTCGGGCGGCACCTCTTCGTGAAGTCGCTCGCGGATGACGATCTTGAGCCGCTGCTCAAAGGTGAAGGCCTTTTCGCAGCCGTCGCAGTCGCCGAGATGGCGACGGATCTGCCAGGTGCGATACCAATTGACCTCGCGATCTAGATAGCTGTAGACGTCGGCAATCGCGTCGTCGCACTTACTCACTGGTGATCCTTTTGGACGAGACCCCGTTGGGCTGCAAAATCCCATAACGCCGCTTGCAGGGCCTTTCTTCCCCGATGCAGGCGTGACATCACGGTTCCGATCGGAATATCGAGGATTTGGGCGATTTCTTTGTATGAGAAACCTTCGAGATCGGCCAGCAGCACCACCATCCGAAAATTCTCCGGCAGGGCCTCCACCGCTTGTTTGATGTCGTCTTCGACGAGACCCTCGAGCAGTTGCTCCTCAGCCGACGAGCTCGGCCCGACCGCGGTCTCTCGATTCAAACGCCGGAACAGGTAGACGTCTTCCAAGTCGCCAAGGTCAGTCTCCTGAGGACGCCTGGTATCGCGCCGATAGTTGTTTATGAACGTGTTGGTGAGGATCCGATAGAGCCAAGCCTTGAGATTGGTCCCCGCCTCGAACGACTCATACGCCCGATACGCCTTGAGAAATGTTTCCTGGACCAGGTCCTCGGCGTTGGACGGGTTGCGAGTCAGCCGAACCGCGGCGGCATAGAGCTGCGGTGCCAGCGGCATCGCATCCTGTTCGAAGTCTGCCTGGTCAGCCATCCAGAGCCGGAGAGGGGAGTTGAACCCCTGACCTGCTCATTACGAGTGAGCTGCTCTGCCACTGAGCTACTCCGGCGAGGGACAAGACGATAGTGAGACCCCGACCCCCGTTCTCGCGCATCAAACGCAACCGATAGGTTGCGTTTGATGCGCAAAAGCGACTATTCAAGGGACGTGAAGAGCGCGGCTAACAACGGGAGCGGGCGCAGGTTGCCGATGAGGTCAACCACCGCGTCGAGGATGAGGTTGGCGGCGTTGACGGCTACTGCCGGCGAGACCCGGGCCAGTTCGGACAGAGCGACGTCGCGGTTGCGGATCGGACCACCGAGTTGCAAGGAAGCCGAATCGAGATAGAACGAAGCCAGGATCTCCAGCCCCGACGCCAACAGCGATTGGGTGGCGCGGCGTTTGGCGCGGTCACGCTGCTCGGCCCCGCCGGCAACGGTGCCGGCCAACTCGGAGGCCAGAGGCTCGATCAAGGCGATCATCTCCTCGGCCAGCCGGAAGCTGTCGCCCGGCCGGCCGCTCAAACGGCTCGGCAGATTCAGCCACGCCTGCCGTAAATCCGCCACGTGCGGCTCGGAACCGAGCTGCAACGCAAGTCCGGGGCGGCCGCCGCTCACCAACGCCAGCACCCGGGCCTCCTCAGCCGCCAGGCCCTGTCGTTCGAGCTCAGCCGTGAGCTCATCCTCGGGTACACGCCCAAACCGAACCACCCGGCAGCGACTGGCCAACGTGAGCGGAAAGTCGTCCTCGGATTCAGAAACGAGAAGGAAGGTGACCGCAGCCGTCGGTTCCTCGAGGGTCTTGAGCAAGGCGTTGGCAGCTTGCTCGGTCATCGTGCCGGCATCCTCAGCCAGGAAGACCCGGCGCTCGCTCTCGACCGGGCTCAGCACCGCTTGGCTGACGACCGATCTGGCCGTCTCGACCCCGAGGCTCGCCCTCCCTTCGGGCTCGACCAGCACCAAATCGGGATGGTTTCCGCTCGCGATCCGCCGGCAAGACCGGCAGGGCTCGACGTGATCACCGCCTATTGGGCACAAGAGGAGTCGAGCGAAGTCGCGGGCCACTGTCGCCTTGCCCACCCCCGCCGGTCCGACGAACAAATAGGCGTGCGAAGGCTTGGCCAACTCATGTTGGAGGAGCTCGACCACCTCCCCGTGGCCAATCAGGTTGGCGGCAAGGAGCCCTGCGGTCACAGCTCGATCAACTCTCTGACCCGTTTGAGCACCTGGACAGGATCGTGCTCGGCGGGGACAAGAAACACCCGGTCGGGCTCCTGGCGAGCTAGCTCTCGATAGGCCTCAGCCACCTTCGCCTGGAACTCGGGCGTTTCGCCTCCGATGCGATCGGGCGGCGAGTCCTGGCGCGCCATTCCGATCTCCGGTTCGACCTCCAGAACAACTACCAAGTCCGGAATGCAGCCCTCGACCGCCAGCAGGTTGAGGGCCCGCACTCGGTCGATTCCGAGGCCGCGGGCACCGCCCTGATAGGCCAATGACGAGTAGAGCGAGCGGTCGGTCACCACGAGCTTCCCCTCGGCGAGAGCTGGCCCAACTACTTCGGAGACGAGCTGCGCCCGCTGGGTGGCGAACAAGAAGGCTTCGGCCCAAGGAGACATCGCCTCGGATTGGAGGACGAGCGAGCGAATCTCGTCGCCCAAAGTCGTTCCTCCGGGTTCTCGAACCAGAACCACCTGATGCCCCTCGTGTTCGAGCTGATCGCAAACCAGCTTGGCCAGAGTGGTCTTGCCCGCCCCTTCGCCCCCTTCGAGCGCCAGATAGAACCCGCTCATCCTTTTGGCGTTTCCTTGTCGGCGTCCTTCTGATCGCTCGATCGGCGATCGCCTCTCATCCAGGTGATCGCATTGGAGGCATCAGCCAGAGTGCTGAGCTGCTCGGAGCTGAACTCGGCCCGTAGCTCGTTCCTGGCCGTCCACAGCACGCCCCCACCGACCAGCAAGACGACAGTTCCGCCGAGCACGATTACCGCTCGGATTCCTTCGTTGAGCTCGCCCGCCAGAACCCCGTCCAAGGCGGCAGCACCCACCCCGGCGAGAGCGAAGGAAACCAATAGGGCAACCCGGGCGAAGGCGAACATCGCGGCGAAGGTTCGCCCCCGCAACTCGTCGTGGACGGTGGCATGCAGCTCGGTGAAGCCGCAGACGTAAGCCACTCCCGTTCCTATCCCCGTCACCAATGTCCAAGCTGCTGCCCCAGCAACGGTGTTCGTGAATCCGGTGAACACGATGGCCAGCCCGGTTGCCACGAGAGCCAGGGCAAAGACCAATGGTCGCCGGGTGTTCATCGTGCCGAGGATCGTCATTCCCAGCATGCCGATACCGACCCCCACCCCGAGGGCCGTCACGATCAATCCATATCCGGCGTCTGAGGCTCGTAACACCTGCTCAACAAAGGGCTGGCCGATCACGAACAATGCTCCTCCGCCGAAGAGGCCGGCCGCCATTCCCAGAATCATCCGGCGAATCGGACCGCTCCGAGTCACGAAACGAAAGCCATCCGTCATGTCTCGCAGCGGCGCTCGAAGGTCTACGCGGTTGCGGGCTTTCCGTTCCTTCGATAAGGGCGCGGACGGAATCGGGGTGAAGAACACGATCACCGCCGAACTGAGGAACGTGACCGTGTTCAAGGCAAAGGCAGCGCCAATCGAAGAGCCGAAGGTGCCGAATGGAGGTAGCAACGAACCGATCTGCGTGAGCCCGGCAAAAAGCGCGGAGCCGATCGGGGCGGTGCCGTAGTTGGAGAGAAGCGACAGCCCGTTGGCGGCGAGCAACTGGCTCTCGGGGATCAGGGAGGGCACGACCGCCTCTCGTGCCGGCTGGCGCATCATCGACAGCAGCTCGGTGACAAAGGTGAGCAGAAAAAGCTGGCGGAAGTTGCCGACGAAGATGAAACCGACCGCCATGACGGCGCGACCGACATCGGCGACCAACATCGTCGCCTTGCGGTTGAACCGGTCAGCAAGCACCCCGCCGACAAAACCGAAGACGAGGGCGGGGAGGATGCGGCCCACGAGGGGGACGAGGATGCCGAGGCTGGCTGCGGTTCCTCCGCCGGAGATGCGGGCCGCCAGGGCAAAACTCGCAAAAAGGGCTACCCAATCGCCCAATGACGAGACAGCTTGTGACCACCAAAGTCGGGCAAACGGCCCTTTTCGGATCAGGTCCCGGCTGCGAAGTTGGGAATCAGAAGTCACCGGATATGAGAAAACAAGGTTTGAATTGACAGTCTCGGCTAGACGGTAGACAGTGAATAGCCGGTATCCCCTATGAAACTCATCATCGTCGAATCCCCCGCCAAGGCCCGCACCATCTCCCGGTTCCTGGGATCGGGCGTCGCCGTCGAGGCCTCCATGGGGCACGTGCGTGACCTCGAAACCAAAGGATGGGGGGTCGACATCGAGGCTGGGTTTGTGCCCAACTATGTCGTGACGCCGGGAAAGCAAGCCGTCATCAAGAAGCTGAAGGAAGCTTTGAAGAATGCAGACGAGCTCTTTCTCGCGACCGACGAGGATCGCGAAGGCGAGTCGATCGCCTGGCATTTGACGGAGGTGCTCAAGCCCAAAGTCGCGGTCAGACGCATGGTTTTCCACGAAATCACCGAGCCGGCGATCCAACGAGCCTTCGCCTCGCCGCGCGAGATCGATCGACGGCTGGTCGACGCGCAGGAAGCCCGCCGCATCCTCGACCGGCTCTACGGCTATGGGCTTTCTCCGGTCTTATGGCGGCGGGTCCGCCAAGGTCTTTCGGCGGGACGAGTCCAGAGCGTGGCGATTCGGATCGTCGTCGAGCGCGAGCGCGAGCGAATCGCTTTCGTTGCCGCCGGCTATTGGGACCTCGAGGCCACCCTGGCGAAGCCCGACTCGATCGAATTCGGAGCCACCCTCGTGCAGCTCGACGGGGCCAAGGTCGCCACCGGCTCCGATTTCGACGCGGCTGGCCAGCTGATCACGGCCGGCGCGGTCGTCCTCGATGAAGCGACGGCGCGTGGTTTATCAGCCGATCTCGAGAAGTCCGAGTTCGTCGTGCGCACAGTCGACACCAAGCCGTATCGGCGGAGTCCGTATCCCCCGTTTCGAACTTCGACCCTCCAGCAGGAGGCATCGCGCAAGCTTCGCTTCTCTGCGCTGCGCACCATGTCTAACGCCCAACGGCTCTACGAGGCGGGGCATATCACCTATATGCGGACAGATTCAACATCACTCTCCGAAGCGGCGATAGGGGCGACCCGAACTCAGATCACCGCGTTGTTCGGCGCTGAGTATTTGCCCGAGAAACCGCGGACCTATGCCAATAAGGTCAAGAACGCGCAAGAAGCGCATGAGGCGATTCGTCCCGCCGGTGACAAGTTCCGGACTCCCGAACAAGTGCGCCGCGAAGTAAGTGAGGACGAAGCCCGAATCTACGAGCTCATCTGGAAACGAACCATGGCGTCGCAAATGAAAGATGCCTTCGGTGAATCGATGTCGGTGCGCATCGGAGCGATCTCACCGGCAGAAGAAGACGCCGAGTTCGCCGCCACGGGCCGCACCATCACCTTCCCCGGATTCCTCCGGGCCTACGTCGAAGGCAGCGACGATCCCGAAGCGGCTCTCGACGACCAGGAGACGCCACTTCCTTCGCTCGAAAGCGGCGACTCGCTCGACCTGGCGGCGCTCGAGCCCTTGGGGCACAGCACCAAGCCTCCCGCTCGTTTCACCGAAGCCTCCCTCGTACGGCGGTTGGAGGAGCTTGGGGTCGGCCGCCCCTCGACCTACGCCTCGATTCTGAGCACGATCAAGGAACGCGGTTATGTGTTTGCGAAAGGACAGGCGCTGATTCCGACCTTCATCGCCTTCTCGGTCGTGAACTTGCTCGAAGCTAACTTCGAGAACTTGGTCGACTACGCCTTCACGGCCCGAATGGAGGACGACCTCGATCGAATTGCCGACGGCGACGAAGAAGCCGTCCCTTATCTCACCAGGTTCTACTTGGGACCAGAAGGCTTGCACCAGCAGATCGAAGATCGCCTTGAGAACATCGACGCCCGGGCGATCAACTCGATCCCGCTCGGCGTCGACGAGCAAGGACGCGCGATCGTCATCCGAGTTGGCCGATTTGGGCCGTATCTCGAACGTGACAGCGATCGGGCCTCGATCCCCGATGATCTCCCACCGGACGAGTTGACGTTGGAGAAGGCTATCGAGCTTCTCAACGAGCAGCCCGCCGGCGACAAGATCCTCGGCACCGATGCCGAGAGCGGACTCGCTGTCATGGCTCGCAATGGGCGATACGGGCCGTATGTGCAACTAGGCGAAGCGGAACACAAGACCAAGCCCAAAACCTCATCGCTGTTCAAGTCGATGAGCCTTGATTCGATCACGCTCGAGGAAGCCATCCAACTGCTGACCCTTCCCCGCCTCATCGGCAACGATCCCGACACCGGGGCGGAGATCGTCGCTCTCAACGGTCGCTACGGACCGTACCTCGACAAGGCCGGCGAAAGTCGGTCGTTGTCCAAGGAGGCCGAGCTTTTCACGATCGATCTCCATCAGGCCTTGGAGCTGTTCCGCCAGCCGCCGGCAAGAGGACGACGAGCCAATGACAGTCCCGGGCGTGATTTGGGCGCGACCGAAGGAGGCCGAGCGGTCTCGGTGCGGAAAGGACGATACGGACCGTACGTCACCGACGGAGAAGTCAATGCATCGCTTCGCACCTCGGATGATCCAGAGCAAATCGATCTCGCTCGCGCTCTGGAATTGCTGGCCGCGCGCCGCGAGCGTTTGAGCGATACGACGACGGTTGTGCGAAGATCACGAGCCAAGAAGGCTGGAGCGGCCAAAAAAGCAGGAGCGACGAAGAAAGCTGCGAATCGCAAGAAGCCAGCCGCAAAGAAGTCGGCTAGCAAGTAGAAGCCGGCCGCCAAGAAGAAGGAATGAGTTGTTTGGTCCACTGAACGGAGTGAGGACCGCCCTGGTCGCCGGGGCAGTAATCGCCTCGCTGGTGGCTTTGATCCTCGGTTACCCGATTGTTGCCGTGGTGCTCGGAGTGGGAATCGGCGCCCATGCCGCTTTGTGGGTTTGGCTCTACAAGCAGCGGAGCTCGCTTAGCTAGCTGTTTCGGTCAACCAACGCTCGGGTGACCATTGGTCGACGAGGTCTGCCGCCCGAGTGAAATCGGCCGCCGTCGTGACTTTGAGGTGGCGGTGGTCTCCAGCAATTGTGCCGATCTTCACCTCAGAGAACCGCTCCACCGTCTCAGCGGTGTCGACCCCCTCACGAGTGGCCTGCTGGTAGGCCGCGACCAGAGCGAGTCCGGCAAACACCTGCGGGGTTTGCGCCTTGCAGATCCCCGTGAGCAAGCGCAAGCCGCCACCATCGGTCCGGAAAACCGGACCCGGCTCAAGGACCGGGACCGCTCCCCCGATCGCGGCCGCCTGCGCCCGCAGCGATTCCCAGAGCTCAGCGGTGAGAAAAGGTCGGGCGCCGTCGTGAATGCCAACCAGATCACCATTGTTGACAGCGATCGCTGAAAGCCCGGCGAACTCGCTCCGGTGACGGGTCGTCCCTCCCAGCACGACCCGTGCCCCGAGGTCGGAAAACTCGACGAGGAGCTTGTCGAGCAACGATCGGTCATCCTTGCGGCCCACGACCACCAGGCGGACTCTGGTCGGAAATGCCCTGATCGCCCGCAAGGAATAGGCAAGCAACGGTGCGCCGGCAACCGATCGGTAAACCTTGTTCTCCCCTTCCCCGGCACGGTGCCCACTTCCCCCGGCGAGGAGAATTAGCCAATCCACGAGCGGCCATCCCCTTTCCGTTTTCGCGCGTCAAACGCAACCGATAGGTTGCGTTTGACGCGCGATAAACGGGTCACAGGATCGTGGCCGCCATTTCGGAAAGCGGGGAGCGGATCGACCGTTCGAGGGTCACGTGCCCGAATAGAGCCAACCCCTTGAACTTTTCAATTAGCGCGGCGGCACCGCCAAACGGGGAAATGTAAGGATTGTCGATTTGGGTGAGATCGCCGCAAAAGATCACCTTCGAGTCCCGGGACATGCGGGTGAGAATGACCTTGAGGGTCGGAAGTTCGAGGTTCTGCGCTTCGTCGATGATCACGATCTCGCCGGTGATCGACCGCCCCCGCAAGTAGGTGATGGCAGCCATCTCGAGCTCCTCTCGAGCCAGTAAACCTTCGATCGCGGCCCGCACCCCCTCGGCACCGGCGTCGGAGAAGAGGGCATACAAGTTGTCGTGAACCGCCGCCATCCAGGGGGCGAGCTTCTCGGAGAGATCGCCGGGGAGATAGCCAACTTCCTGACGACCAACCGGAATAAGCGGTCGGTAGACGGTGACCTTTCGGTACCGGCCCATCTCTACCACCTGTTCGAGAGCGGCGGCGAGGGCAAGAAACGTCTTGCCCGTTCCGGCCATCCCCATGAGCGAGACTGCCGGGACGGTCGGATCCATCAGCAAATGGAGCGCCACGGTTTGGCGCAGGTTCTTGGGCTCGACGCCAAAGACCTTGAGGCCGTGGCTGGCGCGTTCCACCACGGTCTCGGGCTCGGTTTCGATGACCCTGGCCAGGGCCGACTGTGAGCCGGCCCGGAGGACGACGAACTCATTGAGTAAATAGTTCGTGTCAGCGAGCGAAACCTTGTTCTCGTGGTAGATCCGATCGACCAGCGCGGGCTCGACTTGGAGATCGTGGACTCCGGAGTGGAGCTCTTCTACCGGCACGGTGTCGCCCCGGTAGTCCTGCACCTCCAAGCCGAGTTGAGCGGCCTTGATCCGGAGAGCGGCGTCTTTGGTCACGAGCACCGGGCTGTCGCCGGCGTCGGCCAGATTGAGGCAACAGGCGAGAAGGCGATGATCGGGAGTTGTGGGGTCGAGCACAATCGGGAGCCGGCCGGAGACGATGCCGTTGAGCTCGATGCGCAGGCTACCGCCGCCAGGAAGCTCGACCGGGTCCTTCATGCCCTGCCGGCGCGACGCCCCCAGGTTTTCGAGGAGACGGAGAGCCGCCCGAGCGTTCGTTCCCACCTCATCGAGCCGAGCCTTTTTCCGGTCGAGCTCTTCGACCACCACCATCGGAAGAACGATTTGGTGCTCGTCGAAACGAAGCAGGGCGTGGGGGTCGGCCAGCAACACACACGTGTCGAGGACGTAGCTCAACGATTCTCCTTGGGGACGGCTGCCAACAGCTTCACCGTACCGCCACCCAAATACAAGGAAATACGTCTCCTCGGGGGGAGGGAGGCGCAGCCGGAAGGGGGGCGTTCTCTCCGGCGCGCGAACCTTCTACCGACGAACCGTGGTCGTTTCGGCGTCCGTGTTGTCCACCGGGTCGGGGTCGGTCCCCGAGAAACTGACTGTGGCCATGTTCGTCAGCGAGCCGGACCGGGTTGGTGTCACTCTGATCGTCACGGTGACCGATGCACCAACGGCGATGTTGGCCAGGTTGCAAGTGACGACGGGACCCGCAACAGCACAGCTACCGGCGGCAGTCGACGTCGAGACGACGCGCATGGTCCTCGGCAGGGTGTCCGTCAGCGTCACGTCGGTGGCAGTCTCCGGACCACTGTTCGTCACTACGAGGGTGTAGGTCAAATGACCGCCCACCCGGACCGGATCCGGCGAGTCAGTCTTGGTGACCGAGAGGTCGGCAGCGCCCGCTGGCGGCGGGGGTGTTTGTCCGAGGTCGTGCACGAAAACATCCGGACAATGGCCCGGGTCGAAGAAACCACAGGTATTCGTGTCGTTGGGAACAAGATTCGAAGCCAGCGAGATGAACGACACCACAAGCCCATCGGCGCTGATATCGGTGTCGGAGCTGCCGTCATCGCCTTCGACCCCGGCGCTGTCCACGCTCAACCTGACCGTCGTTCCGCCGGCACGATCGCGTACGAAGGCATCGGGGAATCCGTTGGTGTCGGCAGGGACAAGGTTGGTGGCGAAAGAATCGAACGAAACTTCGTTGCCGTCGAAGCTCAAACGCGGATTCGACGAATCGCCCTGGACGCTGAACGAGCTCTGCGCATCGGCCTGCGCCTCCTCGCTCGACACATTGACTCTTTCGGTGATGCCACTGGTTCGGTCATGAACGAACACGTCGCGGGTGTCGTTGGTGTCGTTGGGAACGAGGTTGGTCGCTTCGGAGAAGAACGCGACGATGTTGCCGTTGCCGCTGATCGCCGCCCCCGAGCTCAGCCCGTTGCCTTCCACCCCGGCACTGTCGACGCTCACCCGGGTCGTGGTATCGGTATCCCGATCGTGGACGAAGACATCAATGTTGGCATTGGTGTCTCCCGGCACCAGGTTGGAGGCAAACGATCCGAATGCCACAAAGCGGCCGTCATCGCTGATGGCACCAGGGGAGCTGAACCCGTTTCCTTCCACCCCACCGGTGCCGATGCTGACTCGTTCCGTTGTTCCCGTGGTGCGATCGCGGACGAACACGTCTCTAGTGCCGTTGGTGTCGCCGAGCACCAGGTTGCTGGCGTCGGAAATGAAAACTACGAAGCGACCATCGGGGGTGATATCGGGGACAAAGCTGCCCAGGTTCCCTTGGGTGCCGTCGGAGGCCATGCTCACCCGTTCGGTCGTGCCTGCGGTTCGGTTACGTACAAACACATCGTCGGACGCGTTCGTGTCGGGGGATACGAGGTTGGTGGCGTCGGAATCGAAGGCCACGATTTGACCGTCGCCGTTGACGGAGGCGGTGTCGCTGTCGTCGTTGCCTTGAACTTCGCTGCTACTCACCGAAACCCGCTCGGTGATGCCGGTGTCACGATCGCGAGCGAAAACGTCCACCACCACATTGGTATCACCGGAGACGAGGTTGCTGGCCTCCGAGTCGAAGGCCGCGGTGAGGCCATCGGCGCTGAGGGCGGACGGCCCGAACCGACCGCTGATCCCGTTGCCCTGCACTTCCGCACTGCTTACCGAAACCCGTTCGGTTGTTCCCGGTGCGGCCACGGCCACGGTGGCCGTCAAGCTCACCACGAGTAGCGCCGCGACGAATGCGGCCAGAATCCTCGCCCTTTTCATGAGACCTTCCCTCAGTCGACTTGGCGAGAAATACGTCGCCCTCGGCGATGACGGTTCGCGCCTTTCCCGCCCGAGAGCGTCGTAGGATCGAAAAGTGGACCTCGCAGCCACGGCTCGGCGCTGGGCAGAAGTTTGGACGTCCGGCTGGCCAGCCAAAGATGTCGAGGCGATGGCAGCTTTCTACGCTCCGGATGCCACCTACCTCTCGGTGCCGTTCCGCGAACCCGACCGAGGCGTCGAAGGAGTCCGCTCCTATCTCACCCGCGAGTTTGGGGTTGAGACCGATATCGAGTGTTGGTTTCGGTCGCCCGTCGTCGACGGCCAGCGAGCGGCAATTGAGTGGTGGGCAAGTTGGGTAGAGGGCGGCCAGGAGCTGACCTTGGCCGGTTCTACGTTCCTCCGTTTCAACGACGACGGCCTGATCGTCGATCACCGGGACTATTGGAATCAGGTCGACGAGAGGCGACCTCCGTACGACACTTGGGACCAGTAGGCCTACTTCCGGCAGAGGGTGGCCCATTCGGGTGAAGGCCACGGACGAAACTGACTGCGGATAGTGCCAAGACCTACGTCGGCCACCTTCTCTGCGACCAGTCTCGGATTCAGCTTGTGGACGTGCACCTGGCGGGCCCGGAGCGGGTTGCGATGGAGGATGACCGCGGTCGGGATCGCGTAGAGACCCCGAATCGGCTCCGCCGGGTAGACCAGGAGCACCTTGCCATCCGGTTTGACCACTCTCGCCATCTCGGCCAGGGCGGCGTCCACTTCCGGAATGTGCTCGATGGCGTGAAATGAAACCACTGCGTCGAAGCTGGCCGAGCCGAAGTCGAGCTTGGTTGCCGACATCGTTTGCACGTGCGGCGCCACGGCGACCTCGGCGGCATTGGGATTGAGGTCAATTCCTTCTGCTTCGACGCCGAACTGGCGAAGGGCGTTGACGACATGCCCGCGCCCACAGCCGACATCGAGCACTTGATCGCCGGGCTTCGGCTTCACCCAGTCCCGAATGAGCTCGAGGTTGCGGGGGTTCCACCGGTTGATCAAGGCATAACGCCGCGAGTCGTAGGTCATCATTTGAGATCCGAATTAGAGCAGCCCAACCAGCGCCATCACTGCCCCGATCGTGATCATCGTCTTGATGGCAGCGTTGAGGGCAGGACCGACCGCATCCTTCAAAGGGTCGCCGGCACTGTCACCGACCAGAGTGGCTCGGTGTTGATCGGAGCCGGACCCGCCAAAGGCACCCGCCTCGACCAGCTTATTGGCGGAGCTCCAGACGCCGCCGGTGTTCACAAAGAAAGTGGTCTGGATAAAGCCGACGAGAACGACCGCAACCAGGAAACCTCCGAGGGTCTCGGGATGGGCGATGCCCAAGACAACTGGCAATCCCAATACGACTCCTCCCAACGAGAGCATCTCTCGCCGGGCCCTGCTCGAAACGAGGTCGAGCAAACCCCCCAAGCCAGCTCCGCCGATCCTGACGGTGTCGATGACCATGGCCGCCGATCGACCGACGGCGACGAGGTTCAGGGCCGAGAAGGCGAACGGAAATGTGATGCCCAAAATCACCCCTAGGAGCGCGGGCACCCTGGTGAGGTCGGCCGCGTCGAGCCCAGTGACTTCAAGGAAGACAAGAAGCATCACCAGCGCCCCTCCCAAAGCAGTGGCCGTGGCATATCCCCTACTGCTCGAGGTGGTGGCGTTGCCGACGGCATTCAGACCAGCGATCGAGCTCTCGAGCTGATCGGTCTGCTCGTTGAGGATCAGCACTCCGTTGCCGCTGTCGGCAATGGGACCGAACGCACCAATGGAAGCCCTTATGGCTAGCACCACCGCCGCGCCGATTGCCCCGAGCACCAGGCCGACGCGACCGCCTTCGTCGGCCCACGCCCATGAGCCCGCCAGGTAGGAGCTCACAAAACACGCCGCCAACGTGATCGTCGACAGCGCCGCTGCCCTCATCCCTGCCGCGATGCCTCCGATCACAAGAGTTGAAGGCCCGATCTGGGACTGACGGGCAATCTCCTTCACCGTCTTGAAGTGGTCGGACGTGAACCACTCGGCGACAAATCCTGCCCCCCAGGCGGCCGCGGCTCCGGCGGTTAGCGCGAGAAGGAGTCCGATTGGATTCTCAACTTCCGGAGTGGCCATCGTCGCCAGCAGCCACCAGCCTCCCCCAACAATCAGCGCCACGGAGATCAATGTGGCAACGAGAAAACCGGCCACCGGGTTGTCGCGTCCGAAGCGGATTACAAAAATTGACGGAAGGGCCCCGAGCAAACCGCAGGCGGCGACGCCGAGAACGACCGGCCACAGCCACGAAGCCTCCGGAGTGATGAAGTCGACGAGCACTAGGGCGCCGAAGACCGACATCACAAACGAGTCGCCGAGGTCGTTGGTCGCCCCCACTACGCCGCCGAGCACATCCCCGGCGCTGTCGGCGATCACTGACGGCTCAGAAGCCTGTGCGAGGTCGGCGCCGATGTCGGCGGCCTTGTTGTAGACGGCGTTGCCGATACGAGTCAAAAGAGTCACGACCGAGAAGCCGAGAATCCCGAATGCCAGACGACGCGAGTCATCGATCGCCAGGATTCCCCCGAGCAGGGCAACCAAGAGGATCACCCCGGAACCGATACCGACGACCAGGCCGCCTCGCAGCGCAAGCTGCATCGAGCGCACTGCTCCCCCCTGACGAGCGGCTTCTCCGAGTCGGACGTTGACGGCGCTCGCCGCGGCTGCCGAAAGCCAAATAATGAGGATGGCTGCGAACACGCCGGCGACGAAGAAAACCACCTCGACGAAAACCCGGTTCGTGAACCAGTACAACGCTCCGCCGAGCAGCGCCACCGGGATAACGATGAGTCGTAGTTGTCGCCGCAGGTGCTCGGCCACCTGGAAGCCCACCTCGCGAGCCGCGCCGGTCAGTTCACCCGTGCCGGATGCCCTGATCTGGCCATTGAAATAGATGACTGTCAATACCGCGATCAACGCGAGGCCGCCCGCCGCCAGCGCGACCTCAGTCACCTGCGGGACCGAGTGAAATCCAAGAACCGTTCGGTCGACCAGGTGTTGGCCACGTCTGCGGCCGCCGCCCAACCGCGCTGAGCGTTGGCTACCCCATACGCCATTCGCCGGAGATCGGAGGTGTGATGGGAATCGGTGGAGATAACCAGTGTGACGCCGGCCGCAACCGCGCGCCTCGTCACCTTGGCGGAGGCGTCGAGCCGATCAAGGGCACCGTTCAGCTCGAGGGCAACTCCCGAAACAGCGAGTCCCTCCAAGACCGTATCGACGTCAAGCTCGATGCCAGGCCGGCGGCCGATGTAGCGGCCGGTGAGATGGCCGATGGCGTTTACCGCCGGGTCGGCCATCGCCTTGAGCAGGCGACTGGTTTGTACCTCGGCCGGGAGATCAAAATGTGAGTGGACCGAAGCAACCGTCCAATCGAAGAGGAGCCGAAACTCGGGGTCGTAGTCGAGAGAACCTTGAGGCCCGATGTTGAGCTCGCAGCCGAACAGCAGGCTCATCTCCGGATACTTGGTGTTGAGCTCGCGGATGCGGTCACGGTGCGCCAGCATCTGCTCCCGACTCGAACCGTTGATTGCCAAGTCCTCGCCATGCTCGGTGATGGCGAGATACGTGTATCCCCGGTCAGCGGCGGCCGCCACCATCTCCTCCAGGCTGGAACGGCCGTCACCCGATTGATCGGAATGGAAATGGAGGTCGCCCTTCACCTGGTCGAGGGATACCAAGTCGGGCAAGGAACCGTTGGCGGCCGCTTCGATCTCGCCCTGGTTCTCCCGAATGGAGGGTGGCAGCAACGGCAGATCGAGCCGCTGGTAGATCTCCGACTCGTCTGCGGCGGCAAGCAACTCTTCGCCTTCGAACAAGCCGTACTCGTTGAGGAGCCATCCACGATCAATCGCTCGTTGTCGCAGGGCGACGTTGTGCGCCTTCGAGCCGGTGAAGTAGAGCAGAGCGGCGCCGAGCTGGGACGGCGCGACAACTCGGACATCGACCTGGAGACCCGACCTCGTGAGGATCGAGGTCTTGGTCTCCCCGGAACCGACGATCTCGGTCGCCGCGGGGTGAGTTGCCACCGCCTGCATCACCTGCTGGGCGTCGTCGGCTGCAACGACAATGTCGATGTCGCCGATGGTCTCGGCCAAACGACGGAGAGAGCCGGCAGGAATGGCCGCTTCGACCCCGGGGAGGGCGGCGAGCTCGGTGGCCAGACCGGCGGCGATGGGCATCGCTTCGGCGATCGGAGTCCGTCGATCCTTTCCGTGCAACCCGAGTCGCTCGATCGACTTGGCGATCTTCTCCTCGGTGGTTCGGCCTAGGCCGGGCAGCTCGCGAAGAGCTTGGCGATCGATGGCGGCTTTGAGATCATCGAGTGTCTCGATGCCGAGCTCGGCCCGGATCAGTTTTAGGGTCTTCGGCCCCAGACCGGGGACTTTGAGCAGCTCGACCAAGGCCGGCGGATACTTGGCCCGCAGCTCGTCGAGCTTCTTGACGCTGCCGGTATCGACAAACTCTTTGACCCGGGTTGCGATCGAGCCGCCGACGCCTTTGATCGCTTCCATCTCCTTGACCGTGAGGATGGAGACGTTGCCGGGGTAGCCCTCGATCCCATGAATCGCGTTCTCATATGCCCTCACCTTGAAGGCCTGGCTCGAACCTTCGTCGAGGGCGATCAGCTTGGCGAGCTCGGCAAGGACCCCGAGGATCCGGGCGTTAGAGATCACGGCCGCACCTTAAAGGGGAGCAAGATTCATTGGCTGAGCTAGGCGAGCGAGTCAAAGGGCGCCACACGCGACTTCAGCAGCAAGAGCAGCCAGATCGACCATGCCGCCCACAGGGCGAAGACGGCAGCAAGGACGATGTCCTTGGCGAGGGTCATCTCCAGAACATTGAGGGCCGTCACCAGCCACATGAATCCACCCAGCGTGAGCGAGAGCCGGGCGAATCCGAGCTGGTCCGTCCGGAGAAGGAAACCCAGTCCGATCATCCAAGCTCCGATCACCAACGTATCGAACAGCTGCCACACCCCACGCCAGACCACCTCCATCAAAACCGCGAAGACCGTGGCGATCGAGGCCTGATCGGCGCCTGCGGTGGCATACGCTTCCAGCAGCAAGGGCCCGGCCAAGGCAAGAGCCGCCGCGGCGGCCCCACCCGCCACTACGTAGGCGAGCGCGCCCAGCGTCGCGAGATCGGTCAGGAGAGGTGAGCGCGGCCGCAGAATTTGCCAGAGGACAATGGCAACGATCGCGGTCGGCAAGTAATAGCTGAGGAGATCAGTGACCGCCGCCCAGCGCAGGAAGGTGGCGGAGGTACTACCTGCGGATACCAGCTGCGCAGGGTCCAGAAACCATTCGATCCGGAACTGGAACGCGAAGAGGAAGAGCACGTTGCTAGTCATCCCCAGGACGAGGGTCACCGCCAGCGAGACGAGGGCGGCCCGACGCATGGTCAAGCCTATCCTCAGCCCCGATCCTCGCGCTCTTTGGAGGGGTCGTTCTAGTCAGAGTCGATCAGTACGATTTCTGCCTACATGACGTCGAGAACCACGCCAGAGAAGAAGCCGCCGGGTTGGAAGGTGGAGGGAGTACCCCCCGCCGAAGGAGAAAAGAGCCAACCGCTCAATCCGTTGCGGCGGCCAACGAACCGTCGCGTGCTGATCCTCGCGCTCGTGCTTCTCGCCGCCAACTGGTTCCTCACCTCGCTGCTTTTCACCCCTACCCGGCTCGAACTCTCCTACACCGAGTTCCTCGACGCCGTCGAAACGGAGAAGGTCGAGACGGTCTTCTCGCAAGGAGATTCGATCCAGGGACGCTTCCTCAATGCTCAACCCGTTCCCGATGACCCAGAGCAGACCGCCGAGCTGTTTTCAACGGTTCGTCCGAGCTGGGCCGACGACAGCCTGGTCGAGATGCTGCGCGCCAACAACGTCGAGATCTCGGCGGTCGATCCGGAGCAACGTCCGATCTGGCAGCAACTCCTCTTTGGGTTCGGACCCACGATCCTTCTCATCTGGATCTTCGTCGCCATGTGGCGGCGCGCCGGTTCCGCCCTGGGCGGGATCGGGGGGCTGGGCCGCAGCCGGGCCAAACGCTTCGAGGCGACCACCCAACGGACGACCTTTGATGACGTGGCCGGCATCGACGACGCCAAAGCCGAATTGACCGAGATCGTCGACTTTCTGAAGAACCCCGGAAAGTACACCCGTTTGGGGGGCGCCATCCCCAAAGGGGTTCTGCTCTCAGGCCCGCCGGGTACGGGTAAGACCTTGCTCGCTCGGGCAGTGGCCGGTGAGGCAAACGTTCCCTTTTTCTCCATGTCCGCCTCCGAGTTCATCGAGATGGTGGTTGGAGTGGGTGCCAGCCGGGTCCGCGACCTTTTCGAGGAAGCGAAAAAGGTTGCTCCAGCGATCATCTTCATTGACGAGCTCGATGCCATCGGTCGCACCCGTGGCGGCGGCGTCTCCCTCGGTGGGCACGACGAGCGCGAGCAAACCCTCAACCAGATCCTCACCGAGATGGACGGCTTCACGGGTTCGGAAGGGGTCATCGTCATCGCCGCCACCAACCGCCCCGAGGTCCTCGACTCGGCCCTGATCCGCCCTGGCCGCTTCGACCGCCAGGTAGCGGTCAGCCCTCCCGACCAACGCGGACGCCTGTACATCCTCCAAATCCACACCCGCAACGTGCCTCTTAACGCCGATGCCGACCTTGCCTCGATCGCCTCCTCGACTCCCGGTATGGTCGGCGCCGACTTGCGCAACTTGGTCAACGAAGCGGCGCTGATGGCGGCGCGTCGCAACCATGAGGACGTGACGATGGCCGACTTCGCCGATGCGCTCGAAAAGATTGTCCTCGGGACCGAGCGCCAGATCATGATGTCGGACACCGAAAAGGAAAGGACGGCTTTCCACGAGGCCGGGCACGCGTTGCTAGGGATGCTCTTGCCCGGCGCCGACCCGGTGCGGAAGATCTCGATCATTCCCCGTGGTCGGGCCCTCGGGGTCACCTTCCAGTCTCCCGATGCCGACCGCTACGCCTATGACCGTGGATATCTCGAAGGCAGAATCGTGGGCGCCCTCGGAGGCCGCGCGGCTGAAGACGTCGTGTTTGGCACCATCACCACCGGGGCCGAGAACGATTTGGTGCAGGTCACCCGGATCGCTCGTTCAATGGTCGGAAAATGGGGCATGTCCGACGCCATCGGCCCGATCACGGTGATCGACGAGAACCGAGAGGCATTCATGCGGCCCGAGGTGGGCGAGAAGACTCAGGAGATCATGGACGATGAGGTTCGCCGAATCGTCGATGAGTGTTACCAACGTGCGGTGACGGTCCTCAAGGAGCATCGCTCACAGCTCGACGCCCTCGCGGCGGCTTTGCTCGACAAGGAGACCCTTGATGAGGCCGAGGCCTATCAGGTGGCGGGAATCCCGCGCAAGGAAGTAGTAGACGTCAAGCTTTCGAGCTGATTGGTGGCGGACTGGGATCCCGAAAAGCTGATCGCCGAGTGGGCAGAGCAACACGACGGCCAACTTGTCGACGTCCGGACTGTCGCCGCTCGCGAGCCTCGCTACGGAACGCTCGAACTCGAACCCCTCATCGCTTCCCGGCTCGCCGAGCGCGGGGTCGAGCGCCTCTACCTGCACCAAGCCCAGGCGATCACGGCAATACGCGACGGGCGCCACATCGTCCTGGCCGTAGGAACCGCCAGCGGCAAATCGCTCGCGTTTCAGGTTCCGATCATGGAGACACTCCACAACGATCCGCGGCGGTCGGCCTTGTTGCTCTATCCCACCAAAGCCTTGGCCCAAGACCAGGCTCGCTCCCTGCGGTCGTTCCGGATCCCGACCATCAGCGCCTCGATCTACGACGGCGACACCCCAACCGAGACTCGCGTCGAGATCAGGCGCCGCGCCAATGTCGTTCTCACCAATCCCGACATGCTCCATATGGGCATCCTGCCGTTCCATGATCGCTGGGGGGATTTCCTTCACCGCTTGGCGTTTGTGGTGGTGGACGAGATCCACAACCTCCGGGGCGTATTCGGGACTCATGTCGCCTTCGTCCTTCGACGCCTGCGACGGCTCTGCGCGCACTATGGAGCTTTCCCAACCTTTATCTTCGCTTCGGCGACGATCGGCAACGCCGCCGAGCTGGCCTCGAACCTGACCGGGCTCGAGGTCGAGCCCATCGCAGCGGACTATTCGCCCACCGGAGATCGCACGTACGCGCTCTGGAACCCAGGGTTGACCGATCCCGAACTTGGCCTCCGCCGCTCAGCATTGTCGGACGCAACCTCGGTGTTTTCCTTTCTGGTCGATCACGGTCGGAAGACGATTGCCTTCGCTCGGGGACGCAAGTCGACCGAGCTCATGTACCGATGGGTGCAGGGGCGGGTGACGAAGGACAAGAACATCGCCACCTATCGAGGCGGCTATACCCCCGCCCAACGTCGGCAGATCGAAGAACGACTCTTCGGCGGAGAGCTCGACGGAGTCATTGCCACCAACGCACTCGAGCTCGGGATCGACGTCGGCGGACTCGACGCAGTCGTGGTCACCACCTTCCCCGGAACCCTGTCGGCATTTCGTCAGCAGGCTGGGCGGGCGGGGCGGAGCCGCCAGGCCTCCTTGGTGGTCTTGTCCGCCGGTGAGGACGCCCTCGATCAATACCTGATGCGTCATCCCCAAGAGCTTTTCGATCGACCAACCGAGGCGGTCGTCGTCAACCCGGCCAATCCCCAACTCGCTGAGGCGCATACGGCCTGCGCCGCCTATGAGCTGCCGCTGCGGATCGACGATCGGGAGATTCTCGGACCGGCGATGGAGGAGGCGGCCAACCGGCTGGTCCAGGCCGGCCATCTCCGGCTCAAGGAGGACCGGCTCTACTGGGCCCGTCGCCAGCGCCCGGCGCCGTCGATCGATCTGCGTTCGAGCAGCGGACCTCCCTATCAGATCATTGCCCGGAAGGAGCTCTTAGGCACGCTCGACGGCGACCGGGTCAACCGTGATGCTCATCCGGGAGCGATCTATCTCCATCTGGGAGACAGTTACCTCGTCGAGTCCATCGACCATCAACTGCGCGAGGTTCGCGTCACGCCAGCGTCGGTCGACTACTACACCCAAACTCGGGCCGAGACCGACTTGTCGATCTTGGAGCTGACCGCTCGCGCACCGGTCGGTCGGCAAGGCGTGTCGATCCATCTGGGGATGGTCGATGTCGAATCACACGTAGTGGCGTTTCAAAAGAAATCGCTGCGAACCAGAGACGTGATCGAGACCATCGATCTCGACCTCCCGCCGACCCGGCTGACGACCGCGGGGATCTGGCTGACCTTCCCCGGGGTTGCTGACCTCGGCGCTGACCTGTTGGGAGCGCTCCACGCCGCCGAGCATGCCGGCATCGCTCTCCTGCCGTTGATGGCGGTCTGCGACCGCTGGGACATTGGCGGCCTGTCGACCAACTTCCACCCCGACACCGGGACGGCCACGATCTTCATCCACGAGGGTTATGCAGGCGGAGCTGGTATCGCTCCTATCGCTTTTGAGCGCCATGACCGCCATTGGCAAAAGACTCGCGACTTGATCGCTGAATGCCCCTGCTCAGCCGGCTGTCCCTCCTGTGTCCAATCCCCCAAATGCGGCAACCTCAACGAACCGCTCTCCAAGACTGGCGCCATCCGCCTCCTCGATCTCATTCTTGCGTAAAAACGCTAGGGAAAAAGGGCGCCAGGTTACGCAAGAATGGAGGATCAGGGGACGAACTCGGCGCGGCTCACTGCGCTGACGGCGACGTCGCCTACCAGGATGACGTGGGTTGCCAAGCGCACTTCAACCTCTACCGACCGGGGTTCGAAGGTGTCAACGACCGGGCAGGAGCAACTCGTGACGACCGCACCATTGGCCGCCGCGAAATCGATGGCCGCCGCGAGCGGCGTCTGCACGCCCAGCGGGGGGAAAGTCATCGGCGCCGCGGCGAGCGCAGCGGCATCAGCGGCAATCACCGCTCGAGTCCGGGCAGTCACGATCTGCGTCGCTGCCACAACCGCCAAGCCCACCGCCACGATCATCAGCAGCAACGCGAGAGCGAGGATCGTGGCCGATCCTCGCTCTCTCATCGCTCAACTCGCATTGTCGCCCTTCCAGTGAGCTCGACCGAGTGCCAGCGCATGATCGGGGTGACGAGCTGGTGCCAGAGCCGGACCGTGACGGTTGCCGGACGTCCCACTACCGCGGGTCGGGTCACCGTGACGCTGACCTTGCCGGCCAGCTCAGAGGAAAGCGTCGAGGTAGCGGCGGTGAGCCCTGCTTCGGGGTCCGGGTTGGTGGCCGCGACCCGCGCCCCCTCGCGGGCCGCTGCCACCAGCTCGAGTTGGATGCGAGCGACGACCACTACCTCGAGCACCGCCAACAGGACGAGGATCAAGGTGGGAATCGTCAGCGCCAGTTCCAGCGCCACCCCACCCCTTTCGCTCAGAACTGGCTGGACACCCATCCCACGACCTTGCCAAGGATCGTGTCGATGATCGAGGTCCCTCCGCTCGACTGCACCCACTTGAAGAGAATTACCGCAAGGGCGGTGGCGGCCAGGATCACGAGGAAGTATTCCACCGTTCCCTGCCCCCGCTCGTCGCGATGAGCGCTCTCCAGCCAACGTTGCCACAAAGCCAGCATGACCGGCTCCTTTCATTTGCATCCGGCGACCGGCCGGAGCGGGGGGAAGCGAGATCATGTGGGAAGCGAACCACTCAGCTCGACCAGCGAGCCGATCAGCACGGGACCGACGAAGAGCAAGACAAACCCTGGAAGGATCAGGAGGCCGAGGGGGATCATCAGCGTGACCGGCAGCCGGCGCGCCTTTTCGAAGGCTTTCGTGCGACGTTCAAGGCGGAGCTCACCGAGATACGACCCAACGGCGTCGACCATCGGCGCCCCCGAGGCCGCGGCCATCGCCACGCGGGTCAGCAGTGAATTGGTATTCGGTCCGGTCCAACGGGTGAGCGCCTGGGCGATCCCCTCTCGACGGGAGCGCCTTGTTACCAAAACGAGCTCATTCGCCACCGCTCCCGTCGTCTTGGTGGCGGCGAGCTCGAGCGACGACAGCAGTGGGAGCCCGGCCGTGAGGCCGACCAAGACGATGCGAGCTGCCAATGCCTGCTGGTCGTGGACCAGGTCGGGCATGCGTCGCACCCGCCGCTGCCAAAGGATCACGATGATGGGGATCAGCCCAAGGAGTGGGTGAAAGACGATCACGGCTGCGGCCAAGCCCGCAAAGAGCGGCCGATCAAACACCTGGGCAAACGTCACGAACGCGCCTTTCGCATCAGGATCGCCGCGATGGTCATGCCGGAAACAAGGAGCCCGATGCCGACAATCACCAGGGCAGCCGAGACCACTCCGCCGCGCAACATCCGCGCCACCTCGCCGCGGGCGATTTGTGTGACCAGCACCAGCAATGGGAAGCCACCCACCAGGGCGATCGACCAGCGGGCTGCAACCGTCAGCGACCGCCGCTCGGCGATGAGTCCGGCCTCATCGGAGGCTTCTGCTGCCAGCGCCTCGAGCACGGGGGCCACCGAGCCCCCGGTGAGGCTCGTCACCTCCAAGACCACCGACGCGGCTTCCATTCCGTGCACGCGGGACATAACGGCACTGACCTCGGCCATGGGACGGCCGGCCACCGACAGACGTGCCACATGCTCGAGACCAAGGTCGGGATACACCTTCACGGCCGCCACCAGTGAGGACCGCAGCGACGTTCCCGCCCTCAGCTCGGCCGCGGCCGTGCGCAGCCAACCGGCCAACTGCTCCGACCGCATCTGGTGCCGTTGGGCAAGCAAGACTTTGCCGGTTGCGATCGCCAACACCGGCGCCGCTGCGATCGGTTCCAGCCAAAGCAGGCCGAGCCCGAGCGCGGGGCCGAGCGGAATGATGCCCCAACAACCGAGGGCGAAGATCAGCGCGGTCACCATTGGAGCTCCTCGATTCGCCCTTCGCTCACCATTCCGACAGAGGCGAGACGTCGCTGTCCGTGTCGCCGTTCAAGCTGGAGGACGCAGCCAATCGCCGCCCAGAGCTGTCGCCGCACCGCCTCTTCTCCGACTCGCTCCTCGCCGGACAGAGCCAGGGTTTCTAGCCGCCACATGGCTTCTTCTGGGCTGTTGGCGTGCACCGTGGCCATCGAACCGGCGTGACCGGTGTTCAGGGCGTTGATCAAATCGAGCGCCTCCGCGCCTCTCACTTCACCAATCACGATGCGATCGGGCCGCAGACGCAGTGCCGAGCGCAGGAGGGTCCGAAGGAGAATCTCGCCTTTTCCTTCGGAGTTCGGGGGCCGGCCTTCCAGACGGACGACGTGCCCGCGGAAGGAAAGCTCCGCCGCGTCCTCGATCGTGACGACCCGCTCATTTCCCGGTATCTCGTTTCCGAGAAGGTTGAGCAGCGTGGTCTTCCCGGTGCCGGTTCCCCCGCTCACGATCAGGTTCTTCCGCTCGCGCACCAGCGTCCGCAAACCATCCAGTTGGTCAACGGTGATGGAATCGCGGGCGAGCAAGCCGTCGAGCGAGTCGATCGCCTTCACAAATCTCCTCACCGCGACGATCGGGAAGTCGACTGCCGCCGGGGGAATCACGGCGTGCAACCGGCTGCCGTCCGAAAGCCGCGCATCGATCGTGGGCGAAGCCCGGTCGAGCCGCAGGCCAAGGGGAGCGATCACTCTTTCCACCGCGGCAACGACGGCAGCGTCGTCAGCGAAGGCCACATCGACTGCGCTTAGTTGGCCACCCCGTTCGACGTAGACGGCGCCAGGCCCGTTGACGAGCACATCAGAAACATCGGGATCACGCAGCAACATTTCGAGCGGGCCCAAGCCGACGAGCCCGTCTACGACTTCCTCCACCAGGGCGTCGGCCGCGAGCGGCGCCTCCTCCGCCAACAGCCGTCGAGTGGCTTTGCGGAGGTGCTCGCGATCGAGGGGGGTGTCAGAAGAGAGCAGCGCCCCAGTGACCCGGTCGGTCAGCTTTACGGCCAAGGCAACTCCCAAACCGCTTGCCATGAATGAACCCACCGGCGCGCGGGCAGGTAGCGAAGCTCGAGTAGAGAAACCAGCGTGGCGCGCCGGAGCGGCGGCAGCGCCGGGCCTGGGCCCGGAGGCCGCTGGCCACGATCGGTCTTCTGCCAAACAGCCGGCCGCGAGCGACCGGTCGCCAGGACTCCAGGCAGGAGGGGAACGACCGGGATCACCGGCCAAGGCAGATTGGCGTTGCCAGGGGGAACCCGGAGAACGATGGCCGGCCAGGTGGCGGCGAGGCGTTCCACGGTTTCGGCCGCCGCGTGCCAATCCACCCCACCGTTCCGGAGCACCGCCACCGACCCGGCGGTCGGGGTCAGCTCGACGCGCCGAGGGCCTTCGGCCACCACCTCCGCAAGCGAACGCTCGCCGGGATAGCTCGGTCCGTTGGGGTCGAGGTCGATGACGAGAGAAGTGGCTCCCGCCGCCGCCGCCAGCCCCAGGGGGGCGACGGCGCCGAGTACGGCGTCAACTTCGGTTTTGAGCCCAAGAACCCTGGTCACGGCTCAGAAAGTACGAAGCGATTTGACCCCCGGCTACCCCTTGTTGTTGGCCCGGATCTCTGGCATTAATAGAGGGTTTCGTAGAATTTGGGGATGCCGGGCCAAGCCGCGTTCTTTGATCTCGACAAAACGATCATCGCTCGATCGTCGACGCTGGCATTTTCGCGTCCGCTCTATCGCGCCGGATTTCTCAATCGGCGAGCCCTGATCAAGGCCGCGATCGCCCAAACCTATTACCAAATGTTTGGGGCCGACCATGCCCAGCTCGAGCGTATGCGCCAGGAACTGTCCGAGCTCACCACCGGCTGGAAGAAAGCGGAAATCGAAGCTTTGGTCGACGAGACAGTGGCGGACGTCGTTGCCCCGCTCGTCTACGCGGAAGCGCTGTCCATCATCGACCAGCATCAACGCGCCGGACGCAAGGTTGTCGTGATCTCCTCGTCTCCGATCGAGATTGTCGAACCGCTGTGTCGCTACCTTGGTCTCGACAATGTCATCGCGACCCGGCCCGAAATCGACGAGGAGGGAAAGTACACGGGCGCGATCGATTTCCACGCCTACGGTCCGGGAAAGGCGGAGGCGATGCGCGAGCTGGCCGTTAGGGAAGACCTTTCGCTCCCCGATTCTTTCGCCTATTCCGACTCGTTCACCGATCTGCCGATGATGGAAGCCGTCGGGCATCCGGTGGCGGTCAATCCGGACAAGGAACTACGCGAGGTGGCGGTGGAGCGCGAGTGGGAGACTCTCGAGTTCGAAAAGCCTGTGGCGCTTAGATCGCGGATCCAACCCAAGCCCGTTCTGGCCGGGGCCGCTGCCGCCGGGGCGGCGACTGCGTTGACGGTGTGGGCGATCAAGAGTCGCCGGCGGGGAACTGGAAGCTCAAGGGGGTAGTTGCTCGAGCAAGCATGGGCAGCAAGTCGATGCTCGTGTCGTCGTCCAGCAGGTCGATGAGACTCTGACCCAGCTCAGCCGCAAACGCGTAAGGCTCGACCAACTGCACCACCCCGTTTCGGTCGACCGACTCCACAATCAACCCGTCGACGACCAACTTGAGCGCCTCCCCGACGGGCCGAACCGCGCTGATCAGTGAGCCTTCGCCTAGTTGAGTGACGAGCGCGCCCAGCAGGTGTTCGTGCGCGAGCGACAAGACCGCTACCACTTCGGCCCCCTTGAGATGCCGTCTCCATTCGCCGACGGTCATTTGTTCAACCGGGTGAACAACCCGCGCCCGCCTCATCGCAAAGTCTTTTGATAGCGAATCTCGGTGAGCTGGCGACCACCAAGCTCCATCAACGCCGTCCGGGGTTCAACGCGCCAACCCATCGCCTCGTAGAAACGGCGAGCCGCCTGGTTGTCGACAAAGACCCACAGGATCGCGTTTTGAAAACCCATGTCCGCCAGGCGTTCTTCAGCCGCTGCCAATAGAGACCGTCCTAACCCGCGCCGAAAGTAGTCCGGATCGAGATAGATCGACTGCACCTCGCCCAGGTTGGGATCGTCGGAGGGAGCAACTCGCACAAATCCGGCAACTCCGTTCCCGTGTTCAACAACGAACGTTTGGCCGAGGTTCTTGGTCCAGGTCTCCTCTCGCCGTTCGACCGAGAGCTCAGCCAGAAACTCGTGAGGGAGGATCTCTCGATAGGCAACTTGCCATGACCGGACGTGAATCTCGGCGAGGCGGGGAACGTCGGACATATCGGCCGGGCGAACGTGCATTACATACAATTATGAGCCGCCCGATGGCAGACATCCCCCGCCGCACTTTGGGCGCCAACTACTGGAAGCTTTGGATCGCGAGCGTCATCTCCAACTTCGGAGACGGCGTTGCGCTTATCGCGTACCCCTGGCTGGCATCGGCTGTAACCCGCTCGCCGCTACAGATCGCGCTAGTCGGGGTCGCAACCCGCCTCCCCTGGCTGATCTTCACCCTGCCGGCGGGCGTCATCACCGATCGGGCCGATAGGCGGCGATTGGTGGTGACGATGGATGCCACCCGAGCGCTAATCACCGTCGGTGTCGCCGCAGTCGTCCTTCTCAATCAAGCGCTCCTGCCGACGTCCGAGCAAATCGCGTCGGCAGATTTCTCTCCCATCGCCAACTCCGGGTTCCTTCTCGGGACTCTCTACCTGTCGGCGTTGCTGCTCGGAATGGCCGAAGTCCTGCGCGACAACGGTGCCCAAACCCTCATGCCGACGGTGGTCGACAAATCCCAACTCGAGAAAGCCAACGGGCGTCTGTGGGGCGCCGAAATGGTCATGAACTCGTTTGTCGGGCCTCCGCTCGGTGGGCTTCTGCTGGCAGTCGCCTTCAGCCTGCCCTTCTTCATCGACTCCGCCACCTTTGCCGTTTCGGCGGCGTTGGTCGCCGCACTCACCGGTTCGTTTCGAGCCAGCGGCGAGATCAAAGCGTCGTTTGTCGTCGAGCTGAAGGAGGGCTTCCGCTGGTTGTGGAAACACCAACTCATGCGGAGGTTTGCGATCGTGTTGGGCTTGATCAACGCTTCCAGTTCAGCCACGATCGCGACGCTGGTCCTCTTCGGGCAGGAAATCCTGGAGGTGGACGCGAGTGGTTTTGGTCTGCTGATGTCGGCAGGCGCGGCTGGCGGCGTCCTCGGCAGCCTCGTCGCCGCTCCCTTCACCAAACGGCTCGGATCTGGGTCGACAATCATGTTCGCGATCAGTTCGTTCGGCGGCGTGATGTGGAACGTGGTGACGGTGTCGCTTCGGCAGGCAATCATCCCTGACCGGCTACTCGGCCGAGTGAACAGCGTCTATCGGTTTTTCGGCTGGGGGATGATGCCGATCGGCCTTTTCGTGGGCGGGGCGGTGGTGGCGGTGGTCGCCAACCAGTCGACTCGTGAGTGGGGACTGCGGTCGCCCTTCTTCGTCGCAGGGGTGTTGCAGGCGCTCCTCGCCATCTACGCGATAGGCCGGCTCGGGACCCGTCAGATCGAAGCCGCCCGGAACGCCGCCGGCTAGCCGAAGACGGCTTCCACCGAGAGGTCGGGGGCGGGTTCGAAAGTGAGGGAGCCGGTGATGACGCCTGCGTTGCGGAGGTCATCCTCCACGAGGGCGATCGCTTCCAGGGTGTCGGCGGGAGCGTGGACTGTGAGGGCCGCGAGCGGCGTTCGCATCGACGTCTGCGCATCAGTCTTGGCCTTGCGAATGAGAGAAAGCACGAGCCCCGCATGAGTGAGGAGCCCGTCGCGTTTGGCGGCTGCAGGGCGGATCGCGTCGGACCGCGGCCAAGGAGACCGGTGGATGCTGCCTTCCTTCCACCACGACCACACCTCTTCTGTCACATAGGGAAGGAAAGGCGCGAAGAGCTTGAGCAGGGTCTCGAGAGCGAGCGCCAGAGTCGCCCGGGCCGAGCGACTGGGCTCACCGTCGTCGGCGTAGGCGCGTCCTTTGACCAGTTCCAGATAGTCATCGCAAAAGGGCCAGAAAAACTCTTCGATTCGTTCGATGGCACGGGCGTAGTCGAAGCGATCAAAGGCGGCAGTTGCCTCGTCGGCCAAATCGGCCAGACCGGTGAGAAGGGCGAGGTCGAGCGGTGCGGTCGGTTGACCCGATGTGTCGCCCGCCAGTCCGAGCACGAACCGTGAGGCATTGAGCACCTTGGTGGCGAGGCGGCGTCCGATCTTGATCTGCCCCTCGTCGAAGGCCATGTCGATCCCAGGTCGACCCTGGGCCGCCCAATAACGGACGGCATCCGCACCGAAGCGATCAAGCATCGCGACCGGGTCGTCGGGGCTGTTGCCGGCCGACTTGCTGAGCTTCTTGCGATCGGAGTCGATGACAAAACCGGAGATGGCCGCATTTCGCCAGGGGATGGCCCCGAACTCGTAATGGGCGCGAACGACCGTCGAGAACAGCCAGGTGCGGATGATCTCGTGCGCTTGTGGACGCAGGTCCATCGGATAGGTGCGGGCAAAGAGATCGGGATCATCGTGATACCCGGTGATGATCTGCGGCGAGAGCGACGACGTCGCCCAGGTGTCCATCACGTCGGCATCGGCGGCAAAGCCTCCTGGCTGGTTTCGCTGCCCTGGCTCAAAACCCGGGGGCGTTTCTGTCGACGGATCGACGGGCAGCTGATCCTCGCGGGCAGCAATCGGTGACAGGTAATCGATGTCGCCTAGCTCGTCGATCGGGTACCAAATCGGGAAAGGCACCCCGAAGTAGCGCTGCCGGGTGATGTTCCAATCACCCGCGAGACCATTGACCCAGTTCTCGTAACGCACCCGCATGAACTCAGGGATCCAGTTGATTTGGCTGCCGAGCTCGATGAGCACCGCTCGCTCGGGGTAGCGGATGAACCACTGAACAGACGTCACAATTTCGAGCGGACGAGATCCGTTCACCCAAAATTTGACCGAATGGGTGATGGGGCGCGGCTCGGCAGTCAGCCTGTCTGCTTCGGCAAGCAAACTGGTGACGATCTCCTTCGCCTGTTTGGTCGATCTTCCGGCAATCTGGTCGTAGGCCTTCTGGGCAGTGCTGGGGTCGTCGCTGACGAACCCCTCCGCCCCCCATTCGACGGGGCGCAAGGTGCCGTTGCGCTCGACGAGGGCGCGAGTCTCGAGACCGAGCTCTCGCCACCAGATCACGTCGGTGGTGTCGCCAAAGGTGCAGATCATCGACAACCCGGTTCCCTTCTCAGGATCGCCCAGGTGATGGCTCACGATCGGGACCGAAACCCCAAACAATGGCGTAATGGCCGTTTGCCCGAAGAGAGGCTGGTAGCGCGAGTCGTCGGGGTGGGCGACCAAGGCGACGCAGGCCGGCAATAGCTCGGGCCGGGTCGTGTCGACCAGCAAATCAACGCCGCCGGGGCCTCTGAAGATCAGACGCTGGTAGGTGCCGGGGACCTCGCGGTCATCGAGCTCGGCCTGAGCCACCGCGGTCCGCAGGTCGACGTCCCACAAAGTGGGTGACTCAGACCGGTAGGCCACTCCCTCCGACAGCAACTTGAGAAATGCGCGCTGGGAAACCTTGGTAGCGCGGGAGCCGATGGTGGTGTAGGTGTGCGACCAGTCGATCGACAGCCCCACCCGCGCCCACAGCTCGTGATATTCGGCTTCCAGCTCCGGCACGATCTGCTCGCAAAGCTCGATGAAGTTGGGTCGAGAAACCGGGATCGGCCGCTTTGGAGGCTCGGCCGGCCGCCTGAAATCGGGGTCGTAGGGAAGGGTCGGATCAACCATGGTCCCGGTCATCAACTGCACTCTTCGCTCCACGTTGAGCCCGTTGTCATCCCACCCGATCGGGTAGAAGACCTCTTTGCCGGTCATCCGTTGGTAACGAGCGATCAGATCGGTATGGGTGTAGGAGAAGACGTGGCCGATATGAAGCCGCCCCGAAACCGTCGGTGGAGGCGTATCTATCGAAAACACCTCTTCTCGGGTCCGCCTCGGATCGAACCGGTAGGTGCCCTGCTTGTCCCAACGGGCGCGCCACTTGTCCTCGAGCCCTTCGAGCACGGGTTTGTCAGGCATCTGCACCGCCATACCCTCCATTCTTGCGTAACTTTGCGCCCCCAATCCCGGCACTTTTTACGCAAGAATGGATGTCATGAAGTATTGGCTCTACAAGTCCGAGCCAAGCGATTACAGCATCGACGATCTCGCTCGCGATGGTTCCACCATCTGGGATGGCGTCCGCAACTACATCGCCCGCAACTATCTGACACAGGCAGAAGTTGGCGACCTGCCGTTCTTCTATCACTCGAGCGCCAAACCTCCCGGGCTCGCTGGGCTGGCGCGGGTGATCGAAACCATGGTGGTGGACCCGACGCAGTTCGATCCCCTGTCGAAATACTTTGACCAAACCGCCACCGCAGACAAGCCTCGCTGGCACACGGTGACTGTCGAGTTCGTCGAGAAGTTCCCCATCTTTATCCCCCTCGACCAGTTGCGAGCGGCCTTCTCCCCTGACGAGCTTCCGATCCTGCGGCGCGGGAGCCGGCTTTCGGTGACACCAGTCCCCGAATCGACGGCTCAACGGTTACTCGAAAACGCCCGCTGACCCTACAGAGGGGTCGCTCCGCTGCCGATGCGACCACGTGAAGAAGATTCACTGGGCCGCGCC
>Ga0136613_10000029_pt1 | contig 47251 bp, 50 predicted proteins | sample AntDrymUQ2722106_2_FD_106649 | JGI IMG/M metagenome (GOLD analysis project Ga0136613, IMG submission 106649) | Polar desert sand microbial communities from Dry Valleys, Antarctica - metaG UQ272 (21.06) | ecosystem: Environmental > Terrestrial > Soil > Desert | place: Antarctica: Dry Valley... | reverse complement strand
GATCACCCCGACCACCCAGTTGAACTCGCGGGGCGGCTTGTAGGCGCCGTGATAGAAGACGCGGCTCATATGGAGAAAGACTGTCAGGACCATGAAGTGGGCGCCCCAGCGATGCATGTTGCGGGTCAGCGAGCCAAACGCCACCGAGGTCGACAGCGCCGCCGTGTCCGAGTAGGCGAGCTCGCCGGTGGGGGTGTAATAAAACATGAGGAAGATTCCGGTGATCGTGAGGAGGATGAACAGAAAGAAGGAAAGGCCGCCCAAGCACAGCGTGTACGAGAGGCGGACGCCATGCCTTTTCACCTTTACCGGATGGAGGTGATAGAGCACGTTGTTCATCACCACGTAGGAGCGGTTGCGAGGGGTGTCCGTATAGCCCTTCTTGAAGGGCGAGCCGGGGCGGAGGATCGACTCGGCGAGCTGGCTGCTCGCCAGCTTCTCGTTCATCGCCTGGATTCTCTGTTTGATCTTCTCGCGCATAACCGTTACCAACGCATCCCGTAGGCATACCCGTTCTTGAAATCGCGCTGACCCGTGTCGACCTCCCACGGGGTGCGATTCATCCCCAATTGCTCGGCCTGTTGAGCCAGCGACCCATCGAACTTACCCAGTGAGATTACGTTCGTTGGGCAGCGATCGATACAGAGTGCGCACCGCGTGCACTCATCCTCATCGACGATGAAGAAACCGTAATTGGTGCCGTCGGTTGCCGGGTGCTCCACATTGACCGCTTCGTCGATGGCGTCGAGCGACAGATAGTGGATACATTTCCAAGGGCAGATGTCGACACACCCTTCGCAGAGGATGCATTCGGCCTGATCGATGTGGAGAAACTGCTTGGGCCGGAGCTTGTCCTTGAAATAGTCTTCATCGACCAGGGCCAATTGGTAGTCGTCTCTGATCGGGGGGGTCTCGTCGACTACTCCGCGGGGCACTATTCGCTGCCTCTCACCAAGGGGCGGCCGTAGGGCGAGATTTGGGCCGGTTTCGCCTCGGCTTTGCGCGGCTTGCCGAAGGACTGGATCTGATAGGCGAAGACAATCGCGGCACCCAGAATGGTCACGTGATAGCCGCCGGAGATGATGTCTTTCAGAGCGGCGAAGCTGATCGCCACATCATTGCCCAACACGAGCCACGACGGGATCGTGACGAAGATCTTCTGTGGCGACCAGTCAAGGTCGGTCTGGCTGAGGCTGAGCCACTCCGAGGGCACGATGCCAAAGATCAGCACGAGCTCGATCCAGGCGAGGAGTGCGGTAAACGCGGCAAGCGCCCAGGTCATCCTGCGCTTGATGACGAAGGCCATAGCCGCTCCGAGCAGCATCATCTGGGACGCCGCAAACGCAGCTAGATATCCGAGTGCCTTCCAGTACCAGCCCCGCGGCACCCAGTTGAAGTAATCAACGACCACTGGAACGGTTTGTCCATCGATCACTGTGGTCACGGCAAAGCTCGAGTAATGGATCCACCAGACGGCCACGACAAGGAGAAACGACCCGGCAACCAAGAGCAGCCAACCGAATCGAATCCTGCGTTCGTCGCTTAGCTCAGCCAGTCGGTGCATTTAGGAGTTTTCTACCATATCGGCGGGAGTGTCACGAACCGCCGACCATCGCCCCCTCCGGGTGTTGTTCGGGCACGGCCGGGCGCGCCTTGGTGCCAGAATCCTCCCGACTAGGAGCCGAACTGGAACCCACTGCTACAGCCGATCATCTGACAGAGGCGCGTGCCGCCCTACGTCGTCATGAGTGGGCAGAATCGCTTGACCAGTTCCTCGAAGCCGATCGTGGGGGTGACCTCGGAGGCGACGATCTGGTGGCGATGGCGGAGGCAGCGTGGTTCGCTGGTCAAGCTGACCTGTCACTGCAAATGAAGGAACGGGCGTACAAGGCCTACCAAGGGACGGGAAACCGCATCGTGGCCGCCGTTCTCGCCTTGGAGTTGTTCGACCTTTACACCTATAGAGGCAAGCCTTCGATTTCCGCCGCCTGGATGCGGCGAGGGGCGAAGCTGCTCGAAGGACAGCCGGAAAGCAATGCCCATGGCTATCTGGCAGTGTCAAAGGCGTTCGGTGCCCGCGCTGCGGGCGACATCGAAGAAGCAATGCGCCTTGCGGAGCTCGCAGTGGAGATCGGCAATAGGAGCGGCGATTCTGATCTTGTAGCGCACGCCATGACTGTCTTGGGGTCCTTCCGAGTCGCCGTTGGCGATGTGACGGGAGGATTCGAGCTGCTCGAGGAAGCTGCCGTCGCAGCCGTCAATGGCGAGCTCTCCACGTTCATCACGGGCACCACCACTTGCACGATGATCGCCGCCTGTCGCGATCTCAGCGACTATCAGCGCGCCCAGGAATGGACCGAGGCGGCGGAGAAGTGGTGTGAGCGCGAGTCCGTTGGCGGTTTCCCTGGAGTCTGCCGGGTGCATCGGGCCGAAATCGTTGCGCTAACGGGAGCTTGGGAGAAAGCTGAAGACGAGCTCCGCCGGGCGACATCGGAACTCCATGCCTTCGGAGCCGGGCCGCCCATGGGTGACGGCTTCTATGCGATCGCGCAGATCCGGCTGCGTAAGGGCGACCTCGAAGGCGCCGAGGAGGCGCTCCGTCAAGCGCATGGGCTCGGACGCAATCCGCAACCAACACTTGCCCTCATTCGGCTCGCCCAGGGCAAGGCCCGAGCAGCCCTCGCTGGGCTTAGTTCCTCGCTTGGCGAGCACGGATGGGACAAGGGCTCTCGTGTGAGGCTCCTCCCTGCCTACGTGGAAATTGCAGTTGCGGCCGACGAACTGGTCACGGCGCGTCAAGCAGCTGAAGAACTCGGCGAGTTGACGGCCATCTATCAATTGCCGGCCATGGCTGCCAGCAAAGCCGAGGCCTGGGGACGACTGCTTCTGGCCGAGGGTGATGCCGCGGGCGCCTCTCGGGAGCTCCGAGCTGCGATTCGAATTTGGCGGGAGCTCGGCGCACCCTACGAAGTTGCCAGAGCGCGGAATGTGTTGGCCTCGGCTCTCCGCGGCCTTCACGACGACGACGCGGCTGATATTGAGATTGAATCGGCCCACAACGAATTCGTCCGGCTCGGCGCCCGCCTCGACATCGCCGCCACCGAGCGGGAAATACGCTTGGCGAATCAGCGTAAGTCCGGCCCTTCGCGCGTCCGCAAAACATTCGTATTCACCGACATCGTCGGATCCACCAGCCTTGCCGAGGCGCTCGGCAACGAAGCTTGGACGGTCCTGTTGCATTGGCACGATGAAGCGTTGCGAGGCCAGTTCAACCGATTTCAGGGACAGACGGTCAATTCCACGGGCGACGGCTTCTTTGTCGCCTTCGACACCTCAGAACAGGCGCTTGCCTGTGCGGTGGCCATCCAACGTGAGCTAGCCGAGCACCGTCGGGCGACCGGTTTTGCCACCATGGTGCGGATCGGGGTTCATACCGCCGACGCCAACCGGCATGGCGATGACTACTCGGGAGTTGGTGTCCACGTCGCAGCAAGGGTGGCCGCGCTTGCCGGAGGCGGCGAGATCATCACCACCGTTGAGACGTTGGACGGAGCCCGCGACTTTTCGTTCTCCGAACCGAGAGAAGAAATGGTGAAAGGAGTTGCCGACCCGATCAAGGTCGCGTCGATCACTTGGGACTGACCACACGCAATGTCGCCGGGTTGGCAGGCCATGGTTCAAGGCGAAACCTCTAGGCTCCCAAAAAGGCGCTGATCCTATGGAACTGATGGCAGGAATCCGATCGCAGACGGTGGAGACCGATCGGTTGCGGATGCACTATTTGGAATCCGGGCCTGGCGGCGGCGAGCCGGTGGTCATGATCCACGGCAACCTCGCCACCGGGCGGTTCTTCGAGCACGTGATGGCGATGGCACCCGAGCGATACCGGATGCTCGCTCTCGACATGAGGGGTTTCGGCGACACCGAGGCCAAGGGCATCGACGCTACCCGCGGGCTGCGGGACTGGGCAGACGATGCCTACTCGTTGGTGCGAGCACTCGGCATCGAGATGCCGGTCCATCTCCTGGGATGGTCCACCGGGGGCGCCGCCGTCGCCAACTACGCGATGGACCGCCCGGAGGAGGTGGCATCGATCACGTTGATCGACCCGGTATCGCCATACGGGTTCGGTGGTACCACCGATGTGCAAGGCACCCCGGCAACCCCCGACTTCGCGGGAACTGGAGGAGCCGGCGTCGTACCCGAGTTTGTCGAGCGGCTCGGGGCCAGGGACCGCAGCGACCAATCGCCTCTCTCTCCCCGGAACGTCATCAATTCCTCTTACTGGTCAGCCGACCACCGCGAGTCGCCGGAACGGGAGGAAGTGCTGCTTGAGGAGGTGTTCAAATCCCAGATCGGGGACGATTTCTACCCGGGCGATTTCACCTCGTCGGACAACTGGCCCGGCTTCGCGCCCGGAACCCGCGGCATCCTCAACGCGCTTTCGGGAAAGTACTGCAATTGGTCGGGCATCACTGAGATCGAACCCAAGCCTCCGATTCTCTGGACCCACGGTGCCTCCGACATCGTTGTGGCCGACGCCTCGGCCTGGGACATGGCCAACCTCGGCAAGCTCGGAGTGGTTCCCGGCTGGCCCGGCAAGGAGGTCTCGCCGCCGCAACCAATGGTCGGCCAGATTCGGGCCGTGCTCGACGTGTACGCCTCGAAAGGGGGAGTCGTCGAAAGCCACATGCTTTCCGGTTCTGCCCACGGTCCCCACTTCGATCAAGCCGACAAATGGAATGACCTGTTCTTCGGGTTTTTGAATCGCGCTGGATAACGCCCCACCGCAGCTGCAGCTAGAAACGACGGCGTTGCGCGAAGCCTCTAGGCTCCCCGGCGGATCGACCGGGAACAAACACTCACGACCACCGCCGCCAATCAAACGACTGCCCGGGACAACGGTGTGCGAGCGTTGTTGCTGACCTCCGACACTGCGGCGACTCGCTATCTGTTCGCCGCTGCCGCCTGGCTGGCCATCGGTTCGCTCACCTGGCTGGCGGCGATGCTGGCGATGCGGTTTCCCGGGCTCTTGCCTCTCACCTTTGGCCGCTTGCGACCGATGGCGATGATCGCCCTCGGCTTGGGCTGGCTCGTGCTCGGGCTGGGGGCCGCAATCTTTTATCTGCTGCCGCGGCTCACGGGCGCGCCGCTCGCCCTCGAGAAGCAACTGAACCGCGCTTTGCCGCTGCTGATTCTGATTGTGGCTGCAGCGATGGCGATCGTCGGCCTCGGTTTGGGCGATGGACGAGAACCGTTTGCGCTTCCTTGGTGGCTCGACCTTCCGGTCTTGGGGCTAACCGCGCTGGCCCTCGGTCCGACGATGCTGACTTTGAGTAAACGGCAGGAGGGCATGGTGTATCCGTCGTTGTGGTTTGCGTTGGTGGGGGCGCTCTGGCTCCCTGTCCTCTACCTGGCAGGCAACCTGCCGGGGCTCTCCGCTCTGGGGATCGCGCTCTCCGATGCCCTGTTCTCGGCCGGCTTTCTCAATGTGTGGGCGGTCGGGGTCGCGACTGGAGCCGCGTACTACGTGGTGCCCAAGGTTTCCGGCCAGCCGCTGGCCAACCGCCAACTCGCCCGGGTTGGATTTTGGTCGCTTGCGTTCGGTGCCGTCTGGATGGGAGTGTCCCAGTTCGCCGCCGGGCCACAGCCGGAGTGGCTGGGGGGGATCGCCGGTGTCCTCGGCTTGGCATTACCGGTTGCCGGTCTGGCCAACACCACCAACTTGGCGATGACGATCGGCCAGAAATGGCCGGCGATTGGCGCGCAGCCAGTGTTGAAGGCTGCCCTCGCCGGCTCTTCGTTGGTGACGCTGGGATCGCTGCTCGCCGCACTGGCCGGCTTCCGATCGGCCAGCGTCCTCGTTGGCCTCACTCTCTTCTGGGAGGGAGTGTGGGTGCTCATCCTCTCGGGGGTGGCGTTGCTCTTCGGCGCCTTCGCCTGGCAGGCCGTCCCCAACCTCGTCGGCCGGAGCGTGGACCGTTCAACTCACCAGGTGGTGAAGCGGCTCAGCATCGGCGGCGTCGGGACCGGTCTCCTCTTGGTCCTCGCCGGCTACACGTCGGGCGTGGCATGGTCGGGTGCCGGTTTCAGCGGTGCCTTTGAGACAACCGGCGCCGGATGGTCGGCCGGCGTTGGACTAGCGGGGATCTTCTCGGGTTTGGCCCTCGCTGTGTTCGTTTACCTCACCTGGGGGATGATCGGCCTGGCGTTAACGATTTATCGAGCTCTCACCTCGGGCAAGGCAACGGTTCAAGAGGTGCTGGTGGTCAAACAAACGTGACGGATTACGCCACCGCGGCCAACACCCTCGGAGTGCCCGAAGCCATCCTGCGCCGTTCGGTCGAAGCGCGGCCAAGGCGGATGGTGTCGGGGCGGACGAACTTCTCGCCGCTTGGGCCGGCGGCGAGGCGATGCCCGCGGCGGCGCCGAGCGCGCCGGCAACTTCCGCTCCGCCCGAGACCGCCCCGGGGGTCCCGGCCGAAGCAGCGCCCGCGGCGGCTCCCGTCGCGCCTGTCGCGGCCCCGGCGGAGGCACCGCCGCCACCCCGTCCCACCGGACCGGTGGCGCCGCCCGTTCTGGTCGGCGTGAACCAGCGGACGAACGGAGTCCTCGCGGGCTCGTCGGCAATTCTCTTCTTTTCGATTCTGTTGGCGTTTGTCGTGCCATCGTTGCCCCAGCCGGGGACCGGGGTTCGATCCTCGAACCATGCCTACTCCCAGGGCGCGCTCGAGGGCCAGGAGATCTATCTCGAACAAGGATGTGGCAGTTGTCACACACAGTTGATCCGCGCGGTGGTCGCCGACGCCAAACTAGGCCCGGTGACTCTGTCCGACAGCAACCAGGTGTTTGGCTACCGACGCGTCGGTCCCGATCTCAGTGCGATCGGAGGACGAACGGAGGACTCCGCCGCCCTGGCCAACGTGCTCCGCGGGGCAGGGACGCATCCGGCGGTCACCGGTTTGAGCGATGAGAGCCTGGCCAGCCTGCTGACCTATCTGCGGGAATCCGCGTGAGTGATCTCGCGGACGCGGCTGCGGCCCTCGGCGTTCCCGAAGCGATCGTCCAGCGTTCGGCCGAGGCCAGGGCGAAAGCCACCGGGACTTCCGTCGACGAGATCCTGGCGGCGTGGGCGGGAGGAGGCTCGGTTCCGGCTGCGAGCAGCCCTGAGCCCACTCCCGCATCTCCAGCGGCGGAGACGGCTCCCGAGCCGCAACCAGCAGAGACACCTCAAGTGGCGGCCGCCGTCACTGCCCCAACCCCGGTGACCGCGGCACCAGTAACCGCAGCGCCAGCTCCAAGCGAGGTCAACGCAAAAGAGGCCCTCCGCTACCCAGCGGTGGTCACCGTCCCCGCCGCAGGTCTCCTCGAGAGGACCGTCGGCTCGCTCCCGCGCTGGCTGGCGGCGGCATTCCTCGTTCTCCCGCTTTTCGGCCTCCTGCAACTCGCCTCGGCTTCGAGCCTCGATTGCGGGCAGGGCACCGAGTTGTCGGTCGACCGGGTAACGGGGGTGCTGGAGAATTGCGACGGCTCACCCTTCGAAGGGAGAGGTGCGCCCGGTGGAGCACCGGACTTTGTCGCGTTAGGCGGGGAGATATTTCTCGGACAGGTGGTTACTGCCGCCAATTGCTCAGGTTGCCATGGACCGGCCGGCCAGGGTGGAACCGGTCCGGCCCTCGCGGGGGTGGGCACCACCTTCGCTTCGTGTGCCGATCACATCGAATGGGTGACCAAGGGCTCCTCTGGGTTCCAAGCGGAAGGGCGATCCACCTACGGCGACCTCAGCAAGCCGATCACGGCCAACATGCCGTCTTTCGCCGCCAGTCTGTCGGCCGAGCAGATCGCGTCGGTGGTGGCATTTGAGCGCGTGCGATTCGGTGCGGTCGATCCAGCCACGGTCTCGGCCGATTGCGGCCTGGTTGAAGCCGCCCCCGAGGACAGCGCCACCACCACAGCTGGCGAGGCGGGCGCCGAAGGCGGTGCGACGACCACCACCACGGCCCCGGAGACCTCCGCCACCACTGTTCCCTGAAAAATTGTCCTAAAGCCGTTTCCGCCGGTGGCCGATATATGCTTCGAATAGAGAGTGGTAACGGGCTCCGCACCTGATACCCCCGGGCACGTTCATTCCCAGGGTTTTCAGGAGCCTCCCAGCCCGCCCCTAATGAGCGGAGCAACCGTCACTCTCCAGACGAAGCCCCCTTGCCCCGGGGGCTTCGTCGTTTACCGGTTCTGTGGGCTGGCATCCGTGTCCAACACGGCTGCGAACCCAGGGTTCGCATAAAGTTCGAAGGAAGTGAGGCCGGCTACCGCGATTGTGGTTTTGATCCTGCTCGCGTTGATCGTGCTGGCCTTCGTGTTTCAGCTGGGAGAGATACTCGGTTCCTAGGAGATTGCCCGGAACGCCACCGGCATCCCGGTCGCGAGGCTTAGTGACTCATCGGCTCTGCCACCCCGGACCGCGATGGCGATCAATCCGGCCGAATCGACATGGACCGCCAGCGCACCCGGCTCCACCTCGCCAAAGGTGTTGACGAAGATCGCCTCGGACCAGGTTGAGCCGACCCGGACTTCGAGGTCGGCGCCGACCTGAGCGCCGGCGATGGCGAGGTCATCCGGACCGATGTTGGTTTGGACGTTGCCATACCAATCCGTCCAGAACACCTCTCCCTCGACCACGGGCGGGTCGACCTTGGGCAGGGGCAGGAGAAGCGGCATCACCGAGCCCGGGTCGACCTCCGGTCCGAGGTCAGCAAGGGTGGCCTCGCCGGCGGCCAGCAACGCGGCTGCGGGCGCAAACACATCGCGGCCTTGAAAGGTGACTCCGGGGGCGGGGATGAACACCTCCGGGTTCTCAATCGAATGGATGGCAGAGGCGCCGCCGACTATGGCCACCGCCGGTGACAGCAGACCATTGTCAGGGCCGACAAAGAACCCCGCCTCGGTCTCGAGGGCCAAGGCCTTGCGAGCGGTACCGACACCGGGATCCACGACGGCGAGCACTACCCCCCGGGGGAGATACTGGATCGCTCGAGTCAAAGCCAACGCACCGCTGCGAATGTCGCCGGGGGAGATCCCATGGGTGAGATCGATCACCCGAACCTCGGGAGCCAGCCGAGCGATGACTCCGTGGACTACTCCGACGAACTCGTCTCGCAGCCCGAAATCGGAGAGAAAGCTGATCGGCGAAGTCAATAGCGGCGAGGTTAGGGCAGGCAACACCCATCCGTAACATGCCGCTCATGGTCAACCGGCACGAGGAGATCGCGTTCGAGCTGGCCGAGGCAAGCTCGGTGATGTGCATCGGGGCGCTCGATACCGGGAAGACCACGATGGCCAGAAGGTTGATCGAGACCGCTCTTGCCCAAAACAGATCGGTTGGGTACGTCGATTCGGATATCGGCAACTCGAGCTTGGGGCCACCGGCGTGTGTCTCATTGCGAGTGTTTCGGCGCTCGGCCGATCTCCCCCGCCAATTCGATTCCGTCAGCGAACCAGACGCCTTGCATTTCGTGGGCGGGATCAGCCCCGAGCGGCTAGTACTCCAACAGGTGACCGCAACTGCCGCCTTGGTCGAGCAAGCGCGCTCGGAGGCCGACATGGTGGTCATGGACACGAGCCCGATGATCGCCGGCGTCGTCGGCGAGACTCTGAAGTACCACAAGATGGAGCTGTGCCGGCCGGAGGCGGTAGTCGCCCTCCAGCGCGGGGGCGAGCTCGAACCGGTCATAGGAATGATTCGGCGCTTTTTTGGTGGCAACGTGCACACTGCTCCGGTCGAGCCCGAGGTGCGTCCCTCAAGCCCGGACGAACGAATGGGACGGCGAGCCGAACGCATCATGGCGGCGTTTGCTCCGCCATTGGATAAATGGCGCGTGCGCACGACAGTCTTTGCCCCAACCTTGCCGAGCGGACTCGATCCCAGCCGCCTCGACGGGCTGCTCGTTGGAGTGCACGACACCGACGGACGATGTCAGGGGCTGGGACGGCTCGAGGTCGATGACGGCAACCTCAAAGTGCTCACCAATCGCGGGGAGGGAATGCAAGGATTGCGACTCGGTTCTTTGCGACTCGACCTCGGGCGCGGCGACGTCCGACCGGTGAACCTCCGCGAGTTGATGTTCGGGCTCTAGGCCGAAGACAAGAGACAAAAGACCCGAAGACCGGAAGAGGCTCTTTTGGATCTTCGGGTCTTCGGGTCTTCAGTCCACAAGAGCAAGCGCCCGAGAAACCTCTCGGTCCGAGACCCCGCACTTCCCCGAACGGGCTTTCCGACCGATCAGCACCTTGGGCGCTTGCCACCGCCGACAGTACGTAACCGGGCATCGGTGGTCAACCAGGTCATTTCCGTAGTCTCCGACCCAACAGCGTGACGTAAGTGATCGGCTTGTCTCGTCGTGCAATCTGAGCCCGAGGGTTATCCGCAGTTTCCACAGGTTTCAACATGTCTTTGTGCACAATCTTTGTGGAAAATTTTCTACGGCTTCTTTTCGCGGGGCAGCACGTCGCGATAGAGCTCGAGATAGCGACGAACTGTTCCCTCCCACGAAAAGCGTTTGGCCCAGTCGGTCGCAGCGCGTCCCATCTTGGCGGCCAGGGCGCGATCGTCGAGAAGTTCGCCAACTCGTTTTGCGTACAACTCCGGGTTCTCGCCGTCGATGAGGAACCCGCCCACGCCGTCGTCGACCACATAGACCAGTCCCCCCGCTCGAGAGGCCACGACCGGCACGCCGCAGGCCTGCGCCTCGGCCGCAACCAAACCAAAGCTCTCCGCCCGCGACGGGACCAACACCACATCCGCCGCTCGGTAGAGGTCGGGAAGCAGGCCGTGGGGAAGTGGGCCGACGAACTTCACCCTTCCCCCGACCCCCAGATCGGCCACCTGCCGGCGAAGCCTGCTCATCTCGCTTTCACCTTGTGGACCCGAGGGCCCACCCACGACCAAGAGCATCGTATTGGGATGGGTTTCACGGACAAGCGCCAAAGTTGCGATCGCGACATCAACCCCTTTGAGCGGTTGGATGCGACCAACGAAGGCGAGCACCGGGCCGGTCCCGAGCCCCATGCGACGCCTTGCTCCTCGCTGGGAGCCGGGGCGGAACAGCCGATGGTCGACGCCCGGTGGCGAGGTGCAGAGGCGGTTGGGGTCGGCGCCGTAAAAGTCGAGGAGCTCCGCGGCCTCGGCGGGGGTGGAGGCCATCACACAGTCGGACTCGGCAATGACTTCGTGCTCGGCAGCAATTCGAAGCAAGCTCTCAGGGGTGTCGTCGATCCGGAGGTTGTCGTTCTTGACCCGCCCCAGGGTGTGGAACGAGTTGGCGAGCGGGATGGACAACGCTCGCTTCACCAAAAGCCCGGCCCAGCCCGAAAGCCAGTAATGCGAATGCAGGATCTGGGGCGGATCGGGCCGGAGCTGTTCGATGACGGCTCCAGCGAAGTCGCGAACGAAACGCGGCAGCGCGGAGATTGGAAGTGGCTGCATAGGGCCGGCGGCGACGTGCATAACCCGGTAGCCGTCGATCACGTCAACCACCGGAGGGTCAGTCGGGTCCTGAAATCGGGTGAATACCTCCACAGCAACTCCGCGCGCCGCCATCGTGCGCGCAAGTTGGTCGAGATAGACGTTCATGCCACCGGCGTCACCCAAGCCCGGCTGAAGCAGCGGAGACGTATGCATCGAGAGATACGCGACGCGGTTGATCATGGGCTCGGCAACTCTGCCTCGATCACGAACAAGGGTCGGCGGACCGCACCGAGTCGCAGCTTGTAGTCCTCATCACCTTTCAAGAAGTCGAACGCTTCGTAGCCCATCTCGATGGCGTGCTCAATCATCGCCATCAACACGACCAATCCCGGCGAGCCCGCCGCCAGGGCAGGGTCGAAGCTGGAGTTGTATAGGTAGTAGTCCCGGCCGTCGGCGTAACCAAAGAGGCAAGCCGAAGTGCCCGCGGGCGTCTCGAGCAAGTCGGTTCGCCATCCCGGTTGAGCGGCCAGGCGACGAAAAAATCGCTCGCGAGCCCCGGTCATAAACTGACCTTTCGCCCCGGTGGCGAGTCGATGCAAACGAACAAACTCGTCAAACCCCTCGTCGGCCCCTTCGTGTGTGCGCAGAACCACTTTGCCGATCGAGTCTTCGTACCGGCGGCGCTTGCGTCGCAGCTCGTGACGGTCCTTCTTGCCCAGGCCCTGATAGAAGTCGTCGACGGACGCTGGGAGTTGCAAGACGAGGGCGCTTTGATGCTGGCTCGTGGCGGGCGCCAACCCCGCGTCCGCCAACCCGGTTGCGATCGGCCGCGAAACTTCCGCTGGCAGAGAATCGAAAAGGATTCGCCGTTGGTCTGAAAGGTCGTCGGCCAGCATTGCGAAGTCCGCCGCGGTGAGCTCGCCCAGGGGACTGTGATAATCGCTGAGATCGGGTTCGCCCAAGAGCTCTACCAACCCGTCCCCGCGCTTCATCATCGCTAGTTGCCCGGATTCCCAGGAAGCCACGAGAACCTGAGCTCCTTCACCGAGCTCGGCATGCCAGGCGGTGAGGAACGCCGACTGCGGGAAGGGCCCGGTCTTGGGCGCCATCGGTTGTTGGCTGTCGCTGCGCAGCTCTTCGAGATCCACAGAGAGCTTCACCTCCAGGACAGCTCCAACCGCGAGCTAAAGACTCCCACGGGCCGGCCGCCGCCATAGACAGGAGGCTCGGCAACCTCCATCAAAAGGCTCCGGGCCTGATCGGTCAGAAAGCCAAGTTGGTCGATGGCGGCCACCACCGCGACTCCGGCCGCTTTCAACTCGCCGTCCCAGACCTTGACGGCGATCCCGACGCCGTTGCGGAGCGCCACGCCGAGACAACCGGCCGCTCCGCGTTTGGCAGCCGCGTCGAGATGTGTCGCGATCTGGGCATCGATGTTGCCGTACCCGGAGACAAGAGCCGGATAGGCGTGCATCGCGGTGTAGACGGGTTCCAAATCGCCGTCCGACCCGAGGCGTGCGAACGCTTGGGCCATACCTGTGGCGGTGGTGGCGAAGACGGGGGCGCCGCAGCCGTCGACTCCGATCGGCTCAACCTTTCCCGCGAGGTCGCGCAGGTAGCCCGTTATCTCCTGTTGCAGCGGATGGTCAGGCGACAAGTAAGTGTTGAGGTCCCAGTCCGATGCTTGGGTCGCACGCAACATCGCCGTGTGTTTGCCCGAGCAGTTGTTCCACATTCGGCGCGGACCTCGGCTCCCGGCTGCCACCAGCCGGCGGGTGGCCGACGACCGCAGCGGCCAGGCCTCGGGGCACTGCAGGTGGGCCTCGGTCAAGCCGGACTCGGCCAGGAGCGCGCTGACCAATGCGACGTGGACGGGCTCGCCATCGTGGCTGGCGCAGGCGAGCGCCAGGCTTTCCCGTTCGAGGGCCGCTCCGAGCCGGTTGCAAACCGCGGCCTGAAAGGGCTTGGCCACGGAGCGGAAGAAGAATGGGCGATCGACCTCGCCACTCCACGCCACCAGCTCGCCGTCAGGGCCGACGACTGCCAGGGCCCCGTCATGAACGGTCTCCACCAGGCCCGAGCGGACCTGTTCGGCGAGCACTCAGGTCTGGCGGAGGGGAGAGTCGCCGAGCTCGGTCTTGTAGCGATGGACGACCTCGGCCTGGAGGCGATCGAGGATCGCCTGCACCTCGACTCGGTAGGCGGAGATTTCTGATTCGAGACTGGCGAGCTCCTCGCGGGCTTCGATCAATTCGTCCTCCGACATCTCGCCCAGGCGGATCATGAGATCGTTGCCGAGGATTCGATCGAGATGCCGCCGGCCCTGCAGCGGAAAATCAGGTAGTTCGATGGTGAGATGACGACCGGTCCCGGCACCGGCGGGCTGGCCGGGGCGAGGGTTGTCATGCCCGGTGAGGATCTCTGTGAGGGCGTCGATCAGGCTGCGGTCCTCTTCGCCTCGTCGCCGGCGTTGTTCGAATGCCAACACGTCGAGACGACCGTGCAGCAAACGTCGATAGTAGGAAAGCTCGGTTTCGACCTCTTCGGCGAGATCCCGGCGAGACCGGAGCTCGTCGATGGGGATGGCCGTGATGTTGTCGAGAAACTCGGCGTCTTTGACCTGATCTATCCGACGGCGTTCGCTTTGCACAGGGTCAAAGTTTACCGGCAGGCAGCCACGAGAGTGGGGTAGGGATTGACCGCGGACGAGCCGCGCCCATTGGGGTGAATTTCGAAGTGCAGGTGGGGGGCGCCGCCGGAGGCGTTGCCGCTGTCTCCGTTGTAGCCGACAACGTCGCCTCGGCTCACGGCGGTTCCGGAGGAAAGGTTGTACGACGAGAGGTGGGCGTAGTAGTAGGCCGTCCCATAGTCGGCGATCAGCCAAACCGTCTTTCCCCCAAGGCTACTGCTTGCGGTGTAAAGGGTGCCCGAAGCAGAGGCATAGAGGGGAGCGCCGTAGGGACCCATCATGTCGGTGCCCTGGTGACCGCGCCCGCCAGAACGCGCCGCTCCCCATGAGTTGGTAAACGACGAGCCAGGGAACGGACAGAGGAAGTTGGGCGTTGCGGCGGCCGAGACCCCACCGGCGGCGCTGCCCCGGGCCGCGGCGGCGCGAGCGAGCTCGATCTCATATTGCTTTTGAGCCGATCGGCAATTGCCGTCCAGCTTTTCCCAGGTCAATTGATCTTCGAGCATTGCTGCTTCCTGCTTGTCCTTGGCGTCCAACCGCACGGCCTCAACCGATCGAAGCTCGGCCTCGAGATCGGTGAGCTGAATCGAAAGCACGTTGAGCTCGCCTTGGAGCGCTGCCAAGTCCGAGGCAGCATCGCGCTCGTCGGTCGACGTGGCGGACAGGAACTCGTTCGTGAGCATCACCTGATCGATCGAACCGGCAGTGAGAAAAAGGGTGGAAGGGGTGCCTCCTCCATTCATGTACGCCTCGATGGCTTGGCTTTGGAACCGGTCCTCCGCTTCCACCATCGAGGCCCGGCGCAAGTCGAGCGTTTCGGCGGTTCGACCCTGTCGGTAGAGGACGGCGTCGACTTCGAGGCTGGCTTGCTCGTATTCGTCCGCAGCCTCGTCGAAGGAGGCTGAAGCCGCCCGATAGTCGGCGAGCGCCGCGCTCGAGGCGGCGCAGGCGCGATCCACCTCGCTCTTGGTGATGGCGATGGCAGAGCTCGGCGACAGCAGCGACGCCACGAGGCCCAGGGCCAGAAACGGCATCCACCGCCGGCGCAGGATTCGGCCGGACATTGGCAGGAGGGTAGCGGCTGAGCCACCACCGAGCTTTTTATCAGCCAGACCGACCGAAAATCCTGCCGGTTTCGTCGCGTAGAACCGTCGGTCAGAAGATGACGCTGACCAGCGGGTAGTAAAGGACTGCAGCGAACATGGCGCCGTCGAGCAAACCCAATGCGCCGGGAGGGGAGTCGGAAAGCGTCACTCGTCCAGTCCGCAGAATCGACCCCAGGCTGCGGCCGACGACGAGAAACAGGGCCAAGCCAAGTCCCACCAAGACGAACCCGACAACGTCCTCCTCCCAGATCAACGCTCCCACGACCGACCCGAGGACCGCCGCCAGCGCGGTGCCCGAGTAGGGGTCGAGCAGCGGTGCCCTGACCCGATCGAGGATTGCGGCCACGACCGCCGCCAAGCCGACGGCGAGGATGAAGATCGAGATCGCATGCTGATCGGGTTCGTAGATGGTGCGGGTGAGCATCAAGGAGCCGGTGCCGGAGGTAGCGACGAGGGCGATCAGGACCGATGGCGCGACGTCGGTCAGCTGCCGGTACCGACTAACGACCACTCCCCAGGCGAGCACGACGGCGACCGATATGTAGAGCGAAAAGCCGAGGCCCACGCCACCGTAGACGTGAGTCGAAATCACCGCGACGACGATGGCGGTGAGTATCCCCAGGGTCACGGGTTCCCGTCCGCGGTCCTCGAGCCGAGCGGCGATATCAACGCTCCAAACGGCCATGAGCAAAACCAGCCCCGCCGCCCACCAAGCCGGACCGGGGGCCAGATTGGTACCGATCAACAACAGGAGCCCGACGAGGCCGGCAACGAGGGCAGAATCGACCATTCCTTGCGCCATGGTCCCGCTTCCTCCCGAAACGGGCGGAATGATTGCTAGCTCGTCACCCTCTTTAACGGCGTCGGCTGGAGAGGCCGTCTCACCGTTGTGCCAAATGGCGGCCGACTGAAGACCGGAAGCAAATTCGTCACCGAATCGCGCCCTCGCGGCGCTGAGGACCTCCGCGACTGTCTCTCCTTCCAGCTCGACTCGGGCAGTCCCGGCGATTTCGCGCAAATGGGCAAACAAACGGAGCGTGACCACAGCCGGAGGGTAACGGCCGAACCTAGCGCCGGCCGGTCGCGGGAGAAGGTCAGGCCGGCGGTTCGACCTGGAAGCCACGGCGGGTTAGCTCCTCCGCCAAGTGCCTACTCTCGATGGCGCTCAGGTCAGGCTCGCGATCGACTTGCTGTCGCAGAAGCTCGGCAGCGCGATCTCGCAAAGTTCGCGCCCATGCCCTTCCGGAGGCCCGCCCTTCCATCGTCAACGTGGAGTCGGCTCCGACCAGATAGAGGGCGGCTTCCGGCTGCGGGTTTTGGGCACTCCCCTTCTCGCCGTAAACGAGAAGCAGACCTCCCGCCGGAAGGTCCTGGACTCCACCATCAGAGACGAAGTCACCGATGTAAGCCCAACCAGTGGACTTGGTCGTGTCTACCTCGTTGACGAGCTTTGCCCAATGCCGTCGTCGCCCATCGCCGAGCTGTGGCACTTCAACCGCCACCAAGATTTGGTCCACATGGCGGAGGATACGTATTCATCAAAAACGCGCCTAGGGGTAGGCTCAGGCCTGCGAAGCAACACAGAGGAGTGACCGATGTCCCGAGGTGGGACGCCATCTGACCCCTTCCCGCTGAACGGCTTTCATCACATCGAATTTTGGACCGACAACGCCTATCAGTCGGCCCAGTTCTTCCGGTCGCTCATGGGGTTTGCGATCGAGGGATACCGCGGACCCGAGACCGGCGTCCGCGACACCGCCTCCTGGGCCTTGCGCCAGGGTGAGGCTCGTTTCATCGTGACGGGATCTCTGTTCCCGGATCATCCGATCAGCCGCCACGTGCTCGAGCACGGGCCCGGGGTGCACGATGTGGCTCTCTCGGTTCCCGATGCCGAGGCCGCGTTCGAACAGGCGGTAGCCCGCGGCGCCGAAGCTGCCTACAAGCCGGAGGAATTGAATGGGGGCGGGTCATCGTGGGGCCGCGCTGGAATTCACACCTATGGCGAAACCATCCACTCGCTGATCTCTTCGGATGGAAGCTGGCCACCACCCGACTTTGAGCCTTTCGCGGACAAAGTTGCCCGCCCCGTGGGCCTGGCCCGGATCGACCATGTCGTGGGCAACGTTGGGCTCGGCGATATGGACCGGTGGGTGGCCTTCTATGAGGAGATCTTTGGATTTGTCCTCTTGCGTCACTTCGACGAGAAGCAGATTTCGACCGAGTACTCCGCTCTGATGTCGAAGGTGGTCTGGGACGGAAGCGGCCTTATCAAGATGCCGATCAACGAGCCGGCCACCGGGCGTCGGAAAAGCCAAATCGAGGAATACCTCGATTTTTACCGGTCACCCGGTGTGCAGCACATCGCGATTCTCACCGATGACATCTTTCGCACAGTTGGCGAGGTGCGAGAGCGGGGCCTGATGATGATGAACGTGCCCGACAGCTACTACGCCGATATCGCAGAACGGGTTGGCGAAATGAACGTCGACGAGGCAGAGATGCGCCGGCTCAACATCCTCGCCGACACCGACGAGGGCGGCGGCTTGCTTCAAATCTTTACCCGAATGTTGCAGGATCGACCGACCGTCTTCTTTGAGTTCATCGAACGGCGCGGGGCGACCGGCTTCGGGGAGGGAAACTTCAAAGCCCTCTTCGAGGCCATTGAGCGTGACCAAGCGGCGCGAGGCAACCTCTAGGACTCGAGAAATCCAGCGATCAAAGCCGCGGTGGCGACCGGGTCCTGCAGGTGCGGGCGGTGCCCGATTCCAGGAAGAACCACCAGACTCGAACCCGGCACGGCATCGGCGACCTCCTGGCCATCGCCGGCGGGCGTCATCTGGTCGTTCTCGCCCCAGATCACAAGTGTTGGGGACTCGATCTCGGGGAGGTCAGCCGGAATTGTCGAAGCGCGCGGGGTGGCGGCCATCGCCACGATCGAGGCGGTGGTGCCGCGGATCATGGCCGCAGCTTGCCGTGCATCGAGATCGGCCACGGTCGGGCACCAACCGCCGATAGCGCACTCGGCCTGGTATTCGGAGACCGCCCGATTTCCCCCGCCCAGGTTGGTGTAGGTGAGTGCTGGACCAATCACCGGCACCCGAAAGAAGAACTCGGTCCAAGTGGGGCGGGGCCCATAGATCTCGGGGGCGATCAGAACCAGATGATCGACCAAGTCCGGATCGTCGACAGCCAATTGCGCCGCGATTGCTCCGCCCATTCCTGCGCCGACAACGCTGGGCTGGCCAAGCTCGAGCTCATCGATCAGCAATGCCGCCGATTCAGCCCGACCGGCGATCGTGTGTTGGCGACCCGGCCCGCTCGGACGCTGGCCAAATCCGAAGTCGGTCTGGTCGGGGATGATCAGCCGATAGTTCGGCAAAGCAGCTGCCACCTCGAGCCACTGGTAGCCGCCAGCAATGTCGAAGTCATGAATCAGAACGACCGGCGGACCAGATCCAACCTCTTGGTAGTGGACGACTTCGCCGTTGGTCAGGGTGACGAGCGAGCCTGGGCGGGTGTCGGCGGCGTCCAGGATTTCGAAAGAGTCGACCCCGGCAGTCACCGATAACGCCCAGACCAGGGCGCCGGCAAGGGCGAGAAAGAGGAGAAAACCCAGGAATCGAACGAAGAGGCTCCCGGCGCTTGCTCGTCCTTTCCCGGGTGGTCGCGCTAAGGACATGTCAAAGCGCTTGCGTCCGAGACGACATGATCATCCTTCGGACCGTGGGCACGAAGGTTTAGCTGTTGTTCGAGTTCAGCCGGGCGGCGTAGGGTTAGTTTTCAGCCATGGCCTCGGGTGAAGCGAAGACCGTCGATCGACAACGAGCCCTAGCGGCCCCCGTCGAGCTAAGGGTCCACGGGGTGGGAGGCACCACCCCTGAAATCCTGCTCTCGCACCCCCATCCCGTTCAAGTGGCCGGGGATGACACCGCCGGGTTCTATCGAGCTCCTGATTCGGACGCCGTCGAGGCCTACTCGTGGGGAGGGATTACGTCGCGTGCTGGGAGCCGGGCTTTATGGCTGCTGCTTCTGCCTTTCGCCCTGGCCAATGCCGCCGGTTTCATGCTGGCGACTCAAGCCCGGCTGCCGAAAGCGCTGCTGCGGCTGCTCTCGCTGGCCGTGACTGCCATGGCGGTCCTTTGGGCAACGGGTGTCGGCCTCGATCTGTTCGCCTATCAATGCGGTGGGCAACCAATCTGCGTTGCTCGACACTGGTGGCTGACCTTCTTTAGGAACCCGTTCTTTTCGAGCCAGCCGCTGCGACGCATGGTTATTGGCCTCCTCTTGCCGGTGGGGCTGATCGTCCTCTGGCGGCTGGCGAGTCAATTCACCCGAACCCGATATGAGGAGGCGTTTGATAGCGAGCCGGTGGAATCGACCGCGATCTTCGAAGGTGACCTCGCGATCGCAGCCAGCCTTCCCCACTATCAGTTCTGGCACTCCGCCTCCTTCACCACCCGGTTGGCCTCCGCCCACTTTGCCACGGCAACCTCGGTCGTGGTCGCAGCCTTCAGTCTTGCGAGCAGCCGCCTGCGTCGGGCGGCAGGGCTCGAGGCAACTTTCGATCGGGTCGCTTTCTTTGCCGCGATCGTCCTCGCCGTTGTGGCCGCGGTCATCACCATCGCCGCCGGGCGAGGACCTGGCCGAGTCGTCGCCAACCTGGGTTGGTTGCTGCTGGGTGTGACCGCGGTTGTCAATCTTTTGCGAGCGGGTCCAACTGCACAGCTGGCGGGCGAGCTCTTCGGTTACAGCCGGCCGGCGCTGCTCGTTGGTCTCATGAGCGTGGGGCTTGCGGTTGCCCTGATGGTGGTGTTGGTCTCGTCCGGCACGGAGACGTTCCTTCCGGTGGCAACGACGGCTTTGGCGATGTGGGCAATGGTCTCGCTCCAGGCCGGGTCGCACGTTCGGATTGCCGACTGGCTGGGCGACCGGCTTGCGGCGCCCGGCACCCCCACAATCGCCTACTCGTTTGCCTACGACTGGTTCGCGCTCGCCTCTCTGGGTTTGATCCTCGCCCTTCTGTTGACAGCTCTGATGGCCTTCCTCGTCCTGCGACGGCGCGTGATGCGGCCCGAGGCCGTCGAGAGCGTGGCCCAGAACTACCCCGATCTCATCCGCGACAACGAAGGAACGGCTTGGATCCGGCGGGTCGTCCGCGCTCGGGCGCTCGCCGGATACACCGACCAGGCGGCCTCCGCCCTCCTCGCGATGCTGAGCCTGGTCCTCGTCGGAGCGATCGCCTTCTACGGAGTCCGCGCCTTCACCTCGGGGAGCCCGCTTGAAGCGATCGGTCCGATGCCGACCGCTTGGAAGAGTCTCGTTCCGGCCGCGTCGTGGATCGGCAGCTTGCTCCCGCTCGCGGCAATGGGATTGATGTACCGATCGTTTCGCGACCCGGGCACGAGGCGTCGCGTGGGCGTGCTGTGGGACATCCTCACTTTCTGGCCTCGTTGGTACCACCCGCTGGCCCCGCCTCCGTATTCGGCTCGGGCGGTCCCCGAACTGGGAATTCGACTCGCGCGTTTGACCGGCGAAGGAGCACGGGTAGTGATCTCGGGCCATTCGCAAGGGTCGGTGTTGGCGGCCGCAAGCCTCCTCAGGCTGCCCGCGGCCATTCGTTCCCGTGTCGCCCTGCTGACCCACGGCAGCCCGCTTGGCCGGCTCTACGGCAAGTTCTTTCCGGCCTATTTCGGTGAGGTCCGACTCTCAGCACTCGCCGAACGAATCGGCAACCGCTGGACCAACCTCTTCCGGGCAACCGATCCGATCGGCGGGAGGGTCGGGATCAACGACGTCGAGGTTCCCGACCCGGCCTCGTCCATGCGACAGGCAGGAGATCCGCTCCCGCCGATCAACGGCCACACGTTCTATCGAGGCCCGGGGGTCGAAGCCGCCGTCGCCGAACTGGGCACGGGGATCGGAGCAACATGACCATCGAGGCCGTCATGATCGGGGCCGGTCAGCGTGGGCACCACGTCTATGGACGGTGGGCACTCGAGCATCCCGACCAGCTCCGGTTCGTGGCCGTTGCCGATCCCGATCCGGGGCGGTTGGAGCGCTTCGCCGAGCCGCATCGAATCCCTCGCGACCTCTGCTTCCGGGAGCCGCTCGAACTTCTCGAATCGGCGGTTTTGGCACCGGCCGCGGTTATCGCCTCCCCCGACCGCTGCCACCGCCAGCATGCCGAAGCGGCGCTGACCGCCGGGTACCAGGTGCTGGCCGAGAAGCCGATGGCCGATTCCCTGGACGGGTGCCGAGCGTTGGTGAAGGCGGCGGCCGATTCTGCCGGCGGGCTCCACATCGGACACGTCCTTCGGTTCACGCCGTTCTTTAATGCCCTTAACCAAGTGGTCCGATCGGGACGCCTCGGCGACATCGTGACCGTCGAACATCGGGAGAATGTGCGCGCCTGGCACATGGCCCATTCGTTCGTTCGCGGCAACTGGGGCAGGCGGGAGAAGGCTCCTCCTTTCATTGTCGCCAAATGCACACACGACTTCGACGTCCTCCATTGGAACCTGAACAGCCCGGTGCGCCGCTTGAGCTCGATGGGGAGTCTCTTCGAATTCCGGCCGGAACGGGCTCCCGAGGGAGCCACCGACCGCTGCACGGATCCCTGCCCGGTAACCGATTGCCCTTACGACGCCCGGCGCCTCTACCTCGATGAACGGCTGACCGGTTGGCCCGTTCACGTCGTGACCGATGATCTCACTCCCGAGGGCCGGTTTCGGGCGATCGCCGAAGGGCCGTACGGCATTTGCGCCTATAAGGCCGGGTCCGATGTCGTCGATCACCAGACGGTCTCGATGGAGTTGGAAAGCGGAGCAACGGTGACATTGATTGCTCACGGTCACTCAGAGGAAGAGGGACGGACGATGCGCTACGACGGAACCAGGGCAACCTTGCGAGGTCGGTTCGGGCGGACCCAAGAGATCGTGCTTTACGACCACATCACCGGCGAGGGCGAGGCAGTCCCTATCCCGGCTGCCCGTAGCGGCCACGGTGGTGGAGATGAGGGAATCATCGAATCGTTCCTGGCGGCGGTGGCCGGCAAAGCCGCACCGATCACAACCGCGGCAGAGTCGTTCGAGAGCCATCTGCTCGCCTACCTCGCTGAGGAAGCACGTTTGACCGGGACGATCATCGACGTCGACGAGCGCCGCGGTTGACTACCGGCCGACTCCGCGACGACCCGACGGAATTGGGAGCCTAGGCAAAGGGAAGGAGAGCTCGGCTTGGTCCGCACCGTAATTTGGCGCCACAGGAACGCCGTCCAGCTAATTCGGCACCAGCGGTGCGTTTTCCGGCGCGGTGGCGCCAAAGAACGTTTTAGGCGTTCTCCACCTGCCGAATTTGCATGGCGCGGTCCGTCGGTGCGCGATCACCGGGCAACGCCGCTGAAATTTGTCGTCAGAGGAACGGTCGGCCCACCCTTGCCGGTTTTTCCTTCCTTCGTTGATGCAGTGATCGAAGACCGAGGGCCAGCGAGGTCGAACGCTCCTCCGGCGTCCTTTCCGTTCGTTCCGAGGCGAAAGCGGCCATCATCATCTAGATGACTTCGGGTCCAAACTTGGTGGCGCGACGCCTGTTCGCGCCGATTGCTTCGTCCTATGAGCGCTGGGCCGCGGTCCTGAGCCTCGGACAAGACTCCCGTTGGCGCCGGCGAATGGTGGACGGCCTCTCGAATACGCCCAAGGCCGCGGTGCTTGATGTGGCGGCTGGCACCGGCTCGATCACCCGCCTTCTCCAAGCGCGCGGCTGGGTTGTGACCGCGGTCGACCTCTCGCGGGAAATGCTCAGCCTGCATCCCGGGCCGGCGCGGGTGCTCGCCCGGGCCGAACAGCTTCCATTTGCCGACGCCAGCTTCGATGCCCTCACGTTCGGCTATCTACTTCGATATGTCGACGACCCGGTTGGCTGCTTGCTGGAGCTGGGTCGCGTTGTTAAGTCGGGCGGACAAATCGGGATGGTCGAGTTCGGGCTGCCGAGGGGGATCTGGAATCCGTGGTGGCGGCTCTACAGCGGAACCTTGCTCCCGCAAGCAGGCCGCCTGGTCGGCCCCGGCTGGCGCGACGTGGGCAGCTTCCTCAAGGGCTCGATCGAGGATTTCTACCTCGCCCATCCCGAACCGGAAAGGCTTTTCAAGCTGGCAGGCTTCACCGAGGTCCGAATCGAGAAGCTGTCGTTGGGCGGCGGAGTCGTGGCCTGGGGCCGAAAGCCATGAAGCGACCGGCCTTTTATGCCCCGATCGGCACGACGGCTGGCGACCTGGTTGCCCTTCTGCACCCTCCATACACCGCCTGGAACCTGTCCCACGTCGCGATCGGGGCTGCAGTAGCCCCCGATCTTGACGGCTTGGTCCTGGCCGGGACCCTCGTGGCATTTCTGTTTGGCCTGGGAATCGGCGCGCACGCTTTCGACGAGCTCCACAGCCGCCCGCTACGAACCACATTGAGCCGCAGAACTCTGTATGGACTTGGGTTCGGAGGAATGCTGGCGGCGTCGGTCGTGGCGGTGGTAGGGATGAACCTCATCTCACCCTGGGTGTTGGCCTGGGCTGTTGCCGGCATCGCTCTCGCCACCGGTTACGCCTTTGAATGGCCTCATTTCCTCCACACGCCCCTCGGATTCGCCCTCGCTTGGGGAGCCTTCCCTACTCTCGTCGGATACTGGGCACAGACCCAAACCGTCGGGTTGGGTGCCCTGATGGTCGCGGCTGCGATGACTCTCCTCTCGCTCACCCAGCGGGCATTGAGCACCCCGGCCCGCCGGCTAAGGCGAGCGTTCGATCAGGCCGAGCTGACCCTCCAAGGAGGCTCGTCGACCGAGACCTGGGATCAGACCAAGGTCCTCGCCACCTGGGAAGTCCCTCTGAAACTGCTGTCGGGCGCCGTCATCGCTCTCGCGATCGCACTGCTACTAGTCAGGTGATCTTCTAGAAGGATGCGTATGCCAGCGACTTCGGGGCTTCGCGAGTTTGAACCAGCGGTAGGCGCAACTCGAAGACTGTGAGGTCCGTAGTCCGTCGATAGGAGACCGTGCTGTCCATCCCCTCGGCGAGCAGACGGACAATGGACAAACCCAGCCCAACGCTGCCCGTTACGAGCGGCGCCTGCCCGCGGTGAACGTAGCGCTCGAAGATGCGGGCACTGATCTCGGCGGAGACTCCGGGGCCGCTGTCGATTACTTCGATCACATACGACTCACCATCAACCCGACCGCGGATGGCGATCGGAGCCGCTCCATGTTTGATGGCGTTGGACACAAGGTTGCGCAACATCTGCCGGAAGCGCAGTCGATCGGCGAGGATCTCAGCATCAGCCAGCCGGGTTTCCACGGTGATGATGTGAGCCAACGGATCGAGAACCTTTTTCACCTCTAAGACTGGGTCCACTACCTCCTGGCGGAACATCAAGGCCTCGTTGTCAGAGCGCGCCGCGGTGAGAAGGTCGTCCACCATTCGCGACAAGTCCGCGGACTCGCTCGCGATGACCTGTGCTATCTAGGGTGAGGCCGATGACGGCTCCTCGACCAGTGTCATGGCGAACCCGTAGATACTGGTAAGAGGAGTCCGCAATTCATGGGAGAGGTTGGCGATCGCCTCGTCCTTCGCGCGGGTGATCGCGCGCTGATTTTGGATTTCTTGTTCGAGCGCTATCCGCTGCTGGCGGCGACGATGATTCCTTCGGACCGCAAGGACGAATGTCAAAGGCACGAGAAAGGCCACACCGAAACGAGCTGCATTGGCGACTCTTCCGGCGTTCTCTTGCGAGAGTTGCAGCCCGAGCAGCTGACCATCCCGATACTCCGCCAGGCTCGTGACGAGCGATTGGTAGTTCTCCTCGAACCCACCTTCGATCATCGCCCGCGACTCGGCCAATCTTCCGGTGCTCATCAGAGCGACGATTTCTTCGGTTGCGCCCAGAAAGCGATTGGCGGTGACGTCGAGAGCCGGGTTCTCGCCAGCAACGGCCTCGAGACCGCCGAGCCGCTCAGTCAAGATCGACATGCTCTGTTCCGCGAGCCGAATTACTTCTGAGAATTCGGTTTCTGTTGCAGCGTTCATTCCCGCGGCGACAGCTAGGACTTGAGCCTGAGCGACCTGATTACGAGCCGTGGCGGCGGCGCTGAGCGCGCCTTCGGCGTGAACACCGCGGATGCCTTGCCGTGCTGCCTCCGATGTGCCATCAGCAGTCCCGAACAGGACAGCGAGGGCGGCCAGCAGAGCCATCAGAGCAATCAGCGCATCGGGCCCTCGCCATTTGAGGCGGCTCCAGCGAGCAACCTCCTGCCGGTAGTTGCTCATGCGGTTGTCGGCTCGCGAGTCGCGATCCAAGGCAACGCGAGACCCAGCAGCAGTACCGGAAGCGTCACTGCCTGAAAGCTCCCGACTATCGCCAGGAGCAGGAACTCAAGGATGAGGAGTGGAGACAAGATTGCGGCTGCGACTGGAGGTGGAACGACGAGTTCAAGGCTCTCCATCAGCGACATCGATAAGGCTCCCGACGTGCTCTCGAGCGACGTCTCTCCAGGTGACGCTCCCGGGGAGGGCGCTGTGGTAGTCGTTGCCCCGGGTCCTCCACCGGAAAGGGCGACTGCCTCGACACTTGTCGTGGTCGAACCACTCGACGTTGTTGTCACCGCTCTCGTCGTCGTGGTAGTGGGAGAGGTCGTGGCAGCCCGACTCGTGATCGCGGTTCCGGCTGTCGTCGTCGTCGCGCCAAGACGGGTCGTCGTAGTGATTGGAGCCGTGGTCGTAGTAATCGGAGCAGCGGTCGTGGTTGTGGTCGGCTCCGTGGTCGTGGTGTTGGCGCCCAGGGCCAAGGTCAAGGCGCTCGGCTGGGCGAAGGTCCCGTACGCGAACAATATATCGTCTCCGGAGTTGTCGTCCACGGTGACCTTGACCGCGAGCGCTCGATCGGACGGAACGGCATAGGCCACCGATCCGAAGTTGATCGTCCGCGCCACCCAGTCACCCGACGGGCTCCACGGAGCAGCACTCGTCGCTCCTTGAGCGATCAGATTGCATCCGTCACCGGAAGGGCTGCAGTCGAGCAGATAGGCATTCACCTCACCGCCTTTGTTGGTCTCAAAGTCTTTCATCGCGCTCCAGAACGTCAAGCTCGCTGATCCTGTCAAGAACACCCCACCACCCGGAGCGACCCAAATCTGGTACTTGGTCGGATCGCTCTCGCCGCACCGCTGCCGGTCTTCTGGAGCAACAGGCCGGGAAAGGAGTCTCGTCCGGGGTCGTAGTTGGGGAGGGACGAGGCGGTCGGTGCCCCGGTCGAGAGCGCCGCCTGTGGAACTTCACCGCCCTGGAGGTAGAACGCGCTCGCGGAGGCGATCGCCGGTATGGGCGGCAAGGCAAAGACAACCAGCACCGACACAAGGAATGCGGCAACGGTTCCGGACCGGAGCGTCGTTGAAATGACTGAGGTGTCCCTGGCAAACCCGGACAATCGACGTAACCCCTTTCACTCTGCCGAGCCATCGACCTAATCGGCTTTTGGGCTGAATTCCTTGAACTGCGGGGCCCTACGGAACTTTCCCCTAGTAGCGCCGACTACGACGGGATAGCCTGCGAGGGTTCGTGGGGGAAAATAGATGCGGTCCTTTCAAGGAAAACTAAGGCTGGCCGATCGCCCAACAGAGTCCATGGGCGTGGGATTCGAGGTCGCCGACAATTCGATCTCGCTCTTCATCAACGACCGAGCCGTGGCCGAATGGCCCCGCGACCGAATTGACATCGAAGTCGAAACCGATGGATTCCACTTCGTCGTGGACGACGACGAGTTCATCTTTGTCACCCGGGAAGCCTCCGAGTTCGCTGAGGCGATCGGCCTCCTGGAACACGAAGTGGCCTCGGGTCAAACCAAGACCCTCCGGCGCTCTCCCGCCAAGGCGACTCAGCCTCGGGAGCTTCAGTCGAAACGCGTCGCGAACAAAAAGCCTCGACGTCTCGACATCGAGTTCGGGTCGCGGACCACTCAGCTCGGAATCGCGGTGCTCGTGCTCGCCGCCCTGCTCGGCGTCTTCGCGCGACCGCTATTGGCGTTGTCGCTTATGCTCGCCGGCTCGATCGGGCTTCTCGTAGGCACCGGGGCAATGCTTGATCCGATTGTCGCCACCAAGCTTCCGCGCGATCTCACGGCAGGAAAATCGGTGCTGATCTCGGTGGTGCTATTGCTTACCGGGATGTTGGTCCTCGTTCTCTGAAGCTCATTCGAATGAGGGACGCCGTTTCTCGCGGAGAGCTGTCAAGCCTTCGCGAGCATCGGGCGCCAGAAAGCCGAGGAACTCGTAGGCCACCGAGGCATCAAAGGCTGGGTATGCCATTCGGAGCCAGTGGTTGAGGGTGTGCTTGGTCAACGACAAGGCCTCGGCCGATCCGCTGGCAAGTCGCTCGCAGATTGCCCGGGCTTCGGTCAGAAGCGTTTCGTCGGGAAAGACCTTGGCGACGAGGCCGATACGTTCGGCGTCGGCACCATTTAGCGGTTCGTTCGTCAGAAGGTAGAACTTGGCCCTGGCCATTCCGACCAACAAGGGCCAAATCATCACCGCGTGATCTCCCGCTGCAACCCCGAGGTTGGTGTGTCCGTCGAGAATCCGGGCTGACTCCCCCGCCAGCGGTATATCGGCGAGCAGGGCGGCGGCGAGCCCCGCTCCGACCGCGGCGCCGTTGATCACTGAAACGATTGGTTTTGAGCACTCGATGATGTTGCGGACCAAATCACGAGCCTCCCGCAATGTTCGTCGGTGAACCTCGATGTCATTCATCATCGCTTCCAGCAGGCTGAAGTCACCGCCAGCAGAGAAGGCTCGCCCTTCGGCGCGGAGCAAGATGACGCGCGTAAGTTGATCGGCATCAAGCTCGTTCCAAACGTAGGTGAGGGCGCGATGACCATCGGCATCTACGGCGTTGAGCCGCTCGGCGTTGGCCAGGACAACCTCGGTGACCCCGTTCTCAGAGTGCTCGATGCGGAGGCCGGCGTAGTCATCCATCTGCGGGCAATAATGGCCTCGTGGGCGAGGCCACCGCAATCGTGACCGGTTCCTCTTCCGGGATCGGACTGGCGACAAGCCGTCAATTACTCGCCGGAGGGCATCAGGTAGCGATGCTCGACGTGGCGCCCGCCTCCCTCCAGTCCGGGCGGGCCTCGAGCTATCTGGTAGATCTCTCCGACCGGTTGGCAGTCCTCGAAACGGCTCGGGCGGTGGTTTCCGATCTCGGGACGATCCGGACTCTCGTCAACTGCGCCGGGTGGGACCGGGCGATGCCTTTCGCGGACACCGACGAACCGTTCTGGACGAAAGTGATCGACATCAATTTGCTCGGACCGATCGCCCTGACGCATGCCGTATTGCCCGCTGTGGAAGAGGGCGGTTCGATAATCAACGTCGCCTCCGACGCGGGACGCGTTGGCTCATCGGGCGAAGTGGTCTATTCAGCCGCCAAAGGCGGCGTCATCGCGTTTAGCAAAGCGCTGGCGCGCGAGGTCGCCCGCCGTCGAATCCGGGTCAATGTCGTGGCCCCAGGCCCCACCGACACGCCATTTCTCGCGGGGTTCGATCAAACCGGCAAGCTGGCTGAAGCCATGATCCGTCAGACCCCTCTGGGGAAGCTGGCCACCGCCGACGACGTGGCCCACGCCATTCTTTTCCTCGCCTCGGAAGGCGCTAGCCATATCACTGGGCAGGTCCTGTCGGTATCCGGTGGCCTGACGATGGTGTGAGAAGATCCGAAGCCGTTGTTCGTCACGTATGAATCTCAGGAAATCCCGAGCCAAGTCTCAGCGAGTTAGCCCAAACTTCCCAGCTCTCAAATACGAAAGTTCCCCAAAGTGACATCGAACACGCCCCGACGCTCAAAGCGCGTCCCTCTATTGATTCTCGGAGTGGTGGTAATCGGAGTGGCAGCATTCCTCATCTATTTTTTCGCTGGGAACGCTCCCTCGGAGGTTGACATCGACGCCGCCGCGGCCGCAGTTAGCACTTCTGGCGGCGAGGTGCCCACCTCCGAAACCACAGCGGCAGCCGCGGTCGATGGTGTCGAAGGGACTTGGACCATCGACTCCACCGTGGGCGAGTTCTCGGTGACCGAAGACACGGCCGCCACCTTCGCCGGGTTCCGCGTGAACGAAGTGTTGGATGCCATCGGTGAAACTGTCGCCGTCGGTCGCACCCCCAACGTCGCCGGCACGCTCGAGATCAACGGCACCACCCTCGACGTCGTCGACATCGCCGTTGACCTCACGACCATTGTCAGCGATCGTTCGCGTCGCGAAGATGCCATCCAGGAGGCGCTCAACACCCAGTCGAACCCGGAGGCCACGTTCGTTCTCACGGAGCCGATCGACCTGGGATCGGACGCCGAGACTGGGTCGACAGTGTCGGCCGACGCCACTGGGAATTTGACGATCAATGGAATCACCAAGTCGGTAACGATTCCGATAGAAGCGAAGTTGGTTGAGGGGTTGATCATCGTCACCGGTTCCACCGACGTGGTGTTTGCCGACTACGACGTCGACACTCCCTCGGCGCCAATCGTCCTGTCCCTTGAGGACCAGGGCGTGCTCGAGTTTCAGCTCTGGTTCTCTCGGGCCTAAAGCTGGGCGGGCTCGACTTCCTCGATTGATTCGCCGGGAGCGTCTTGCCGGCGGGCGAGGTAGATGAAAGGAAGGGCGAGAACGTGAATCGCGCTGGCGACGAGATAGGAAGCGCCATAACCGTTCGCATCGGCCACCCGCCCGAGAAGTGGCTGCGTGGCTGCACCCCCAGCTGAGCCCACCAACGCGTCCATCGAGAGGACGGTCGCACGTTGCGAGGACTTGATGCAGCCGTTCAGAAACGCCTGCCGGATGGGGCCGGTGAGCGAGAAGAAGAACGCCCACGCGATGAACGCCGCGGCGACTAGCACGAATCGATCTCCAAGTCCGACGAGAGCGACAGACACGGTCGCCAACGTTGTTCCGGTAAGGATCGCAGTAGTGCGGCGCCGGAAGAGCTTCTGAACCCAGGGCACCACCAACCCGCCGAAGATCTGGGCCCCGGCAAAGACCGCCGCGGCGAGGCCTGCGAGCGCAAACGCTGATTCGTCGCCGTAAAGCTCGAGGAGGTAGGGCTGCATGGCGTAAAAGCCGTAGAAGCCAACTCCGGTGAGGAAGAACGACGACAGGATCAGCCAGCGGAGATTGGGGTTGCCAAAACCGGTTTGAAGCGACTCTCTCAAGATCGCCTTCGCCTCCGCTGTGATCCTCGCCGACGGGCGGCGAGTGAAGCCGAGATCGTGCATGAATCGCCAGGCGACCATGAAGGTCACACCGAGCAGGCTGGCTCTGATCACATATGGCACGGCGAGTGACGAAGCCTGGGCGACTACTCCTCCCGCAACCGCACCGACCAGCATCGCCGCCCCCGACACGACCTGGGCCCGGCCGAAGACCGACTCAAGCGGCCCGTCGTAGCCGGTGGCGTTCAACGCATCAACCAGCCACGCCTCGGTCGCCCCTGAGAAGAAGGTGAAGCCGAGCCCGAGCAGGACCGAGGCGATCGCCCAACCCCAGATGGGGGCCTGGGTCTGCCACATAAACAGATAGAGCAGAGTGGAGGCGATAAGCGTGACCGTGCCCAACAGATAGGACGTGCGCCGGCCGCGGGTGTCGGCGATCACGCCGGTTGGAACCTCGAAAAGAAACTCGCCGGCGGCATAGAAGGCGTTGACCACGAAGGCTTGGGTGTTGGTCAGACCTGCGGAGAGCAAGAACAAGGTGTTGATGCCCCAAATGAACGAAGAAGCGAGCGTGGTCAGCACGGTGAGGAGCAGATAGACCCGCCTGACTCGAAGGGCTTCAGTGTTCATCGCGGCCATCTTGCCCGGCCTTTCCCCGTTCTCGCGACGCAAACAGGGCGTTTTCCGCCCTGTTTACGTGATAAAAACGACCTGTGGTCTATGTGGCGCTCCTCCGCGGAATCAACGTCGGGGGCAAGAACAAGGTGGAGATGAAGAAGCTCAAGGCGACCTTCGAGGGTGCCGGAATGACGGACGTGACTACCTACATAAACAGCGGCAACGTCGTCTTCAAGTCGACCGCACGAAAGGCGGCCGAGCTGGAGGCGAAGCTCGAGAAGGCGATCGAACGGGATTTCGGGTTCTCGATCAAGGTCCTGCTCCGAAACCTCACATCGATGAAACGACTTGACCAAGCCTTGCCCGCGAATTGGACCAACGACTCCGAGATGAGATGCGATGTGCTCTTCCTCTGGAAGGAATTCGACAAGCCGTCGGTCGTCAAAGAGCTGCCGACCAAACCCGAACTCGATGAGGTGATGTACGTGCCGGGCGCGATCATCTGGCGGGTCGATCGCACCAACGTCACCAGGAGCGGGATGCCTCGGCTCGTCGGGTCCGCGCTTTACAAGGGGATGACTATTCGCAACTGCAACACCGCCCGCAAGCTCACCGCGATCATGGAAACGCTGGCCTAGAGCCAGATTGGGGATCGCGAGGTTCGCTGGGTGCGATCTGGCAGCGATGTAGAAAGGAGGACTTCACCTGGTGCCGTTTGGCCTACCTCTTCCTGACGATCAATCTCTGAGAGGCGCGCCTACATCCCGCCAGGCAGATCGAGAGTCTCGTAGACCTCGATCGCTGCTCCTGGCATCTGCAGGTGCGGATGACCATCGACCAGCTTGACCGCTTCGTCGACACTGTCCGCCGAGAGGATCGAGTAACAGCGACCTCGGTCCCGGCTTCGGACGAGCCCTGCGACGTGACCTTGCGACCGTTGCCGAGCGGCAACCCCAAATCGACCATCCCGCCGCCAACCTTGGCCGACCAGTCGTTCCAGGCCTTCATCACCTCGCCGGCCATCTCCGGGTCGTTGTTCCCCATCTGATCTGCCGCTGAAACTGGAGCGGTGTAGAGCACGACGTACTTGGGCATGAGACTCGATAGGCTGTAAGCTGTTGCTTACGTTAGCGAATCCTATCAAATGATTATCTCAGATGTCGACTCAGCATTTCGAGCTCTAGCCGATCCCACTCGACGCCGCATTCTGCAGCTAGTCGCCAACCAGCCATTGAGCGCCGGGGAGATCGCCAACCACTTCCAGACGACCCGACCCGCCGTGTCCCAGCATCTCGGCGTGTTGCGGGAGGCCGGCCTGCTCTCCGAAAGTCGGGACGGCAGCCGCCGGCTTTACCAGGCAGAATCAATGGCCGTGGACGACGTGATCAACCATCTGCAGTCGTTCTGGTCTCCTCGTTTGCAGGAGCTGAAACGGCAGGCGGAGCGAAAGGAACGGCATCGGCATGCCAAGCCCTGAGCGACCAAGCCATGATCGTTCTGCGGCCGTCAGCGAGGAAGTTCTGATTGAGGCCTCTCCCGAGACGGTCTTCGAGTTCTTCGTCTCTGCGGCCGAGATGCGGAAATGGATGGGAGGCCATGCGACCCTCGATGCCACACCCGGCGGGCTGTTCGCGGTCGACATCGGGGGGAACCACGCTCGCGGCAGCTTTGTCGAGGTGCGGGCCGCTGAAAAGGTTGTTTCACCTGGGGATGGGAAGGATCAGATGAGGTCCCTCCGGGCAGCAGCACCGTCACCTTCACGCTCGAGGCGACGGAACGGGGCACCTTGTTGCGGATGATCCACGAGGGACTGCCCGCCGGCGAGGACGACCGTCATCGCCACGGCTGGCAGCACTATTTGAGCCGGCTGACGCAGGCGGCGCGCGGCATCGACTCGGGCGAGGATCCTATTTACGAAGCTGGCGGGGTTCCGCTCCACGAGACGTCGAGGTGACCGATGGCGTGGATCTGCCCGAGTTGTTCGCGATCGTTTCGTCGGAGCCGCCAGTCGCATGAATGTGCGCCGGCGCTCGAGCTCGAGGAGTACTTCTCTACCGGGCCGGAGTGGGAGCGACCGATCTTCGATGCGGTGCTGTCGCATCTCGAGAGCCTCGGGCCGATGAGGGTGGAGCCGGTTTCCGTGGGAATCTTCATCAAGTCGAACGGCAGCTTTGTCGAGCTGCGCCCGATGGCGAAGTGGGTGGCTCTGTCATTCCCGCTGAGCCGGCGCCTCTCCCATTCCCGGATTTCCCGAAAGCCGATCGACAGCGGTCGGAAGATCTTTCATTTCGTGAATCTGCAAACGGCCGAGGAGGTCGATGGCCAGATACGAGATTGGCTGACCGAATCGTTCGATAGCTTTGGCTTGGACTGAGCCACAAGACGAAAAGGAGAGCTGGCATGGCCGGAGGAACCAAAGAGGACCCGTGGGTGTTGAAGACGCCGCCGGGCACCTCTGACTATCAGATGTATCGAGACGAGACAACCGATCCCCCTTCGCTCGTCTGCCAGGTGGGTTCCACCCAATTGCGCTACGACCTGCGAGCAATCGACGAGCTCCACGCGATGTTGAAGAAGCATGGAGACTGGATGGACCTCGGCGCTGCTGACGAGCAAAAGGACGCCAAGGAGGGAACCGTCGAAGGATGGGGCCGTTCCACGACAAACCCGCGTGGCGGCTGGTACGGCCTCAAGAAGGGCCTCCGCGGTCGTTTCGGAATGTACTTGCCGCCGCTGCTCGAGGAGCTCGGCCTGGCTGAACTCACCCACGACGCCCGCAACAATCGGATGCGGGCTAAGTAAGCCGGGGCAGCTCTCCGGCCATGATGTCGTCGATGCCCCGCAAAGTGTTCTCGGCCCGGGCGGTTAGCACCAGTCCGCAGGACTCGTAGACATCCTTCGGCAGAAATTAAGGTCTGCGTCGATCTCGATCTGAGATCGGTACCCTGGCCACATGTGTCGCAACATCCGAACTCTGCATAATTTCCAACCCCCCGCCACCGACGATGAGGTGGCCGAAGCCGCCCTTCAGTATGTCCGCAAAATCAGCGGTTTCACCCGCCCGTCGCGGGCCAACGAGGAAGCCTTCGAGCAAGCGCTGGCGACGGTGACCGACGCAACCCGATCTCTGGTTGATGCTTTGGTGGCCACCTCACCACCCAAGGACCGCGATATCGAAGCGGCCAAAACTCGGGCCCGAGCCGCCCAGCGGTACGCGAGCTAGAGGTGACCTCACTCTCGGCGGTGACCTAAGAAGAGCTCGCGCGCCGGGCGGTCCTCGCTGGTCTCCTCCTCGATCGCCTCGGCCTCGAAGCCGGCTGCCGAGAGCCGGCGGAGCCAATCGGCTCGCCTGAACAAACCAGTGCGGTGAGTTTCGCGGATCACTCGACTACTGCCGTCTGCTTCGCGGAGGAGAAACACGTAGTCGGTCTCGATTTCGGTGTCGATCGGATCCGGGTCCCGGGTCCATACGAGAAAGCGCACCCCGTGCCCGTCGGGATGGTCGTGGCCGTCGTGATCAGTTGTCTCCTCGAAATTCTCAACGATGTGATCAGGGACGAAAAGCGCAACTCCTCCTGGCCGGCAATGCGTGTAGGCGTTAGCAAAGGCGAACGAGAGATCAGTCTCCGTGGTCATATAGTCGACGGCGTCGTAGATGAGAACGGCGTCGAACTCGCGACCAAGCCGAATCCTGCGCATGTCGCCTTCATGGTGTTCGCACTCAGGATTGATGGCTCGTGACACGTCGAGCATCTCAGCCGAGAGATCGACCAGGGTCATCTCGTATTGCCGCTTGAGATAGAAGGCGACGTGGCCCCCACCGCTCCCGAGCTCGAGCACAGTCCTCACCGGTCCTGACGCCCGAGCCAGGATCGCGCCCACAAAGGTAGCTTCCTCTTCGTAGTCCTTCACTGGAGAGACGAGCGGCCACCAGCGGGCGAGCTCGCCGTAGAACCTGTACGTGGGCGGATCCTCAGACGGGGACGCTGCTGCGTTCATGAGACCGACGACTCGGTCGACGAGTGAATCGAGGTCGAGTTCTTCAGTGTCGAGTTCGGTGTCGAACTCCGCGAACAGCTCCTGCTGGTCGTGTAGAAGCCCAAACTCCTCGTCGGTTATCGAGTAGTGGCGCTGGGCGGCCCGGCGCCACGCCTCGCCACGGTCGACGATGAGCCGAACGATCGTCAGGTCCAATCCGTTGAGTTCTTCGCGATAGATGCGGGCTGTGTCATCAGTGAGAACATCCGCTATTACGACATCAGCGCCGTCGGCGCAGAAGTTTCGGGCGAGAGCGCATGCATTGCGAACACCGAGAAGGTGCTGGCGCTGCCCTTCGGGTCCCGCCCACGGTGGAGCATGGGGTTGCCGGAGCATCTGACGGACGTCGTCGACATCGATCGTCGCGCATCGCACCCGCCGTGCGGAAACTCCGAGCATCACCGTGGACTTGCCGGCGCCCGGACCGCCGGTCAAAACCACGACACTCATGTCACGCGCCCAACTCACGTATGCGGTTTTCGCTACCAAATCGGACCGTGCGTGGACCCAATTCAGTAGCGAAAACCGAGTGGAGGCCTAGCTGCAGCCCAGCGAGTTCCCGCAATTGAGACACTTGTAGCAGGAGCCGTTGCGGATGGTGATGTGGCCGCAGGTATCGCACAGCGGGGCATCACCCATCATTTCGCTGAGCACCGACTGCATCGCCGCCATGCCCGCGTCGCGGACGGTGGCGGGCGCCACGATGATCGCCTCGCTGACGGGAGATGCAGGCTTGGGCTTGGCGTCGAGCAGCTTGACTGCCGACACCACTGCGGCGAGGTTCTCCTCGGCCACCGCGTCGGTCAGATCGAGCTGAACGCCGGCGTCGATTGCGAGCCCCTTCTTCGGCTCCGGCAGCTCGCCGTCCCGGTTCGGTGGGACCTGGGCCAAATCGTCGCGCTCCAAGTACTCAACCGCCAAGGCACGGAACACGTAGTCGACGATCGAGTTCGCCATCTTGATGTTTGGATGACCCTCGACCATCCCTCGCGGTTCGAAGGTTTGGAAGGTGAACGTGTCGACGAACTCCTCCAATGGCACCCCGAATTGGAGCCCTTTGGAGACGGCAATGGCGAAGCAGGACAGGATCCCGCGCAGAGTCGCTCCCTCTTTGGCGAGGTCGATGAAGAGCTCGCCTAGGGTGCCGTCCTCGTATTCGCCAGTGCGCAAATAGACCTTGTGCCCACCAATGCGCGCTTCCTGGGTGTATCCCGCTCGTCGGTTCGGCAGGATGAACCGTGGTGGATGCATGCCTTGGCTGTAAGCCTCGGAGGGCGACATTCCCATCGGGATCTTTCCCCACAGAATCTGCTTGTCGATCTCGTGGGCCAGCGTCACTTCCTCGGGCTCGTCTTCGGGCTGCGCATCGTCCGAGCCCGACGACAGCGGCTGACTCGCCTTCGACCCATCGCGGTAGAGAGCCATGCACTTGACCCCGAGCTCGTAGGAGAGCATGTAGCTCTCCTCGATGTCATCGACCGTGGCCTCGTTGGGCATGTTGATCGTCTTCGAGCTGGCGCCTGAAAGCAAGGGCTGGGTCGCGGCAAGCATCTTGATATGACCCGTGTGGTGGATCAGTCGACGACCCACGCGGCCGTTGCGATTAGCCGTGTCGAAGACCGGCAAGTGTTCGTATGCCAGTTGCGGAGCGCCTTCGATCATCTGCTGGCCGCACGCATAAGCGGTGGCCTCTCTGATCTCGCGCGAGCTGTAGCCGATCGCTCGCAGCAGATCGAAATCGAACGTCGCGTACTCATCGGCGGTGAAGCCGAGGCGTTGCATCGCCAATTCACCGAGTACGAAGGGGTTGAACGCGTGCTTCAGCTCGAACACCGACGGCAACGCCTTCTCGATCCTGGCGAGGTCTTCTTCGTTAAGGCCCTTCTCGATCAGCGATGGCCGGTTGATATAGGGAGCGCCTTCGAGCGAACTCGTCCCAATGATGTAGCGAACAATGTCCCCAATTTGGTCTTCCTCGTAACCAAGGTTGCGCAGCGCCGGCGCCACCGACTGGTTGACGATCTTGAAGTAGCCCCCTCCAGCCAGCTTCTTGAACTTCACTAAGGCAAAGTCCGGTTCGACCCCGGTGGTGTCGCAATCCATCTGGAGCCCGATGGTGTTGTGGGAAACGAAACCATTTGCGACATAGGTGACGTTCTCCGGCACCGCCAGGTCGAAAGTCAGCTGCTCCTCTCCTAACTCCGACGACTTGACTCGGTCATAGAAGTAACTCAGAAGGTGGCCGAGACGGTCGTCACCTGTCCGCTGGAACAGCGAATCGGCGGACCGTCGAGAAACCATCCCGAGGCGGCTCCTGCTCAGCAGCATCGTCCTACGAAGGTTGTCGTTCATCGGAGCAAGCTCATCGATCAGCTCCCGCGTGACCGGCACCAAATCCCGACGGGCCGCTTGCGGCGATCTTGTGGACATCACCGCGGCTTGTTTTCGGCCCGACATGAACCCGATCTCGACCGCGAATCGAGAGTTGTAGGAGGAGCTAACGGTTCGCAAGGATGCTGATGTGGACCTGCCCCAGCCTGTCGTATCGAATTTCCGGGTCATGGGAAAGCCAATTGCAAGAAGCATCGATTGAACGTCATACGAGAAGCTGAGGGACGTCGTCGTCCAGGAGGGATAGCCCTGCTGATGAACGTAGCCATCTGCCTCGAAGAGGCCACGAACGAAGGCCCTGTACACCTCGCGATCGTTTGTGGCCAAGATCGCGTCAGGGATGTGTGGATGCCAACCTTTTCCTCTGTGACCCTCGCTCGGACGGTGCTTGGCGAATCCACAAGCTTCCCACCACATCGCTAGCGGCACGGAATGGAATGCGACTTCCACATACCCGGTCTGGGCTGTCCGATGTGCCTCGAGATTGAACAACTGCTTGCCAAGCATCGAAAGGCGCTCGACGACGTCGAAGTCCGACGCGGTAACACTGAGGCGGATACCTTTCGAATGGAGTGATCCGTCGCCCATGAAATAGCCGACGAACTCGGCAAGATCTGACGTCACGGTGCGGGGCACGCTGGTCGTGAAATCAGCAGTCCAATGAGACTCGCAAAGGGGTGGCAACTCCACGTCTTGAGGGTCGCCCACGAGTTGGTCGAGCTGCAGTGGAACGAGGTCCTCCCGGGTAATCTCGGCGAAGCGTTTCCATACCCAATCACCGTTATCCGAGACGATCTTGATTCGATGTGTGGGAGTCCCCTGAATTCTGTAACCCTGCGACGTGCTAATTGTCACGACTGGCTCAGCGCCGTTGACATAAAACTGCGCTGCCTGGCGAGGCCCCTCGTCGGTGCCGACTGCAATACCAAGCTCCTGCCACTTGTCGCCATTCGGGTTGCCAAGCATGTTGAGTCGAACTAGTCCTCGGTCGGTCGGAACCAGGGAGTCACCAACCACGCAACCTGTCGGTGCGATGACGGTTACTTGGGCGTTGCGAAAGCCGTGGCGCTCGCCCATTTCGAGGGCGCGGTCCCATGATTGGCGCGCTGAGGCGAGGAGGTTGGCCGGGGTGAGATCGGGCGAGATTCCCATGACGTAATGCGACAGGCCCTCGTATGCGTTCTGCTCGCTGTCATAGGCGGCTCGGCGATGGTTGCGGATAACCCGGAGCATCGCCTCTCGATTCTCCGCGAAGCGCGGGAACGGCCCGACGGAAGCAGCCAGCTCGGCCGATGTGGCATAGGCGTAGCCGGTGAGGATCGCTGTGATCGCACCCGAAACTGCCCGGCCAGCATCTGAGTCGTAGGGCATCCCCATGCGCATTAGCAGCGTCCCCAAGTTGGCGTACCCGAGACCGAGCGTGCGGTAGTCGTAGGACCCTTGCGCGATCTCTCGAGAAGGGAAGTGAGCCATCGTCACCGATATTTCGAGAGTCATGGTCCACAGGCGAATCGCGTGCTCGTAGCCCTCGGTGTCGAAAGTGGCGCGATCGTCGTCAAAGAACTTGATCAGATTGATCGAAGCGAGATTGCACGCGGTGTCATCAATAAAAACGTATTCCGCACAAGGGTTTGTTGCGCGAATCTTTCCCCCCGCCGGAGACGTGTGCCACTCATTGATGATGGTGTCGAACTGGACTCCTGGATCGGCGCATGCCCACGCTGCCTCTGCCACTCTTCGCCATAAGTCGCGCGCTTTGATCGTCTTGCGCACCTTGCCCGTGGTCCGCTCTTTCAACTCCCAGTCGCCGTCATTGCGCACCGCCTCGATGAACTCGTTTGGCACGCGCACCGAGTTGTTCGAGTTCTGGCCGGAGACAGTTGCATATGCCTCGCCGTTGAAATCGGCTGGATAGCCACCGTGTTGAATAAGCACGCGAGCCTTGTCCTCTTCGTGCTTCTTCCAATCGATGAATTCTTCGATGTCGGGATGGTCGAGATCGAGGATGACCATCTTGGCTGCTCTTCGTGTCGTACCTCCGGACTTAATTGCGCCCGCAGCGCGATCGCCGATGCGCAGGAAGCCCATTACGCCCGAGGACTTGCCGCCGCCTGAGAGCATCTCGTTTTCGGCGCGGATCTTGGAGAAGTTGGATCCCGTACCGCTCCCCATCTTGAACAGCCGCGCCTCGCGCACCCAGAGATCCATGATCCCACCGGGGTTGACGAGATCATCGGAGACTGAGGAGATAAAACAAGCGTGAGGTGCAGGGTGGGTGTAGGCATCGGGCGAGGAAGTCATTTCGCCGGTTTCGGGATCGACGAACCAGAACCCTTGTGGCGTGCCGGTGATCCCGTAGGAATGTGCGAGACCGGTGTTGAACCACTGCGGTGAGTTAGGGGAGGCGATCTGGTTGGCGAGCATGAACTTCATCTCGTCCTCAAAGGCTTGCGCGTCAGAAGCAGAGGCGAAGTAGCCGTGCTGCTCTCCCCACCAGCGCCAGGTTGTGGCCAGCCGATCGAAAACCTGGCGGGCCGAGGTCTCAGAGCCGAGGATGTTGTTGCCGTCGGGGTCGAGTTGCGGAACCCCGGCCTTGCGGAAGTACTTGGACACAACAATGTCGGTGGCCACCTGCGACCAGGTCGACGGAACTTCAGCGTCCTTCACCTCAAAGACGATCGAGCCGTCGGGGTTGGTGATCCTCGAGTCCCGCCTCACCCAATCGATACCTTCGTAGGGGTCGTGCCCCTCCACGGTGAAGCGTCGCGGGATCCGCAATCCATGTCCGTTGCTCATCTGGCTCTCCCTTCGAGCGGTCACGGGTATCCCGACCAAAGACAAAGTTTGAACGGGAAACCCTGGCGTCTAGAACCTCAAAACCACAATATGTTGTGGTACCCCTCCACCTGACCACAACCTATTGGGGCGAATACACGACTGTAATTACATCCCTGTGATCGGTCAAGTATCAATTGAACAGATTTTCTCGAACCCCGAGCTACCCGCCACAATGGGCGTCCAGATGAGTGATCGTGAACGAATTTCCTCGGGATCGCCCTTTGAATCCAGCGTGGGTTTCTCGCGGGCTTTGCGGGTTGGCAATCGAGTCGTTGTTGCGGGGACCGCCCCCATCTGGCCAGATGGAAGCTGCCCTGACGACGCCTACCTTCAAACGAAACGCTGTCTCGAGATCATTCTCACTGCCTTGGCGGCTGGCGGTTTCAAAGCCGAAGACATAATCCGGACCCGGATGTTCCTGGTCGACCGCGCCGACTCCGAAGAGGCTGGTCGCGCCCACGGCGAAGTCTTCTCAGAGATCCGGCCCGCATCAACGATGGTTGTCATCAAAGCGCTCCTCGACCCCCGCTGGAAGGTCGAGATCGAGGCTGAGGCGGAACGATGAGCTGCGAGCACCTCGAACCCTCGAATCTTCCTGTTGAACCCACCACTCCGGACGGGTGCCAGGAGTGCCTGGCGGAAGGAGGCCGGTGGGTGACCCTGCGGCTGTGTCTTACCTGCGGACACGTCGGATGTTGCAATTCGTCGCCAGGGAAACACGCCACGGCTCACTTTCAGAACACAGGCCACCCCGTGATTCGAAGTTTTGAGCCAGGTGAGACCTGGCGTTGGTGCTACGTGGATTCCTTGACCGGCTGATCCTCGCTGGCCGGCTGAATCTCGCCCGCCATGTGGTTCTCGCCGGCGGTCGGACCCACCACCACCGGAACGACGATCTCCGTCGGCTTGGGTTTCGACTCTCGTAATCGCCAAACCACCGCGCCCGCGACGAGCAGGGCAAGCACGACGCCGCCAATGATCGCCCAAGGAAACCCGCCGCCGACCGAGGAGCGGCCAAAGAGGGTGCCCGTACCGGTCTCGAGGTTGTCGAGGTCCCAAGTCACCGTTCGGGCCTCGAGGTCGCCGTTGTGCTCCTGCACCGGGCCAGGAAAGGTGACGGCGATTTGGAAGTCGATCGTGAGCAGGTCCTCCATGCCCTCAAAACCTGCTTCGCCCGACAGCTCGCTCATCGGGTTCCCGCCGCTCGCTTCGAAAACAAAGTCGCCCTCATCCTCCGTAAAGCTGATGTCGGTGTAGCCCCACTCTTCGCTGAGCATGCTCGATGACATCAGCTCTTGTAGCTCCTCGATCGAAGAGAACCCGCGCGAGATTTGGTACCCCTCGATATCACCGTCGACAAAGGGCTCCGCTTCCCACCCTTCGGCTTCGGCAGACGATTCGAGCTCAGCCAGGATGTCTCCCTGTCCCCCTGACTCCGCCATCAGATTGCGAAACTCCTCGTCGAATCCAACGACGGCGGTGATCGTGCCGTTAGAAAGGTCGTTGGCGTCGACGCGTAGATGAGTGCGGACCTCACACGCCGAGAGCACGAGGGCCAGAGAGGTGATAAGTAGAAAGCGGCGCATAGTCACGCTGACACGCTACCTCAGGGCTCCATGACGCCAGTTTCCACCTCTGGCTCCGACCTCGACCTCTAGTGCAAACCTAAGGTGCGGCCGTGGTCGACTTCATGGATGCGGCGGTCGAAGAGGCCAAAATCGGCTTGGCCGAGGGTGGGATCCCGATCGGATCCGTCCTTGTGGTCGACGGGGAGGTTGTTGGGCGGGGGCACAACCGCCGAGTGCAGAAAGGCAGCCCAATCCTTCACGCTGAGATGGACGCCATCGACAACGCCGGCCGGCTGACCGCCTCGAGCTACCGGCGGTCGACCCTCTACTCCACCCTTTCTCCGTGCGATATGTGCTCGGGCACGGCTTTGCTCTACGCGATTCCCACGATCGTGATAGGGGAAAACCACACCTTCAAAGGCCCCGAGTCGTATCTGCGATCGCGCGGGGTCGACCTGATGGTGCTTGACCGCCTCGACTGCGTAACGATGATGGCCGATTTCATCAACGCGCAACCCGAACTCTGGTTCGAGGACATCGGCGAATAGCGATGGATGCCCTCTTATGGACGGTGGCAGTGCTCTACGGACTGGTCGTCGGTCTGCTGCTGGCTCGATTCCGCAGGGACCAGCGCACACTCCTCGTGGCGATGGCCACCATGACCGTAATTGGTGGCGTGACGTGGGCGATATCCCCGGCGTCGATTGCCGGGCCCTCGATGACGTTGGGAGGCGCAACGAGTTTCGTCGCGGCGATGCTCACTGGCTCGCGCTCGGCGCTCTAGCCTTGGACCAAGAACCCTTTCTTGCGTAAATCTGCGCTCCCCAAATTGATCAAATTGGTCCGGAGGTTTTTACGCAGGAATGGTTTAGGTGTCGATGGGGCGGCCCCAGGTGACGGCGTCGAGCACCTCGCTTGGGGCGTTGGCTCGATACTCGCTGTCCGGGAGAGCGCCCAGCGCATCATTGACCGTCGAGAAGGCAATCCGAAGCGAGATGTAGACGGTCATCGCAAAGATCTGGCGGTCGCTGAACCCTGCGGCGCGGAGCGCGTCGACGTCAGATCGATTGGTGCTGTTGGGATCGCGCGTGACCTTGCGAGCCCAACGCGCCATGACTTGCTCGCTCTCGGTGAGGTCCTGATCCTTGGCGAGAAGGACACCCGCGGCGATCTCAGGGTCCGCTTCGGCCGCGAGTTTCTTGCCCCAGGCGATTGAGCAATATGAGTCACCGAGAGTGGCCGCGGTCGCGGTCACCAGGATCCCGCGTTGGCGAATGGAGAATTGACCGGCGCGCGTCACCGTTGCGACGACGTCAAAGAGGCCGGTCTTGGCGGCAGGCTCGTGAGCCCAAAGCCGGGAGAGATTCATCACGAAGCCGTAGTCAGCAAGGTCGCCGGCGAAAAGTTCCTCGGCCTCGGGCGAGTCGGGGGCGTCTTCGAGCAGGTGGGAGCGTTGGCTGTCGACAACCATGGCGCGGCCAGTATTGCGCTGCGGGACCTAGGTTGCGAGGCCGACCGGGACCGTGGCCGGGGAGAGAATCCGATCAACCAGCCCATACTCGACGGCCTGATCGGCGGTCATCCATCGATCACGGTCGGTGTCGGTTCGGATCCGCTCGACGGGCTGACCCGTGTGCTGCGCGAGCAGTTGATTGGCGAGCTCGCGCTGACGGAGGATCTCGGCGGCATGGATCTCGATGTCACTGGCCTGGCCTCCGATCGCCCCGACGTGCGGCTGATGGATCATGACCCGGCCGTGCGGGAGTATCCCCCGGGACCCCGCCACTCCGCTGGCCAAGATCACGGCCGCGGCCGATGCGGCCATCCCGATGCAGGTCGTCTCGACTGGCGGGCCTACATGTTGCATGGCGTCGTAGATGGCGAACATGGCGTCGGCGGAGCCGCCGGGCGAGTTGATGTAGAGCGCGATCGGCTTCTCCGGATTCTCTGATTCGAGGTGAAGGAGTTGGGCCACTATGAGATTGGCGAGCTCGTCATCGACCGGGCGTCCGAGAAACACCACGCGGTGACCCAGCAGCCGTGAGTAGATGTCGAAAGCCCGCTCGCCCCGAGCCGTCTGTTCGATAACCGTTGGGATCAACACTGGATCTCCTTTGAGTGCAACTCGCTGGTTGCACACGCTAGCACTATCTGCAACTGCTAAGTTGCAGATAGTGGATCAACCGGAGATCGAACGCAGCATCGAGGTCGAGGCGGGAGCTGCCGAGGTCTGGAAGCAGATAACCGACGGCGCTCTCGCCGAGGAATGGATGGGAGTAATGGTCGAGCCGCGGCCAGGCGGACAGGTCATCGTTCCGAACGATGACGTTATCGGCACAGTCGAAGAGGTCGTGCCCGAGCGCTCCATCACCTGGTCATGGCGGAAGCCAGTGGGCGAGCCGTCGCAGGTCACGATCACAATCGAACCCACCGACACCGGATCCAGGGTCACGGTGACCGAGCGACTCCTCGAGTACCGAATCACCGGTTCGCCCCCGATCGTGGGTGCCGCATGAAAAGCCCACAAACGTTGTTCACCGCCCTCGCCGACCCGACTCGGCGGGAGGTTTTCGAACGGCTCAGCAGCGAGGGACCGGCTTCGGCGACCAAGCTCGCTGCCAGCCTGCCGATCAGCCGACAGGCGATTCAAAAGCACCTAACGGTCCTCGACGAGGCCGGCCTGGTCACCCGGAGCACAGTTGGCCGCGAGGTCAATTACTCGGCAGTCCCGGCCGCGCTGGCTGACATGACTGCATGGGCCGCTCGGGTCGACGCCCAATGGACCGACCGTTTGAAGCGACTCCGCCGCTCGCTCGGCTAGCCGGCCGTTCTCTGTCCTCAAGCAGGGCGTTTTACGCCCTGCTTGAGTGATAAAAACGAAGTTCTTATCCCCAGGTGAGGGGCCGGTCGTGAGGAATGACGTGGATCCAGGTGAGACCGGGAGGGACGATCAGCTCCCCGGCGGGGGTCGAGAAGGTGAACCAGGTTTCATTGTCTGGTCGCGACCAGGTTCCGTCGATCACCCGGCCTTCGGTGAAAAGGACCATGCGGCCCGAGCCAATCGTGTTCATCGCCGGGACGATGGAACCGCCGAAGCCGGGTGGCGCCGCAACCTCGTAGTACTGGCCGAAGATCACCACCAGGTTGTCAGCGGCGACCCTGCCCAAAGAGCCATTCTGGTCGACCCAGTAGTGAGGAGTCGTGTTGGACGAGCGCAGATACCGGGCGCCGTCCCAATGCCAGATCGTCGACACCGGATCTGACCATGACACATCGATCCAGGTGGCGGCGGCGGCGGCCGGATAGGCGAAGTCGCCCCAGAGGAAAAGATCAGGTGGCGGAGCGTTGGCGTAGCCGCCCAGGTCCGCCTCGGCCCTGAGCGCAACGGTGTTGGCGTAGAGATTGTGGGGAGCCACCCGGCTCGAGATACGAAACATCGCCGGCGGCGCCACCTGCGACTCGCGAATGATGGGAACCCCATCCGCTTCGAGTTGGTCGGCGATCCAGGGTTGGGCTCCCGAGATGGCGACGGTGGCCCCAAGCGACTCGACCAGGGCGTCAGTAGGCCGAACCGAGCGGACCGGGCCGAGATAGGTGGCATCGGATTCGAGGAACAGCGCCATCATCCGCGACAGGCCGCCCTCAACCATCAGCTCGATCATCGCATCGGCCTTCTCGATCCCGGATTGGGGACGCGCCGGGGCGGCGTTGTCGATCTTGACGGCGATGATCCGGCGGTTGACCGAGAACCCATCGGAAGCCGGCAAACCGTCGAGCGGGCTTAGACGAACCGGAACCACGGAAAGCTCGAGGTGAAATGCCCGCGTTAGGAAGAGCGCCATGTCGTGACGGGTCACCGACTCGTTGGGGCAGAAGCGGTTGTCGCCGCAGCCGATGGTGATTCCGGCGGTTCGGATCGCATCGACCGATTCGTTATAGAAGAGCGACGGATCGACATCGCTGAACGGAGCGTCGGATCCGGGAGCAAGGCTCAAGGCGCGGGTCAGGAAGACCGCCATCTCCCCGCGGCTTACCGGGCTCTCGCCTCCGAAGGTCCCGTCTTCCCGGCCTTCGACGATTCCCATCTCGTGCAGTCGGACCGCGAAACCCGCGTAGTAAAGGTCATTGCTGAGATCTGGAAATGGCCCCGCCAGGACCGAAGGCGATTCTTCCAGGGCGCGACCGAGAAACGTCACCATCTGCCCACGAGTGACAACCGCGTGTGGGCAAAAGCTGTTCGTCCCGCACCCCTGGGTGATATCCGCCGCGACCAGCGCCTCGATGGCAGGTTCGCCGGTCAGTCGATCGTCGTCGTAGAAAGTTCCGCCAGGCGGCAACACAAGCAACAGAGCCAGGATCGCGGCCCGAAGAAATTCCACCCCGTTGAAGGTAGCCGACGCTCCCTGTCTTGACCTACCCTCGACAGACCCGAGGAGGTGCGTTTGAGGCGTTGGATGCTTTTGGTTTTGGTACTGACGATGATGCTGGGCGCGTCGCTGGCGTCGGCGACAACCGAAGAGGAAGGGGTGGTGCTTCGCGTCGGGCTTGGCCAGCCATGGACGACCTTGAATGTCACAGCGGGCTTTGAAGTCTCGGTTTATGAGATCTGGAACCTCCAGTACGCGACCCTCACCGACAAGTCCGCCGACGACTTCTCGACAATCGAGGGACTCGCTGAATCATGGGATGCCTCCGACGACGGACTGACTTATACCTATACCTTGCGAGAGGGACTGCTTTGGTCGGACGACACGCCACTGACTGCCGAAGACGTGGCGTGGACGATCAACACTTCACGTGATCAGGGGTGGGGAAACCACGTTGCCACCACGGTCAACCTCGACGCCGTCGCCATCGACGACCGCACGGTCGAGATCACGAGCCTCGTTCCAGACCCCAAGCTTCCGACGATGGACGTCTACATCGTCCCCAAGCACATCTGGGAGCCCATTGCGCCCGACGGCGAGGCCGTCACTTCGTATGAAGCCCTCGATGGGGTGGGGAGCGGACCGTTCTTCATCGAACAGTACGAGCCAGAGCAGTTCGTTCGCATGCGCGCGAATCCCAACTATTGGCAGGGCGAGCCCGCGATCGACGCCATCGTCTTCCAGATCTTCACCAATGCCGATGCCAGGGTCGCGGCCCTTCAAGCTGGCGAGCTTGACGCTATCCACGATGTAGCCGAGGAGTCGATGGCGACCCTGGATGACGATCCCAACATCGTCGCCATCGCCGGTTACCAGGGCGGGTTTGATGAACTCGCGATCAATGGTGGCGCTGCCGAAGGTCAGCCCCATCCCGCGCTTC
>Ga0136613_10000028_pt1 | contig 47397 bp, 47 predicted proteins | sample AntDrymUQ2722106_2_FD_106649 | JGI IMG/M metagenome (GOLD analysis project Ga0136613, IMG submission 106649) | Polar desert sand microbial communities from Dry Valleys, Antarctica - metaG UQ272 (21.06) | ecosystem: Environmental > Terrestrial > Soil > Desert | place: Antarctica: Dry Valley... | reverse complement strand
TCGGCGCGCCCGCGCTCCACACGGCCCCCACGCTCGCCCCAGACCCCCACCCGTCGCCGTCGAAGGCCACTTCTTCGGCAGCCACCTAGAGGTCCAGCAGCAGACGAGTGAGGCGATCCTTGACCTGGGCGGGCGCCAGCCGGCTGAACATCGCCATCGCCCGGGCGTCCACCCCCATCAGGTACCGGGGCCTCGTCCGTCCCGACAGCGCGCCGACGATCACCTTCGCCACCCGGCTGGGATCGCCCATGATCGGGTCGCTCAGGCGGGTGAACGTCAGCGTGCGCCGGTACCCGCCCTCGTAACGGGATCCGGCGCGCGCCTCGACGTCCTTCTCGTGCTCCTCCCAGATCCCGGTCTTGAACCCGCCCGGCTCGATCAGGACGACCTTGATGCCGTCGGCGGCGACCTCCATCCGCAGCGCGTCGGTCAGCGCCTCGAGCGCGTGCTTCGACGCGTGGTACCAGCCGACCAGCGGCAGGGTGGCCACGCCGGCGATCGACGACACGTTCACGATGCGTCCCTCGCCCCGCTCGCGCATGGAGGGCAGGGCGAGGCGGGCGAGCCGCATGGGGGCGACGACCATGGTCTCGAGCGCGGCCCGGGCCTCGTCGTCGGTCACCTCCTCGACCGCGCCGGTGACCGGGTAGCCGGCGTTGTTCACGATGCCGTAGGGGCGCAGCTGGCGGATCGCTTCGTCGCAGGCGTGGGCGTCGGTGACGTCCATGATCACGGTCTCGACCTCGACGCCGGCGTCGGCGGCCGCCTTGCTCACGGTCTCCGCCTTCGCCTCCGACCGCACGGAGCCGACCGACCGGAATCCCCGCCGCGCCACCTCCAGCGCGGTGGCCAGCCCGATGCCCGAGTTGGCGCCGGTGGTGACGACGGTGCGCGGTGCCTCGGCGTCCGTCACTGGACCGCCCGCTCCTTGCCCTCCCAGTAGGGCGCCCGCAGGTCGCGCTTGAGGACCTTCATCGCCCCCGACAGCGGGAGGGGCTCGTCGCGGAACTCCACCGACTTCGGGATCTTGTAGCCGGCGATGCGATCGCGGACGTGCTCCCTGATCTCGTCCTCGGTTGCGGTCGTTCCCTCCTTGCACACGATGACGGCGTGCACGGCCTCACCCCAGCGTTCGTCGGGGATACCGATCACCGCGACCTGCTCGACGGCGGCGTGGCTGGAGATCGCGCTCTCGACCTCGGCCGAGTACACGTTCTCGCCGCCGGTGACGATCATGTCCTTCACCCGGTCGACGAGGAACAGGTAGCCCTGCTCGTCGACGTAACCGGCGTCGCCGGTGTGGTACCAGCCGCCGTGGAACGCCTCCTTCGTCTCCTTGGGCCGCTTCCAGTACTCCCGCATGAAGTTGCCGGCGCGGGCGCACACCTCGCCCGTCTCGCCCGGCGGGAGCACGTTCCCCTCGGCATCCTGGATGCTCACCACCACTCCCGACAGCGGTCGGCCGGCCGAGCGCAGCAGCTCACCGCCCTTGCGGTGCTCCTCGGGGCCGAGCGACGTCAGCACCGCCGAGCTCTCGGTCATGCCGTAGCCCTGGTAGATGCCCATGTCGGGGAACATGGCGAGCAGCTGCTCGAGCAGCGGCGTCGGCATCGGCGACGCGCCGTAGGTCAGCACCTCGAGCGACGCCAGTCGCTCGGGCTTGAAGTCGGGGTGCGACAGCAGCATCCCGATCATCGTCGGCACCATCACCGTCATCGTCACCTGGTGCTGTTCGATGGCGTTGAGCACCGCCTTGGGCTCGAACATCGGCACGAACGTCGACACGCCCCCGCTGGCGGGGATGCCGAGGGTGCCGCCCATCGACGCCGCGTGGAACATCGGCGTCTGGTGCAGGTACACGAAGGTCTCGTCGAGCCCCCAGCGGACGGCGACGTGGTACATGTTCAGCATCTCGGCCCGCTGGTCGAGTAGCACGCCCTTAGGGAGCCCGGTGGTCCCGCCGGTGTACATGAGGACGACCGCGTCCTCCTCCTCGGGCTCGTCGGGCACGACCGCCTTGCCCGCCGCGATCACGTCCTCGTGGGTGAGGTCGTGGGGGGCGTCGCCCTCGCCGACGAGCACCACCTTCTCGATGCCCGCCTCCTTGCGGACGCGGTCGATCAGGGGCGCGAAGGGCGCGTCGACGAAGCAGACCTTGGTTTCGGAGTCTCCGAGGATGAACGCGAGCTCCTTGGGCGCGAGGCGCAGGTTGAGCGGGTTGATGACGCCGGCGCCGAGGAAGCCGGCGTGGAACAGCTCGAGGTAGTGGTGGCCGTTGAGCGCCATCACCGCGAACCGGTCGCCCCGCTCGACGCCGAGCTCGCCCCGCAGCCCGTCGGCCAGGCGCAGCACCCGCTCGGCGTGCTCGCTGTAGGTGGCGACGTAGGGCCCGTCGAACACGGCCGGCTTCGACGCGAACCGCTCGGCCACCGGCAGGAGGTGCCGGTTGTAGATGAGCTCCTTCACCGGGTGCTCCTTCTCTCCCCGTCGGCCCGTCGGCCGCCCCGCTCGCCCCTTCGGCGCCGATCCTCGCAGGCGCGAATCCCCTGCTCAAGCCCCCGTATCCGACGGTTCGAGACCATCTCAAGTAGCTTTAGGGGTCTTCCGGTCACCTTCGGTGCGGTGACGCGCGGCTCGGCCGGCGTCCGTCTGCCCGAGCGGGCGACCGGGACCATTCGAGCGAGGGAGCGGAGCCCTGTCACGACGCCGAGTCACCCGTCCTCCCGGGCCGGCTCGCGCCGTGGCCGCGGTGGTCGCGGCCGGCGCGGCCCTCTTCGCTACCGCGTGGACACCGGCGGGGGCGCAGACCGACCCGGTTGGGGACGCCGAGGAGACCGTGGCCGACGCCCGGGCCGAGGCCGACCGTGCTGCCGGCAACTACCTGAAGCTGCTGACCCGCGCCGAGACGCTCGACGCCGACATGGCCGCCACCGAGCAGCAGCTCGAGGAGATGGCGGCCCGTCTCGAGGATTTGAAGACCGCGCTGCGGGGGCGCGCCGCTACCGCGTACCTGCGGTCGGGGAGCACTGACCTCGAGTTCGGGCTCGGAAGCGATGAGGTCGCGCTGGAGGTCGCGCGGCGCAGCGCGCTCCTGAACCGGCTGAACGAGAGCGACAACGAGGTGGCCCAGCAGCTCGCTGACCTCGCGGAGGCGCTCGAGGCGAAGCGGGCCAAGCTCCGAGCCGATCGTGCGGCCTACGAGAAGACGCTCACACTCCTGCGCGACGAGCAGGCGCAGCTCGACGCCAAGCTCGCGAAGGCCCAGGCGGCCCGGAACACCGCCCTCGCCGAGCAGCAGGCCGCGCAGCAGCCGACCGCACCAGCCCCATCCGCGGCCCCGCCCCCGTCCGCCGCGCCCCCGGCGCCGACGCCGGCCCCGACCGCCACGCCGGCTCCCGCCGCGCCCAAGGCACCGACGCCGCCGGTCGACTACGCGCCTACGCCGGGCGAGCACCCCCGACACTCGGACCCGTTCCTCTTGTGCACACGCCAGATCGAGAGCGGCGGCAACTACCGGGCCTACAACCCCAGCGGCCCGTACTACGGCGCCTACCAGTTCCTCCAGAGCACCTGGAACTCGGTCGCCAACCACGCCGGGCGGGGCGAGCTCATCGGTCTCGACCCCCGCAACGCGTCCGAGTACGACCAGGACGACATGGCCTGGACGCTCTACCAGTGGCAGGGCAAGGGCCCGTGGGGCGGCCGGTGCTAGTACCGCAGCGAGCGAGGCCGTAGAGATGGCTCGGATCGACATCCCGGATGGCGAGGGCGGCGAGGCGACGCAGCTCTTCCTCATGCGCCCGGAGCTCGGCATCGCCGCCGGGAAGCTCGCGCATGCGGCCTACAACAAGAGCATCATCCCGGTACGCGAGCGCGAGGTCGCCCGTGTGCGCATCGCCCAGATCAACGAGTGCCCAATATGACTGACGTATCGGGCTGCGTCGGTGGCGCAGCAGGGCGTAACCGAAGAGATGTACGCGCACGTCGCCGAGTATCGGGAGCGTGACGACTACTCCGAGCGCGAGAAGCTGGCAATCGAGTACGCCGAGCGCTTCGCCCTCGACCACACCAACCTCGACGACGACTTCTGGCGCCGCATGCGGGCCGGCTATTCCGACGAGGAGATCGTCGACCTCAGCCTCTGCATCATGACGTTCATCGGGCTGGGCCGGATGCTCGCCGTCCTCGGCGTCGATCCCGCCTGCGCGCTCGACTGGTAGCCGGCGGGGACGGTTAGGTCCCTGCGCAGAAACCGATCTTGTCGGTGTTGTCGGTACCGTCGGCGCAGAGCAGATTCGGGTTGGCGTGGGAGAACACCCCCGCCGGGCTCTCCCAGGACGGGACGACCCAGGTGTGCAGCATCCAGGCCGTTTCCTCCATGTAGTCGCCGTCCACCTGCTCGCATTGGTCGGCGGTGACGTCGGTGTCGACCGGGAACGGCACCTCGATCACCCCCGCCTGGAACTGGATGCAGACGCCGCGGTGCCGGTGCCAGTGGTCGTTGGGACCCGCGAATCCCTCGGGGGCGCCGTCGACACCGAACGCGTAGTACATGAGCCCGACGATCTCCGACGCCGGGCTGACCCCGTCGTAGACGAGCGCCATCGGCTTCTGGACGTCGATCGGGTCGCCGGTCATATTGCCGTACGCCACGTAGTGCGCCCCCGCGCCCGGAGCGAACTTTCCGGCGCGGTGAAAGCCGCCCACCTCGGCGTCGGCCACGGTCGGGTAACGCATCGCGACGTCGCGCGCTTGAGACAGCTGGGAGGCGAGTTGGTCGCGGGTCGCGGCGTCGAGCGGCTGGTCGGGCTGGTTCTCCGCCGCGTGGTCTGGGTTGTTCTCCTGGCTCTCGGCCAACGCGTTGTGCTCGTGCCCGTCGGTGACCGACGCGGCCGAAGCCGCGTCGCCAACCGCTGCCGTGTTCGCGGGCTCCTCCGACGTGGCGTCGGCAACGCGCTCGTCGTTGGTCACGATCACGAACGACATGGTGGCAACGATCGCCACGCCAACAAGCCCGATCAGCACCACCCGCGGATTCATGTAGACCCCCCTGACGCGGCTGTCAGGGACTCTACGCGCGGGGGCGACAGTCGGTCAGGGCTGGGGCTCGACCCAGGTGCCGAGCATGTTGCGCATCATCTCCTCGTCGCTGGCACCGCGCCAGGCGTCGAGCAGGCCGCGTCCGAGCGGGTCGCAGCCCGAGCGCAGCGGCGCGTCGTCGTCGAGGATGGCGTCGACGATCGCGGCCGCTGCCTCGGACGCGGGGGTGATCATGTCGGCGATGCCCAGGCGCCCCTCGTGGGTGCGCTCGGCCATGGGCCGGTAGGGCTCGTAGCGCAGCGCATCCGGGGGCTCGGCCGAGCTCCGCAGCATGTCGGTGTCGATGGGGCCGGGCACGATCTCGACCACCCGGATCCCGAACGGCGCCAACTCCGTGCGCAGGCTCTCGCCGATCGCGCTGACGGCCGCCTTGCCGGCGCGGTAGGCGGCGTAGAACGGCACCGGCGCGAACATCGACGACGAGGTGATGTTGCAGAGGACACCCCCGCCGCCGGCGCGGAGCAGCGGGATGGCGCGGCGGGTCACTTCGATCAGCCCGAAGACATTGGCTTCGAACATCTCCCGCCATAGGCCGATCGGTGTCTCCTCGAACGGCAGGTGGGGCTTCTCCACCGCGGCGTTGTTCACCAGGACGCGTAGGCCCTCGGGCAGGTCGATGGTCTCGGGCCGGGTGACGTCGAGCGCCGCGACCCGGAGCGTCGCCTTCGCCCGTTCAGCCTCGTCGAGCAGCTCGGCCCCGTCGCCGGGGTCGCGCATCGTGGCGACCGTGTCGAAGCCGCGGGCGGCGAGCTCGAACGCGACCGCGCGTCCGATGCCGCGGCTCGCACCGGTGACGACCGCGATCCCGGTCGCCTCCATCGGCGTCAGGGAGAGACGGGCGGGCGCCGGTCGGCCCCGGTCAGTTCGTCGCTCACAGCAGTCTCCGCACCGCCTACAGCGCTTCCTCGAGCCGGCCGACGAGGGTCTCGAGCAGGTCGGGACCGAGCTCGAGCTGCTCGCCGTTCCCCTGGGCGATGAAGACGACAACGCCGCGGTCGACACGGACCGCCGAGAAGTCGGCGTACAGCTCGACGGGTTCGTCATCCTCGGACACGCCGTCGACCACGAGCGTGAAGCCGCCACCGCCGTCACCGAGTCCTTCGACATCGAACTTCTCGACGGAGACGTCCGCACCGGGCGCGTCGCTCTCGGCCACGGCCTCACCCGCCGCCTGGAAGCAGTCCTCGGATTCGTCCCCGGCGAAGAGGGTGGCGTAGGCCTTTGCCTTCTTCTTGCTCGGGAACACGTAGGTCGCGTTCTCGGCCTGGGTGATGCCGAGGGCATCGCTCGGGTCGGCGAAGTTGGGTGACTTGGCGTTCGGCTGCTTGTCGGCGGTGGCGGTGGCGCGGTTGATCGCCCTGCACTCCGGAAGCTGGATCTCCCCGCCGTCGTCGGCGGGGGTGGACTCCCAGTCGTCGGGGAAGTCGGAGGCCTGGAGCACCGTCTCATCGGCGATCGCCTGGTCCTCCTCCTCGTCCGCGCCGGCGGGGCCGGCGATGAGCACGGCGGCGCACACGGCGGCGGTGACGGCGAGGAGCCTGCGCACGGCATGTCCCTTCGGCGGCGGCTGCCAGGGCGCGACGCTAGCCTCGGCTCCGCATGAAGGCATTGCTGTACGGGGTCGCGCCCGAGCCCCAGCCGGAGCCGGAGGAGGACAACCACCTCCTGAAGGCGCTGGCGCAGACGCCGATGAAGCTCGTCGAGATGGACGACCCCGGGTTCCTCCTGCCCGACTGGGTGGTGACGAAGCCGCGGCTCACCGGGATCTGCGGCTCCGACTCCAAGCAGGTGTTCATGGACTGGGGCGAGGCGGTGGCGTCGCCCGACAACCCCATGGTGGGGTTCGTCTCGTTCCCGCAGGTGCTGGGACACGAGGTCGTGGCCGACGTGGTCGCGCTCGGGCCCGAGGCCGAGGGGTTCGACGTCGGCGACCGGGTGGTGCTGAACCCGTGGCTGTCGTGCGCACCCAGGGGCGTCGACCCGATCTGCCCCGCGTGTGAGACCGGCGACCTGAGCCTGTGCTGGTCGTTCGCGGTCGGCCCGATCGCCCCCGGCATCCACACCGGCACGTCGAGCGACGCCAGCGGCGGGTACGCGACCCTGATGCCGGCGCACGACTCGATGCTGTTCAAGGTGCCCGACTCGGTGCCGGACGAGCTGGCGGTGTTCGCCGACCCGTTCGCGGTGTCGCTGCATTCGATCACCCGTCATCCGCCGCCTTCGGGCGGGACGGTGATGGTGTACGGCGCCGGCGCGCTGGGGACATGCGCGAACGCGATCCTCCACGCGCTGTACCCCGACGTCGAGGTGCTGGTGGTGGCGCGCTTCGACGCCCAGGCCGAGTTGGCCCGCAAGCTGGGCGCGACCGTGATCGGTCACGAGCCGGCGGTGCAGGTGATCGAGGAAGCGGTGGCGTGGTCGGGCGGCAAGCTCTCCCCCGCCGACGGCCTCCCGATGGCATTCCCGGGTGCGATCGATGTCGTCTACGACACCATCGGGAAGAAGGAGACGTTCGAGGTCGGCAGCCGCGTCCTCAAGGCGCGGGGGACGCTGGTGAAGGCGGGCGTGCACGGGCCGACGCTGTGGGAGGACACTCCGCTGTACTTCAAGGAGCTGTCGATGGTGGGGTCGAACGCATTCGGCTTCGAGGAGATCGACGGCGTCCGCCAGCACGGCATCCAGCACTACCTCGACCTGGTCTCCCACGGCCGCATCGACCTGACCGGGATGCTGACGCACACCTTCGATCTCGACGACTGGCGTGACGCGTTCGCGGCCCTCGCGACCCAGGATCGCACCGGCGCGATCAAGGTGGCGTTCAACCAGCAGTCGTCGTGACCGCCGCGGCGGTCCGCCGACCGCCGGCACCCGTGTCGTACAAGCCGACCGAGCCATACCGACGATCGATCGAGCGGACTCTCGCTTCCATCGGACCGGCGCGGCCGGGTTGCAGGAAGTGGAGGACGGTGTCCGTCACCACTGCGCCAGGGGTCGCGACCGCGACAGCTGCTTCGATCACCATCGCGGTGGCGCCGCCGTGAACGATGCCCCAGGGGTTCCGCACCTCGTGGGTCACCTCCATGCGGACGGCGGCGTCGTAGCCATCGGGCGGGTCGACCTCGTGGATGCCGAGCGCATCGCGCAGGGTTCCCTCGATCTCGGGGAGCGGGCCCGGGTCGATGTCGACCGGGCGGGGCGGCATCGGCATGCCTTCGGGCGGGTCGAGCGCGGCTGACGTGAGCACGGCCTCCCCCACCAGTGCATCGGCGTTGCCGTCGTCGCGCAGCTCGATCTGGGTGACCACACCGTTCCGGCCTCGGCGCAGGACGCGCGCCCTACCCCGGATGGGGCCGACGTGGTCGAGCCGGGCGACCCGCAACATGAGGTTGGTCGACACCACCCAGCGCGGCAGCACCGCGAGCCCACCGCAGAGTCCACCGAGACCGTCGGCGAGCGTCAGTAGCGCGCCGGTGGCCATGCCGCCACCCGGTCCCCGGACGGCGTCGCGCACCGGAGCAAAGCCCTCGATCACCGGGCTGCCGCTGCCGTCGTCGACCTCCCATAGCGTCATCCCGATGTAGCGCCCGAAGGACCGTGCCCGCTCGAACTCGTTCGCGCTCATGCCACGCACGCCACCGTGGCCCAAGTGGTCAGCAAGTCGTCGGCCCCGGTATCGACGATCTCCACACGAGCGGCACCTTCGGACGGCGACGACCGCAGGACGGTCGTGGCGGTGCGCAGCGGCCCGATCCTGCCCAGCTCGAGGTACGTGAGATGGAGGTCGACAGCTTCGACCGGCACGCCGCACGCCTCCATGAGCGCGGCCTCGGCCGCGGCACCCGCGACCGCGCCGAAGGCGCCGCCCTGCACGGCGCGGAAGCTGTTGAGGACGAAGTCGCCGATCGGCAGCTCCACCACACCACGAGGCGCGTCGATCACCTCGAGCCCCAGGCCCTCGTGCATGTGGCCCTCGAAGCCGGAACCGGGCAGCGCCATCGTCATGCGGGTCACCGTGCTCGTATCCCGCTCCCACACCGGCGCCTCGACGGCCCGCTCGATCACCGAGAACGTCATCGTGGCCAGGCCGCGCGGTGCGTCCGAGGGCACGTCGAACAACTCGACCTCGAGCACGACCGTCGTCCGGCCGGCCCGGGCGACCTGCCCACGCGCCTCCACCGCTTCACCCGCGGGCCCGGGAAGCAGGTGGAGGGTGAGGTCGGCGGTCGCGATCCAGTTGGGGAGCACGGCGGGGATCGCCATGCCGCCGCCGAGTGCGTCCACCAGCGTCGTGACCGCGCCGAGGGACGGGGTGCCTTTCGGGGTCTGCACCTCGGGCGTCATCGGGATCCAGGCGGTGCTCGTGCCGTCGGGGCGATGCTCGGCTTCGAGTCGGAGGTCACGCAGCAGGTGGCGCTCGGGCGGGTACCCCCAGTTCTCTGGTTCGCTCTCGCTCACCGGCCAGAACCTAGGCGCGCGCCGCGATCAGCACCTCGGTGGTGTAGCCGATGGTGACGCTTCCGCCGAGGCTCTCGATGACGTCGGCGACACCCCCGTGAAGGCGTCGGCGGGCGTCGTCGGCAAGCATGCGGTGGTCGGAGTGCGTGCCGAGCAGGTCGACGTAGGTATCCGGCGTGTACACCTTCTCCCACGGGTAGCGGCGCACCGTCACGTCGCCGAAGTGTGGCGATGCCACGAGCTCGTCGCGAATCGCTTCTCCGACCCGGTGCTTCAGCGGCTCCTGCACGAGCTCGGGCGCGACCCGCTGATACACGTCGTCGAACACGACGTCGATGTCGGTCGGGCGCTCGCGCTCCCAGTTCCAGAACAGCGCGACGCCTCCGCCGGGATTGAGCGCGTCATGGGCCTTCGAGAACCCGATCTCCCGATCCACCCAGTGCCAGGCCTGGGCCGCGGTCACGAGGTCGAACGACTCCGGTTCGAGCGGCCAATCCTCGAGCCCGACGGTCTCGATCGTGACGTTGCCGCGCTCGGCGAAGTTGCGTCGGGCGATGGCGGCCATCTCCTCGCTGGGCTCGAGGCACAGAACGTCGTAGCCGGCACCGGCCCACAGCACCGTCGCCTTGCCCGTCCCGGTCCCGACCTCGAGCACGCGTGCCCGCCCGGGCAAGCCGAGGATCTCGGCGACGTCGCCCACGAGCTCGGCCGGATAGGTAGGGCGGGCACGGTCGTAGCGCTCCGCGACCTCGCCGAAGACGAGGCGCTGCTCCCTGGGCACGGCGAGATCCTACGCATTGTCCTTGACAGGCGAACACATGTTTGGTATCGTCCTGGGTACTTCCTCCTGCGGCTTCCCCCGGTCCGAGATTCGATCTCCCGGGAGGGAGCCGTTGTTCGCGCGTATCCGCGCCGCGATTGCCGAGCTCGAAGCCACGTCGCGTGCCCTCGATCCTGCGTGCCTCGACGGGCGGGACGCGGCTGCACTGGTCGAGCTGGCCGCGCGCGGGGAACGGATCTGCGCCGCGATCAAGGCCCGGGGCGCCCGCCGGGTCGACGAAACCAAGGTGTGGCGCGACGGCGGGCATCGCAGCGCGGCCCACTTCGTGGCCGAGACCGCCGGCACGACGGTCGGCGCGGCATCACGGACGCTGGAGGCAGCCCGGGCGCTCGATGAGCTCCCCGCAACGCAGGAAGCGTTCCGGGCGGGAGCGCTGTCCGAGACCCAGGTCGCCGAGATCACCAGCGCCGTCGAGGCCGACCCCGAAGCCGAGGCCGATCTGCTGGCGACGGCATCGGAACAGAGCGTCAAGGGGCTGCGCGACCGGTGCCGGCAGGTGCGCGCCGGCGCCCAGGTCGACGACCAGGCCTGGGCCCGCCAGCTCCACGTGAACCGGCGCGCGCACGAGTGGACCGATCCCGACGGCGGCTACTGCCTCCAAGCCCGCCTCGCTCCCGACGCCGGCGCCCGGCTGAGCTCGGCATGGACGGCCCACACTGACCGGATCTTCGCCGAAGCCCGCCGAGCCGGCCGCCGTGAGCCGCGCACGGCGTACGCCGCCGACGGGCTCGTCGCGGCCGTGACCGAGGGCCCGTGCAAACCCGTCGACGTGCGACTCGAGGTCACTGCTGCCGCCTTGCCCCGCGGTCACACCGAACCAGGCGAGCGCTGCGAGATCAAGGGCGTCGGCCCCGTCCCCATCACCACGGCGCGGGCGCTGCTCGATGACTCGAGCATCAGCGTCCTGGTCCGCGACGGCGACGACATCACCGCCGTCTCCAAGCCCACCCGCACCATCCCCGCCAAGCTGCGCCGAGCCGTCGAAGCGCGCTATCCGACCTGCGGCGTCAAGACATGCGCTAACGATCAGTTCCTCGAGATCGACCACGTCGTCGCCCTCGAAGACCATGGCCGCACCGAGGACGCCAACCTGTGGCGGATCTGTTCCCACCACCACAAGCTCAAGACCTACTGCGGCTGGAACGTCACCGGCACCACCCACGACTGGGACCTCGCCCCACCCGACGATCCCGACCCCCCATGAGGTCAGCCGACTACCGGACGGTCCCCGATCACGCCCTCGGCCCGTAACCGAGCAAGCTCGTCGTCGCTGACCCCGATCTCGCGCAGGACCTCGTCGTTGTGCTGTCCCAGCATCGGCGCGGGGCCGGGCCACCAGCCCGATGGCCACGGGGACGAGAACTGCATCGGCCACCCCGGGTACTCCTGCTCCCCCACGACCGGGTGGTCGATGGCCTGGAAGAAGTTGCGCGCCCGCAGTTGCGCATCGTCGAGGGTGGCGAACGCCGGCACCATCGCCGCCGCAGGGATGCCCTCGGCCAGCAGCGCCTTCGCCGCCTGCTCGGGCGAGCGCGGCGCGCACCACTCGGCCCGCTCCTCGGCCGACATCGGGTCGCTCGTGCGGTCGACCGCGACCCACGGCTCGCCCTCGCCCTCGCACCGGTACACGCCGCCGTCGCCCCGGCGGGGCGCGACCCGACCATGGGCCGAGAAGTCGATCACCTGCTCGGCGGTCATCGCCGCCGCCACCTCGATCATCGGACTCTCGACCAGCTGGCCCTCACCGGTGCGGTCGCGGTGCTCGACCGCCGCCATCAGCGCGATGGCGGTGTGCGTACCGACGGCGGGGTCGACGAAGCCGCCGGGGATGATCGGCGGGCCGTCCTCGTAGCCGGTGGCCCACGCCATCCCGCTCAGCTGCTCCATCGTCTGAGCGAACCCGGGACGGTCGCGCCACGGACCCGAGAGCCCGAACGCCGGCAGCCGCAGGTAGATGACGTCGGGCCGCAGCGCGCGCACCTCCTCGTACGAGAGCCCGAACCCATTCATCACCCGGGGGGTGAAGTTCTCGACCACGATGTCGGAGCGCTCGATCAGTCGCTTCACCAGCGCGAGCCCGTCAGGGTGCCCGAGATCGAGGGTGATGTCCTTCTTCCCGAGGTTGGTGGCGTGGAACAGCGCGGTCATCTCGAAGTAGCGCTCGTCCTGCTTCGGTCGGATCGCCGAGCTGAACCGGATGCCGTCGGGCCGCTGGATCGACTCGACCTTGACGACCTCGGCGCCCATGGCGACGAGCCATGCCGTCGCCCACGGCCCCGACCAGAACTGGGTGAAGTCGAGCACCTTCATCCCGGCCAGCGGACGCTCCCCCGGCGAACCGGCGCCGGCCGGCGACTCCGCCGGCGATGGCGGCGCGTCGCCCGAGTGCTCACCGAGACGCGGGGCGGGCGTCATGGCGCGGTCGGGCACGGCCGAGAACCGGAACGGCGCCCGGGGCCGGATCCATTCCTCCCCCGGTTGCGTCACGAAGCCGTTGCGCGCCTTCAGCTGCCCGAACTGCGGCAGCAGCTCGCCGTTTCCCACCACCGCGGCGGGGACGCGCTCGGCCGCGCACAGCTCCACGACCTCCTCGGCGGTGTGGCTCATCGTGAACGCGCGCAGAAGCTCGTTGACCTCCTTCGCCCGCTTGAACCGGCCGAGCATCGTGGTCAGCTCCTCGTCGTCGAGGAGCTCCTCTTGCCCCACGACCTTGAGCAGCGACAGCCACTGCGCCTTCGTGACCGTCGTGATGCCGACGAAGTTGCCGTCGGCGCACGGTTCGTTTCCCGGGATCATCACCCACCGGAACGTCGCCAGCATCCCGCCGGGGAAGCGCGAGAACAGCGTCGGGTACGTGACCAGCGTGAGGTGCATGGCCTCGAACATCGACACGTCGACCGTCTCACGGTCACCCGTTTGGCGCACCCGGCGGAGGGCGCTCACCGCGCCCAGCGCCGCGAAGGCGCCGGTCACGTACTCGCCGAGGCCGCCGGCGACGGTCAGCGGCGGCTTGTCCATGTGCCCGTGGTTCGAGAGCGAGCCCGACCGGGCCTGGAGCACTTCCTCGGGCAGCGTGAGCACCGTGTCGGGGCCGCCCCGCCCGAACGACGAGACCGACACCGTCACCCGGGCCAGCTCCATGAGGCCCATCGCCTCGAACGTCCCGGGGGTGAAGTCCTCGATGGCGACGTCGGCGCCCCCGACCCAGGGGGCGGGGTCGTCGGTCACGACGCTGCGCTGCGACGTGTGCAGGTACGACCACAACTCGGGCCGGGCCCGCCGCAACTCGTCGCCGCCGGGCGGCTCGAGCTTCACCACGTCGGCGCCGAGATCGGTGAGCAGCTTCGAGCAGTAGCCGGCGGCGAGACCGGTCGAGCAGTCGACGACCCGCAGCCCGTCGTAGATCACCGCGCCACCTTCACGATGCGGGGAGCGTATCTACACTCGATCGGATGGTGGAGATGCACGCGTACCCGTCGGGCACACCGGCGTGGGTCGACCTCCGGACCTCCGATGTCGACGACGCCCGACGCTTCTACTCGGGGCTCTTCGGCTGGACGGTCGATGCCCCTGATCCGGCGCACCACGACTCGACCGCCGGCATGCTCGACGGGAAGATGGTCGCGGGCTTGGGTCCGCTTACTGATCACAGCGCGCCGGCATGGATGACCTACATCGCGGTCGACAACGCCGAGAGCACGGCGAAGAAGGCGATCGGCGCGGGCGCAACGGTCGAACAAGAAGTGACCGATGTCGCCGGGGCGGGGCGCGTCGCCGCCTTCCTCGACTCCGTCGGCGCCTCGTTCGGCATCTGGCAAGCGGTCGACCATCCGTACGCCGAGCTGGTGAACGAGCCCAACACGCTGTGCTGGAACGAGCTCACGACCCGCGACATCGATACTGCCCGCGACTTCTACCGCGCCGTGTTCGGCTGGGGCGTCAGGACGAACCCGTTCGAGGGCACCGTCTACACCGAGTGGAAGCTGGGCGAGCACTCCGTCGGCGGCATGATCCAGATGACCGACGACTGGCCGGACGACATCCCGCCCCACTGGATGACGTATTTCGCCGTCGACGACTGCGACGCCAGCGCCGATCACGCCGAGGAGCTGGGCGGGAAGGTCCTGGATCCACCGATGGACTTCCCACCTGGTCGGTTCGCGGTTGTGAGCGATCCTCAGGGCGCGGTGTTCTCGATCCTCGAGATGGCCGACGAGTGACCGGCCGCCGTCAGGCGGCCAGGCAGATCAAGCAGGTACGAACATCGGGACGGGGACGGCCCGGTCCGGCACCGTCGGGAAGCGCAGGTCACGGAACACCACGTCGAGCGGCTGGTCGGCCGCCAGCGCGTCCGGATCGCAGTCGACGACGTAGCTGACGATACGCACGGTCGGATCGGCGTCGAGGGCGACCAGCCCGGTCACGAACGGCACCATCCCCTCGAACGCGGGGAGGAACGCGCGGCGCACGACTGCCCACGAGTACAGGCGACCGTGCCCGTCCACTGCTGTCCACGTGAACGCGTCGCCGTCACACTTCAGGCAGCGCTCCTCGGGGTACCAGCAGAACGCGCCGCACGAGTCACATTTCGGAATCACCAGCTCACCCCGAGCGGCGCCGGCGAAGAACTCGGTGGTGCGCTCGTCGGAGAGATCGGGCAGGGGGAAGTCGGCCCGCTTCAGCGAGACCATCACCGGTCCTCCGTGAGGATGAGCGTCGACGCCATGCCGCCGGTGTACCCGCCGTACACACCGACCTCGCAGCCCGGCACCTGCGCCGGCGCGGTGCCCCGGATCTGCTTCACCACCTCGACGACGTGGGCGATGCCGAGCACGTAGGCGTGGCTCAGGAGCCCGCCGTGGGTGTTGAACGCCAGCTCCCCGTCGTGGTGGAGGGTGTCGCCCTCGACGAACTCCCCCGCCGCGCCCTTCTCGCAGAAGCCCATGTCCTCGATCTGCATCATCGACACGACCGTGAACGGGTCGTACACCGTCAGGACGTCGACGTCGCCGGGCGCGAGGCCGGCCATCTTGAACGCCGGCGGCGCCGAGAACACCTGCGGTGTCGACGTGAATTCCTGCTGCTGACTCCAATGGCCGCCCGACTCGGCGTTGCCCTCCCCCACGCCGGCGACGACCGCGGGCGGCTGGGCCAGGTCGCGGGCGCGCTCGAGCGACGTGGTGATGTAGGCGGCGCCGCCGTCGGAGATGAGGCAGCTGTCGAACATCCGCAACGGGTCGGCCAGGAGCGGTGACGCCAAGTAGTCGTCGAGCGTCATCTTCTTCTCGTGCATAACCGCGGTCGGGTTGTGGTTGGCGTTCCGACGGCACGCCACCGCGATCGCGCCGAACTGCTCTTCGGTCGTCCCGAACTCGAGCATGTGCCGCCGCATGATCGTGGCGAAGTACACCGGCTGGGGGAACCAGCCGAACGGCACCTCCAGGTTCTGCTTCAGCGGCTGGGCGGCGTGGGTCTCGCCCGGCCCACCGGTCATCGACCCCCGCTGCGTCGCCCACGCCACCGGGAACACGTTGAGCACGTGACGGGCCTTGCCGTCGGCGATGGCCTGGGCCGCGAGGTGGGGCGCGGTGCCGGCCCAGGTCATCCCGCCACCCCAGCGCGACGTCCACAGGTCGTGGCTGGTGCCGAAGTGCTCGTGGAACGCATCGGCGTCGAAGTCGGCGAACGCGCCGTTCCAGGACAGGCCGTCGATGTCGGTGGGCTCGAGGCCGGCGTCGGCGATCGCCCGCTCGGCCGCCTCGACCCCGATCTCGCGGGCAGTCCGCCCCGACGCCTTGGTGTACTCGGTCTCGCCGATCCCGGCGATCGCGACCTGACCCGAGATGTCGTCGAGCTCGGTGGCGTGACCCCAGTCGGACAACGTCAGCCGTAATAGCCCGGCTCGTTACCGGGCTTCCATTTGATGTTGCAGCCCATGCTGGGGCGCTGGTCCTCGGGCGCGGGCTGCCCCGCGAGCACGGCGTCGACCGCCGCCTGCAGGTCGGCGCCGGTGACGGGCCCGCCGCCGCGGGGCCGGCTGTCGTCGAACTGGCCCCGGTAGGCGAGCTTGCGGTCGCGGTCGAAGACGTAGAAGTCGGGCGTGCAGGCGGCGCAGTACGCATGGGCGACCTGCTGGGTCTCGTCGAACAGGTACGGGAACGTGTACCCGTACTCCCGGGCCTCCTCGGCCATGCCCTTGGGCCCGTCCTGTGGATAGGCGACGACGTCGTTGGCCGCGATCGCGACGACGGCGACACCGCGTTCTTGGAGCTCCTGCGCGACCTTCGCCCATTCCTTGCGGATGTGCACGACGTAGGGGCAGTGGTTGCAGATGAACGCCACCACCAACGCGGGAGCACCAGCGAAGTCGTCGCGGTGGTGAATCGTGCCGTCGAGGTCGGGAAGCGCGAAGTCGGGCGCCTCGGTGCCGAGGGGAAGCATGGTGGATGTGGCAGCCATGGGATGCCAGTCTCGCGCGCTGAACTCGGCCGCTACGCTCCGCCGCCGTGGGCCCCGACGAGGAAGCGCTGCTGGGTCACCTCAACCTGCTCGAGTTCGTCCGCGAGAACGCCCGGTGGGCGCGGAACCACACCGTCCTCGACGAGGGCGGCGCGCTGATGTTCGCGGGCGACACCGACTGGCCCGCGTTCAACAACGGCGTGCTGCGCACCGACGACCGCGCCGACCCCGCCGAGCTGCTCGGACGGGCGCGGGAGTTCTTCCACGCCCGTGGTCGGGGCTTCTCGCTGTGGGCGCGCCAGCTCGACGTCGACGCCGACCTCGGCCCGGCCGCCGAAGCCGCCGGCGCGGGGAAGCTCTTCGACTACCCGCAGATGATCCGCCGGGATCGGTTCGAGGAGCAGCCCGGGCCCGACGGCGTCGAGATCCGGCGGGTGACCGACGCCGCCGGCGTCGCCGACTTCGCCGAGATCAACGCCCAGGCCTACACCGTGTATGGCTCGCCGGCCGAGGCCACCGCCAGCAACTTTGGGCGACCCGACCGCGTCCTCGCCCCCCACAACGCCGCCTTCGCCGCCTACCTGGACGGGCAGCCCGCGGGCGCGGCGATGGCGTTGCTGAGCCACGGGATCGCCGGCATCTTCTGGGTGGGCACGGTCGAAGCGGCACGCGGGAAGGGCATCGCGGAGGCGTGCATGCGCGTGGTCACGAACTGGGGCTTCGACGCCGGCGCCCCCAACGTGCAGCTCCAGGCGTCCCCGATGGGCGAGCCGATCTATCGCCGCATGGGTTACGAGGACCTCTACCGCTACGACTTCTACCTTTGCCCCGGCCCCGACGGTTAGCCCGCCCGGGTGAGCGAGGAAACCTCGACCGGTTCGTCGAAGCCCTTCAGCATCCGGCGACCCGCGGGACTGAAGCGGAACCCACGAACGTCGGCCTTCACGACCTCGTCGCGCAGGTCGGTGCTGACGAGGATCTCGCCGGGCACGGCCTGATCGCCGATGCGCGAGGCAAGGTTGACTACGGGCCCGTCGTAGTCGCCGGCCCGGGTGATGAGCTCGCCGATCGCGAGCCCACCGCGGGGCGTGACCGCCTGGTGCTCACCGAGCGTCTCGAACAGCGTCAGCGCGATCCCGCACGCGCTGGGTGCGTCGAGGGCGGTGAACATCACCTCGTCGCCGATCAGCTTCACGATCTGGCCGCCTCCTGTCGTCACGGCGTCGAATGCGCGGCTTTCAAAGTCGGCGATGGTCCGGCTGAGCTCCTGGTCGGCGAGCTGAAGGGCGAGCGGCGTGAAGCCGACGAGGTCGACGAAGCCCACCGCGAGCCGGACGCTGTCGAAGCCGGCAACGCCCGTACGTGCGACCTGGAACCGCTCGATCGCCGCCTGCCGTGGTGCCAGTAGAACGTCTCGAGCACGGTTGGCACGCCGGCGGCGATGAGGCTGCCTGCCTGCATCGTCCGGGCGATCTCGACTTCGGTCGCCTGGGCTTCGGACAGCGGCCGCTCGAGCTCGCTCACGAAAGACGCCATGCCCGCTTCGGCGAGCCGCGCCATCGACGACGCCGCCACCCGGGTGAACTGGAGGGTCGCCTCCCGGCCGAAGACCTCGCACGCGAGCCGGTAGTTCACGAACGTTGCGATGTCCCCTTCGACGAACCTCGGTTCGTCGGGGGCGACCGCGCCAAGTCCCACCGCCCGCCACCCCTCGTCGGCGTCCTCGAGGGTCATGTCGGCCCGGGCGGCGACCTCCCGCAACGAGAGGAGCTTGCCCTGCATGAGCATGTTCTGATTGGACGCCACCCCGGCGAGGGTCCCGTGGGCATCGGCGTCGATCATCTGCTCGAGCGTCACGCCATTGGCAGCGAGGAACTCGAGCAGGGCCAGTCGGTCGGCGGCGTTCTCGGCCTCGGGGTCGTACAGCCCGGCGCGCTGGTAGTCGGCGGTGTCCATTACGCCCTCGACAGGGAGAACAACTCGACCGGTTCGTCGAAGCCCTTGAGCGAGCGGCGGCCTGCCGGGTCGAAGGCGTAGGCGTCCGTTGCCTTGCATACCTCGGAGCGCAGGTCGCCGGTGACGAGGAGCTCGTTCGGGACCGCGAGGTCACCGACGCGCGAGGCGAGGTTCACGACCGGCCCGTAGTAGTCCCCACCCCGCGTCAGCAGCTCCCCGACCGCGAGGCCGCCACGGGGGGTGACGTTCGCATTGGTCGCGTAGCGTTCGACGAGCGTCAGCGAGATCTCGGCGACGGCGACCGGGTCGACGGCCACGAACATGACTTCGTCGCCGATGAGCTTCACGACCCGCCCGTCGTGCGCGGTCACGACGTCGTACGCGGCGCCCTCGAACTCGGCCACGAGACGGGCAAGCTCCCGACTCGAGAGCTGATGCGAGACCGACGTGAACCCGACGAGGTCGATGAAGCCGACGCCGAGGCGGCCGGTGTCGAAGCCGCTGACCCCGACGCGCGCCTCACGGGAGCGGCGGACGGCCTCCTGCACGTGGAAGCGGAAGATCGCGTCCATCACCTGGGGCACGACCGCCAGCAACGACGTCGCCTTGAGGTTCGCCTTGGCCAGGGCCAGCTCGCCCGCCTTGGCGGTCGAGAGTGGGGCCTCGACGTTCCCGAGGAAGAGCCAGATCGCCGACTCGGCTACGCGAGCCAGGGACGAGCCCATCACCCGGCTGAACTCGAGGATCGGCTCGTCGCCAAGCACCTGAGCGGCGAACTTGAACGCCGCGAATGTCGCGGCGTCTTCGGGGCGGAAGATCCGATCCCCGGGCTCGGCGGCGGGAAAGCCGACGGCCCGGCGGATGTGCTCGACTTCGTCGATCGACAGCGCAGCTTTCTCGGCGACCTCGGCGAGCGTGAGGCGTTCGCCCGGGCGGATGACTGCATCGCCGGCGAGGGCGGTCAATCCGTAGATCGAGTGGGCATCCGTCATCTGCTCCAGGGTCACGCCCTGCTCGGTCAGCCACTCGAGCAGCGCCAGGCGGTCGGCGGCGTTCGGGGCATCGGGGAAGTAGAGGCCGGCGGCCTCGTAGTCGGAGGCGTTCATGCCGCGGTCAGCCTAAGCAACGGGCACCCCGACGGCCTCGGCGAACGCGTCGCACCAGTCGCGGTATCCGATCTCGTTCGGATGGAAGTCGTCGGAAGCGAACTTGCCCTTCCATGGTGGTCCGGTGTGCGCGCACACGTCGGCGATCCGGAGCCGTCTGAGCGGCGCCTCGGTACAGATGATGTCGTTGAGCCGGCGGGCGCGGCGCCGCCCGAGGCCCCGCGGCAACGTCGCGATGACTGCTCCCGGGGGGAGTCCCGACATGAGCGCGCGGAGTTGGTCGGGCACGGGACGGAACCACAGGCTGAGGAGATCGTTGGCCCCGGCGGCGCAGGTCACCAGCTCGGCCTCCGTTGCGAGCGACGCGAGCCCCGGAAGCTGCTCGGCGACGACGTCACGGATGCGTGAACCGGTCCGCGACAGGTTGATCACGCGCCAGTCGCGGCCGTCGCGCGCCTCGAGGCGCCCCCGAAGCTGCCCGACGTACCCACGGTCGTACGCGCTCGCCCCGATACCCTGGGCGGTCGAGTCGCCCAGCGCGACCCACAGCGGGCCGGTGGCGGCGCGCGCTCGCTCGTTGGCCTCCGCCCACGCCCGCAGGTAGGGCTCGGTCTGCGAGAGGGTGGCGGCAACGCCGGGACGGAGCTCGCGCATCAGCCGACTCGTCCAGAAGCTCATGGGGGTATCCTCGCAGTGATGCCAATCGACGACTCGTTACGCCAGGAGCTTGTCGGCATGGCACGCGAGGACCAGCACGCCCGCGAGACGCTGGCGGCGAACGGTGGCCTGAGCGACCCCGATCAGTGGGACGCGCTGCGCGCCGTCGACGAACCCCACGCCGCCCGCCTGTGGGAGATCCTCGACGACTACGAACGCTGGCCCGGGATCTCGCTGGTCGGCGACGACGGTGCCCACGCCGCCTGGCTGCTGGCCCAGCACGCCATGGCCGATCCCGGATTGCAACGCCGCTGCCTCGAGTTGCTCGAGATCGCGGTCGACCTCCACGATGCACCGGCGGCGCACTACGCCTACCTCCTCGACCGCGTCCGGATGGCCGACGGCCGCGACCAGCGGTTCGGGACGCAGTTCGTCGACAGCGACGACGGCACCACGGTGAAGCCGTGGCCGATCGAGGAGCCCGCCGGCGTCGACGACCGGCGCCAGCGCCTCGGCCTCCCCACGCTGGCGGTGCACACCCGGCTCATGCAGGAGCACTACGCGCAGGCACGGGCGACGTAGAGGCGAGGAACAGCGGCGCAGGTATCCTGCGCCGCCCGAACCGGGGCCCGAGCGACCCGGCGCCGGAGGCGCCGAGAGCGGGAAGGGAAGCTACTTGCCGTCGGGCACCACCGTGTCGGCGGCGCGCCAGCAGTACCAGGCGGCGACGCTGCGGTAGGGCCGGAACGGCTCGCCCAACTCCATGAGCACCTTCGGTGTCGGCAGCTCGTCGTGGCCGAAGAGCAACGCGTATCCCTTGCGCACGCCGTAGTCGTCGACCGGCCACACGTCGATCCGGCCGAGCTGGAACATCAGGAACATCTCCGCGGTCCAACGACCGATCCCCCGCACGAGCGTGAGCTCCCGCACGATCTCGTCGTCGGACAACCGGCCGATCCGGTCGAGCAACACCTCACCGTCGAGGATCTTGGTGGCCAGATCACGAACCGACGCCGCTTTGCTCCCCGAGAGCCCGACCGCCCGCAGCGAGTCGACCGGCAGCACGAGCACCGCCTCCGGAGTAGGTCGCTCATCCTCGAACAGGGCGACGAAGCGGCCGTGAATGGCGGCGGCGGCCCGGCCGGCGAGCTGCTGGTAGAGGATCATCCGCGCCAGCTCGGCGAAGTGCTCCCGGCGGGGCCGGCCCCGGCGAAGGTCGGCCGGGCCGGCGCTCTTGACCACCGCTCGGAACTGCCGGTGGCGCCGGGCGAGCTCGGCCGACGCATCGGCGAGCTGGCGGCGGGTGGCGGGCACGCCGGGGACGGTAACGGACGGGGCCGACCGCAGCGGCCAGCCCCCGGCCACTACACTGAGAGGCGATGCGCTTCCGCCCCCCCGTTCTGCTGGTCTGCTCATTCGCGGTCGCGACACTCGTCGCCGGCTGCGGGAGCGACGACCAGCGCCCGAAGGCCCGGTCCAAGCCGGACAAGACGGCCGCGCCGACGACCGCGCCGACGACCACGACGCTACCGCCGTTCACGAGCACGATCGCCGAGGCGTCGGTCCCCGAGGTCCAAGTGTTCGACGCGCCCGAAGCGCCGGCCCCCTCGCGCTCGTACCAGAACCCGTGGCACGTGAACGACGACCCGGCAGAGCCGACGGTGCCGTTGGTGTTCCTGGTCGAGGAGCAGCGGGACGACGGCTGGATCCGGGTACTCCTCCCCGAACGGCCCAACGGCACGACCGGCTGGGCCCGGGCGGCCGACTTCATGCTCACGAACACCCGCTACCACATCACGGTGCAGCTGGCCGCCCACCAGATCACCGTCTACGACGGCGAGACGGTGATCGTCCAGGAGCCCGCCGCGGTCGGGAAGCCGGCGACGCCGACGCCACCGGGCAAGTACTACATCCGGGTCCTCCTCCAGTCGACGGCCCCTGGGAGTGTGTATGGGCCCTTCGCCTACGGGCTGTCGGGACACTCGGACGTGCTCACAACCTTCAACGGCGGCGACGGTGAACTGGGAATCCACGGCAACAACGACGCGTCGGTCCTCGGAAAGAGCGTGACCAGCGGGTGCATGCGCATCAGCAATGACAGCATCACCCGACTCACCCAGCTCCTACCGCTGGGCACGCCGGTCGAGATCCTCCCCTGAGCGAGCCCCCTGGTTAGAGGTGGGCTTCCGAGCCCAGGGACTCGACCACCCCGTCGGCCCTGACGTCGCCCAAGTCATCCCGCTGTTGGAGCGGGAGCTCGCGTAGCCACCAGATCAGCACGAACGCGGCCAGCCCGATCAGGGCCGCGACCAGGAACACGGTTTGGAGCGACGCGTCGAACGCCCGGATCACTCCGTCCTGCACGTCGGGCGGCAGCGCCCGGATCTGCGCCGGGCTCCCTTGAAGGCGGGCGGGATCGATGTCGCGGAGCGCGTCGCGTGACAGGCGGGCCGCGAGCTCGACGGTGAGCCGGGCGTTCAGCACCGCGCCGAACACGGCGGCACCGAACGCGCCTCCCATCGTGCGCAGGAACGTGACCGCCGACGTCGCCGCGCCGAGATCGCGTTGGTCGACCGCGTTCTGCACGGCCAGCACGAGGACGGGGGTGACGAAGCCGATGCCGACGCCGGTCAGCACCATGAAAACGGCGGAAAGAGCTCCGGGCGTCGAGGCGTCCATGCGGGAGAAGCACACGAACCCGATCGTCATGAGCGCGAGTCCCGCGACCGGGAACGGCTTGTAACGGCCCACCCGGGTGATGATCCGTCCGCAGGTCGTCGAGCCGGTGAGGATCCCCGCCATGATCGGGAGGAGCAAGAGCCCGGAGTTGGTGGCGCTCGAGCCCTTCACGATCTGGAGGTACAGGGGGAGGAACAGGATCGCGCCGAACATCGCCAGCCCCACGGTGAAGGCGGTGGCGGTCGACACCGTGAACACGGAGTTGCGGAACAGGCGCAGCGGCAGGATCGGCTCGGCCGCCCGCTGCTCCTGGAGCACGAACAGCACCAGGAGGATCGCGCCGGCGACACCAAGGCCGACGATCGTGGGCGAGCCCCAGGGGTACTCGTTGCCTCCCCACACCGTCAGCAGGATGACGCTGGTGATCGCGCCCACGAGCAGGGCCGCGCCGAGGTAGTCGATCGTGTGACCCTCCCGCCGCACCGGCATGCGCAGCGCCGACGACGTGATGACCAGCGCGACCAGCCCGACCGGGAGGTTCACGTAGAAGACCCACCGCCACGAGAGGTGGTCGACGAAGAACCCGCCGAGGAGCGGGCCGGCCACGCTCGCCACCGCGAACACCGAGGCCACATACCCCTGGTAGCGGCCGCGCTCGCGGGGGGCGACGACGTCACCGACGATCGCGAACGTCAGGACGAGCAGCCCGCCGGCGCCCGCGCCCTGGAGGGCGCGAAACGCGATGAGCTGGGCCATGCTCTGGGCGATGCCGGCGAGCAGCGATCCGACCAGGAACACCACGATCGACGCCTGGAAGAGCTGACGGCGGCCGTAGAGGTCGCTGAGCTTCCCCGCGACCGGCATGACCGCGGTGGATGTGAGGAGGTACGCCGACGCGACCCACGAGATGTGGTCGAGCCCGCCGAACTCGCCCACGATCGTCGGGAGGGCGGTGGCGACGATCGTCTGGTCGAGGGCGGCGAGGAACATGCCGGCCATCAGGCCGCCGAACACGGTCTGGATCTGGCGGTGGGTGAGGGGGTACCGCGGCGCGGTGGCGGTCGCCATCTAGGCCGGGTCGCGCGGGAGGCCGAGCACCCGCTCGGCCACGATGTTCTTGTTCACCTCGTCGGTCCCGCCGCCGATGTGCATCGCGGGCCAGGCCACGAACCGACGCGCCTCCCCGTTCTCGTCGAGCATGCCGGCGGGCCCGAGGAGCGCGAGGGCGAGGGTGGCGCCATCGGTGACGATCCGGGCGAGCTTGAGCTTCATGATCGACGCTTCCGCGGTGGGCGTCTCGCCCCGTCCCAGCTTCGTGATCACCCGCGCGTTCAGGAAGTCGAGCGTGCGGACGTTCGCGTAGAGGCCGGCGACACGGTCACGCACGATCGCGTCGACCCGGTCGGGGTGAGCACGGACGGCGGCGGCGAGCTCGTCGAAGGAGAACGCCCCTTCGGCGCCGCTGAGCGCCATCCGCTCGTTGGCGAGCAGGGTGCGGGCGACGTTCCAGCCCTCGTTGACGGGACCGATGCGGTGCGAGTCGGGGATCCGGGCGTCGGTGAGGAACACCTCGTTGAAGTGGGCGCCGCCCGTCATCTGGCGCAGTGGCCGCGCCTCGACGCCGGGCGCGCTCATCGGGCAGGCGAAGCAGGTGATGCCCTGGTGCTTGGGGACCTCGGGGTCGGTGCGGGCGAGCAGGATCCCGTAGTGCGAGTAGTGGGCGCCCGACGACCACACCTTCTGGCCGTTCACCACCCACTCGTCGCCGTCGCGCACAGCGCGGGTGTGGAGACCGGCGAGGTCGGAGCCGGCTCCGGGCTCGCTGAGGAGCTGGCACCACACGTGCTCGCCGCTGAGGATGGGCTCGAGGTGGTGCTCCTTCTGCTCGGGCGTGCCGTGGACAATCAGCGTGGGCCCGACCATCTCGACGCCCACCATGAAGAGCGACTGGGTGACGCCGGCGCGTGCCAGCTCCTGGTTCCAGATGATCTGCTCGACCGGTCCCAGGCCGCGGCCGCCCGCTTCCTCCGGCCACGTGATCGCGGCCCAGCCGTGCTCGTGGAGGGTGCGCTGCCACGCGGTCGAGCGCTCGACCGCGATCTCCTCGTCGACATCGGCGCGGTAGGTGTTGATGGCGTCCTCGGGGGCGTGCGCGTCGAGGAACGCGCGCGCTTCCGTGCGGAAGGCGGCCGCCTCGGGCGAATCGCGAAGGTCCACTCCTATTGCCTCGCTCGCTGCGGCGCCGGGTACCTGCGCCGCAGGCGCTCGCCCGGACGCCAAGTTCGCGGCACGCAGTTGGGTCGTGCCGCTCGCATCAATCGAGGAGGAGATGCGCGGCGCTGTCGAGGTCGGCGGTGACCCGGGGAGCCTCGTCGACCCCGCCGACCCAGCCGATCAGCGCCGACAGCCACACCTGTTGGAGCACGCGGGCGACCGCGAGGTCGCGGGGTGACGGCGGCCCCTCGTGGATGGCGCTGGTGATGATGCCGGTCATGAGCTCCCGGACCGCGCGCACACAATCCGACTCCGACGGTTGCGCCGACCCGTTCGCCCGCACCATCGCCGCCGTCACCTCGGAGTGGCGCTGGAGCGAAGCCGTCGCCCGCGCGAGCACGTCGACGACCCGCTCGGCCGGGGTCGCACCGACGGGCGGCTCCTCTTCGACGCGTCCCGCGAGCGCCCGGACCTGCTCCACCATCGCCTCGAGCAGCAACCGCTCCTTCGACGTGAAGTAGCGGTACACCGTCCCGAGGGCGACGTTGGCCTCGGCGGCGACGTCGCGCATCTGCACGGTTTCGAACCCGCCCCGCTCGGCCAGGCGGACGGCGGCGTCGAGCACCCGGCGGCGGCGGGCGGCCTGGTTGCGGGCGAGCGCGTTCGGCGCCGACGATGAGGGAACGGCCACGGCAGAAGTGAAACACGTTCTGATTTGGGGAGCAACCATATGGGCACGGACCTGCTCGAACTGTCGGAGAGGATCTGGAACGGCGAGGCCGAAGCCAAGGCGCACCACTGGTTCGCCCACTTCGGCGAGATCGCGACGCCGCTGCCCGACACCGTGTACGTGGCGGCGTTCTCGAACGTGAATGCAATCGCCACCGCCGACGGACTGGTGGTGGTCGACACCAGCAGCCCCGTCGGCACGGCCAAGGCGCACGAGTCGTTGCGAGCCTGGGACCCGCGTCCGGCCCACACGATCGTGTACACCCACGGCCACATCGACCACGTCTTCGGGGTCGAGCGCTACGAGGCCGCGGCGCGCGACGCGGGCGCGCCGCCGGTGCGGGTGGTCGCGCACGAAGGGGTCCCGGCGCGCTTCGACCGCTACATCGCCACCGCCGGGTACAACCAGGTGGTCAACCGCCGGCAGTTCCAGCTGCCCGACTTCGAGTGGCCGCTCGACTACCGGTACCCGGACGAGACCTACCGCGACGAGCAAGCCCTCGATATCGGCGGGGTGCGATTCGAGCTGCACCACGCCCGGGGCGAGACCGACGACCACACCTGGGTCTGGCAGCCGGACCGGCGCACGCTGTTCTGCGGCGACCTGTTCTGCTGGGTCTCACCGAACTGCGGCAACCCCCAGAAGGTGCAGCGCTACCCCAAGGACTGGGCGGTCGCGCTGCGCACGATGGCAGGCATGGGGGCGGACGTGCTCCTGCCCGGTCACGGCCTGCCGATCGTGGGGACTGACCGAATCAGCACATCACTCTCGGATGCTGCGACACTGCTCGAGTCGCTGCACGACCAGACCGTGGCGATGATGAACGAGGGCGCCCGGCTCGACGAGATCGTGCACTCGGTCGAGTACCCGCAGGACCTGCTGGAGAAGCCGTACCTGCGGCCCGTGTACGACGAGCCCGAGTTCGTCGTGCGCAACACGTGGCGCCTCTACGGCGGCTGGTACGACGGAAACCCCGCCAACCTCAAGCCGGCGCCCGAGGCCGAGATCGGGCGGGCGGTCGCCGAGCTCGCCGGCGGCGCGGGTGCGCTGGCGGAGCGGGCCCGGGCCACCGCCGACGCCGGCGACCTGCGGCTGGCCGGACACCTGGCCGAGTGGGCCGCACTGGCCGCGCCCGACGACGCCGACGTGCAGCGGGCCCGGGCCGAGGTCAACCAGGCTCGGGTGCGGGCGGAGGCATCGACGATGTCGAAGGGCGTGTTCTCGTGGGCCGCGGCCGAATCGAGCGCGAAGGCCGAAGGCTGATCAGCCGCCGAGGTGGGCGGTGACTTCGTTGGCGGCGCGGCGGCCGCTGGCGTAGGCGGCGTGGACCACCGCGGCGATGGTGGTGGTCGAGGTGCCGTCGCCGGCCCAGAACAGCGCGCCGGTGTCAGGCGCGGCCAGCGCCGCCCGGGAGCCGGCGCCGCCGACGCGCACGAAGCTGTAGCCGCCGCGGGTGAAGCGGTTGGTGCACCAGTCGACGCGCCGGTACTCCTGCACACCCCGTGACGGACGCGTGTCCGGAAACAACCGGTCCAGGTCAGCGAGGCCGACCGCGGCCGCCTCCGCCTCGGTCATCGCCGAGAGAGCCCGCGCCCGGTGCCCGCTCACGTACGCGGTCAGGACCGCGGGCGCGGCGTCCCGCCCGTACAGCGGAGTCCAGTACAGCCGGATGGGGCCGTCGCAGCCGAGCATGGTGAGGTCGTCGGGCCAGAACGGCTCGTCGAAGCGATAGAGAAGCTTGAGCACCGGGCCCATCTCGAGGCCGTTCAGAGCGCGCCATTTGGTGGCGGGCAGGTCGGGCTCGAACCGCACCGCGCCCGCCTTGAGCACGCCCACCGGCAGCGTGCACACGACCGCCCGGGCGGTGAGCTCCTCCCCCGCCACCGACGCGACCGTGACCGTATCGGCCGACCACTCGACGTTCGTCGCCTCCCACCCGAGGCGGACGTCGAGACCCTCGGCGATGTGCCGCGGCAACAAGTCGTACCCGGCCGCGACCCGCCAGTCGCAGCCGCGCTCGAGGTCGACGACCCGGTCGTCGCGCAGGCCGTGGAGGCCGAGCTGATCGGCGTCGCCGAGCGGATGGATCGTGAGCATCTGGTCAGCCATGACCCGGGCGACGCCGTCGAGGTCCCTGCTCGCCATGAGCTCGGCGGCGGTGATGTCGGGCCCGTCCCAGCGCTCGACCTCGCTCAGGAGGTCGCCCATCCTCTTCAGGCTCGGGTCCGAGAACAGATCCGGGCTGCGGGCACCGCCGATCGACATGAGGTAGCCGTCGGCGGGATTGCAACGGATCGTCTCGAACCCGGCGGCGCGTACCTCGGGCCAGGTGTCGGCCTCGGCCGTGTGCACGAACTCGGCGCCCTGCTCGACCGGGTGGTCGCAGAAGTCACGAGCGGTGTTGATGCGCCCGCCGACGCGGTCCTGGGCCTCGACCACGACCACGTCGAGTCCGGCCCGCGCACACTCCCGGGCGGCGGTGACGCCGGCCATGCCCGCGCCGACCACGAGCACATCGGCGGTCATCGGGACGTGATGCTACCGTCGCCGCCCGTGAAGATCGCCGGCACCAACATCCTCGTCACCGGCGCGTCGTCGGGGATCGGCGCCGAGCTCGCGCCCCAGCTGGCGGAGGCGGGCGCCACCGTCGGCATCGTCGCCCGCCGGGCCGATCGGCTCGAGCAGGTGCTGGAACGGTGCCGCGCCCATGCTCCTGAGTCGCGCATGTGGCCGGCGGACCTCGGCGACCTCGAACGAGCGGAGCAGGTGGCCCTGGACGCGTGGGACGCCTTCGGTCACCTCGACTGCCTGGTCAACAACGCCGCCATCCCCAAGCGCACGCCGTTGACGCGGTTGACCCCCGCCGACGTGGCCTACGTCATGGACGTCGACTTCACGTCGCCGGTCCGGATGGGGATGGCGGTGCTGCCGCGGATGCTGAAGCGAGGCTCGGGTGAGATCGTGAACGTCTCGAGCCTGGGCGGGCGGCTGGGCATCGCCCACGAGGCCGCCTACTGCGCGGCCAAGTTCGCGCTCTGCGGATGGACCGAGGTGATGGCCATCGACCTCCACGGCACCGGCGTCGCCGCCAAGCTCGTGCTCCCGGGCCCGATCGAGACCGAGATCTGGGACCTCCCCGACAACGATCCCGCGCTCTACGACGGGCCGTTCGTGCCCGCGGCCGAGTGCGCGGCTGCGGTCGTGCGCGCCATCGAGGGTGATGGCTTCGAGTACTACGCACCCCCCGAGATGCCGGGGGGCCTGGGGTCGCAGCACGACATCGTCGTGGGCAAGACCCAGAACCCGGACGCGTTCCTCTCGATGGTGGCGGAGATGGCGAAGGCAACCGAACCGGGTGGGTAGCTACTAGCTCCGACCGATGGTCCCGCCAGTGGGACCGGTGCGGAGATCCTCCCGGGCCTCCCGGCCGGACGTGTCGTCCTTCTCGTCGTCGTCGGTCGCCGGCTTCGACTCCGCCTGGTGCTGCGCCGGTTCCTCCGCTTCGTTCGGCTCGGTCTCGGCCCGCTCGGCGGCGGCAAGGTCGACGGTCTCGGCCCGGCGGCCTTCCTCCTCGTCCTTCTCCCGCCACGTGATGCCGCCGCCACCGTCGCCATCACCGTGCCCGTTGGTGGACGCCCCGGCGGCGGTCGCCCGCGCAACCGTGAGCACGCCGCGCTTCTCGGCCTTCTCGAACTTGCGCTGCCGCGTGAGCAGATCGGCCTCGGGACCCACCGAGGGGTCGAGGACCCGAGCGGCGAGCCGCTGGTGCCACGGGCGGGGAAACGCCGACCAGGACCGGTTTCTACGCCGGTATGGCCGCGGCCACCCGCACGGGGATCCCGTTGAGCACGGCGTTGCCGGACAACGGGTCGAACAGCTCGCCGTCGGCGAGGACGTTGCTGTTCACTCCCGGTCGCCGGGCCGCCACTGACATTTCGGCGCCGTTGGCGTCGTGGCCCCAGCCGTGGGGGATGCTCACCACGCCGGGCATGATCGCGTCGGTCACCTCGACCACGACCTCGACCTCCCCCGTACGCGAGCTGACCCGGGCCTGGCCGCCGTCGACTACGCCGATCCGGGCAGCGTCGTCGGGGTGCAGGTGCAGGGTGCAGCGCTCCTTGCCCTTCACGAGGATCTCGACGTTGTGCATCCAGGAGTTGTTGGAGCGCAGGTCGCGCCGGCCGATCAGCACCATCTCCATTGCCTCGCTCGCTGCAGGCCGGGCCATCCGCGATAGGGCTGGCCGGCCCGCGGGCGCTCGCTCGGACGCCAAGTCACCTCCGCGCACGTGGCTGCTGCCGTTTGCGCGGTCGAGCGAGGCCCGCAGGCGAGCAACGTCCTCGACGACCGGCTCGGGCGCGAGCTCGATCTTGCCGCTGGGCGTCCGCAGCATCTCCGGCACCCGGGGCTGGAGCGGACCGAGGTCGACGCCGTGCGGCTCGGCTTCGAGCGCCGCGAGCGTCAGCCCGTCGGGGTCGGCGCCGAAGCCGTCGCCGTAGGGGCCGGTGCGCAGCATGAAGTCGAGGATCCGCTCGGGGCCGCGACGCGACGACAGGGACTCGAGCAGCTCGGCCGAATCGCGGCCCTCGACGTTGGACCCGCGGCCGACGGCCTTGTCGACCAAGCCGGCGACGACGAAGTCGTCGAGTGCCGCGGGATCGGCGGCGGCACCCTGCCCGGACGCGATCGCGGCCAGCCGCAGGAGGATCTCCCACTCGGACATCTCACCGGGCGCGAGCTCGATGCTGGGAGGCGAGTAGTTGGCGATGTTACGGATCGCGAGCGTGTAGAAGGCGATGTCGTAGTGGCCCCGCGCCAGGACACCCTCGGGCGGCAGGATCACGTTGGCGTGACGGGTCGTCTCGTTGCGGTAGATGTCGACGCTGACCATGAAGTCGAGCGACGCGACCGCGCGGTCGAGGCGGGCGCTGTCGGGCGTCGACAGCACCGGGTTCCCGGCGATGGTGAACATGGCCCGGATCTGGCCCTCGCCCGGCGTCTGGATCTCCTCAGCCAGGCATACGACCGGCAGCTCGCCGAACCGCTCGGGCAGACCCCGCACCCGGCTGTGGCGGCGTCCGAAGCGCACGCCCCGGCCTTTCCCGGGGGTACCGCCGGTGTTGGCGGCGCCGTGGGCGGGCTTGGTGAACATCGCGCCACCCTCGCGATCGAGGTTGCCGGTCAGGACGTTGCACACGTCGACGAGCCAACTCGCGAGGGTGCCGTACTCCTGGGTGCAAGTCCCGATACGGCCGTACACGGCAGCATGCGGTGCCCCCGCCAGTTCGCGGGCGGTACGGCGGATGGTGTCGGCGTCGATGCCGCAGATCGCCGCGACCGTGTCGGGGTCGAAGTCCTTGGCCAGTTGCTGGACCTCGGCGAACCCGTTGACGTGCTCCTCCAGCCGCCCGAGCGCGACGAGCCCCTCGTCGAACAGCGTGTGTGCGAGCGCAAAGAGGAAGTGGGCGTCGGTGCCGGGGCGGATGAAGAGGTGCTCGTCGGCCTCCTCGGCGCTCTTCGACCGACGAGGGTCGACGACGACGAGCTTGCCGCCGCGGGCGCGCAGAGCGCGGATGCGCCCGGGGAAGTCGGGGGCCGTCATCAGGCTGCCGTTCGACGCGAACGGGTTGGCGCCCAGCATGAGGAGGTAGTCGGTGCGGTCGATGTCGGCGATGGGGATGCTCAGGGCACCGCCGAACATCAGGCCGGACGAGACGTGCTTGGGCATCTGGTCGACGGTGCTGGCCGAGAAGATGTTGGCAGTGCCGAGCGCCTGGAGCAGCACCCGGTTGTACATCTGGCCGGCGAGGTTATGGACATTGGGATTGCCGAGGTAGACCGCGACCGCGTCACGCCCGTGCTGCTCGAGGATGGGGGTGAGGCCGCGCTCGACCTCGGCGAAGGCGTCGTCCCAGCTCACCTCGGACCAGGCGTCGCCCCGCCGCACCTGGGGCGCGCGCAAGCGGTCGGGGTCGGCCTCGAGGCCCTTGAGCGCGGTGCCCTTGGGGCACAGAAAGCCGTGGCTGAACACGTCGTCGCGGTCCCCGCGCACGAGCGTGATCTCGCGATCCTCGAGGTGCAGCTCGAGGCCGCACGTCGCCTCGCACAGCGGGCAGGTGCGGTAGACGACCTTCTTCTGCGTCGCAGTCATGCGCCGTACCTTACGGCTCCCCCGCTGCGCTTCGCTCTCCCACCTCGCCGAGCACCGGGCACGCGGGCCGGGGCGCCCGAGGAAGTAGCCGAGGCACCGTGCCCGTCACGGATCAAGAGGCCCGGTCGATAGTGTCCCGGACGTGACCGAGCGCCTGTACTTCAAGCAGCTCCTGGCGGGGCGGGACTTCGCGCTGAGCGACCCGCTCGCCCGCCAGATGGTCAACTTCGTCTACCTGCTCGGCGACACCCAGACTCGCGAAGCGGTAGCGGTCGACCCCGCCTACGGGGTCGGCGAGCTGGTCGACGTCCTCGCCGCCGACGGCTACCGCCTAAGCGGTGTGCTCGTGACCCACTGGCACCCCGACCACGTCGGCGGCGACCTCATGGGCTACTCGATCGAGGGGTTGCGCGAGCTCCTCGGCCGTGAGGACGTCGCCGCCAAGGTCCACGTGCAGCGGGACGAGGCCGAATGGGTGAAGCGGGCGACGGGCGTCTCCGACTCGGACCTCGCGCTCCACGACAGCGGTGACACCGTGAGCGTCGGCGCCATTCCGGTGCAGCTGATGCACACGCCGGGGCACACGCCCGGGAGCCAGTGCTTCCTCGTCGACGGCCGGCTGGTCGCGGGCGACACCCTGTTCCTCGAAGGATGCGGGCGCACCGACCTGCCGGGCGGCGACCCGGCGGCGATGTACGAGAGCCTCACCCAGGTTCTGGCGGCCGTGCCCGACGACACCGTGCTCTACCCCGGCCACCTTTACTCGCCCGAGCCGTCGGCGACGATGGGCGAGACCCGTGCCCGCAACTACGTGTTCCGGCTGCGAACACCCGAGCAGTGGATGACCATGTTCGGGGACGGGTTCTGAGCGCCGAGCACATCACGATCGAGCCGTCGCGGCTCGATCGGCCCGAAGCCGAGGTTCTGGTCGGCGCGCTGCTCGACGAGCTCCGCGACCGGTACGGCGAGGAGGACCCCGACCACCCTTTGGTGCACGAGCTCGCGGGGCCGGCGGGCGGCGCCTTCCTGCTGGCCCGCGTCGAGGGCCGGCCCGTCGGCTGCGGCGGGCTCCGCAGCCACGAGGGCGACGTCGCCGAGATCAAGCGGATGTACGTCGTCCCCGACCACCGCCGCCACGGCGTGGCGCGCGTGTTGCTGGCGACGCTCGAGGCGCAGGCGGCGAGGCTCGGCTACCGAGCGATCGTGCTCGAGACCGGCGTACGCCAGCCCGAGGCGATCGCGCTCTACGAGTCGCACGGGTACCGCCGGATCGCCAACTTCGGACCGTACGCCGACGCGCCGTCGAGCGTGTGTCTGCGCAAGGACCTTCGTCAGGCGGGGTCGAACAGCGCGGGGAGCGCATTGGGACCGCGGAACGCGTAACCCTCGATGACCGGTGCGGGCGCGTCGGGGTCGAGGCGCAGGTTGGGCAGCCGTTCGAGGATGGCGTCGAGCCCGATCCGGAGCTCGAGGCGGGCCAGGTGCATGCCCAGGCACTGGTGAGGCCCGGTTCCGAAGGCGAGGTGGTGCGCCGACGGGCGGTCGAGGCGCCATTCGTCGGCATCAACGAACCGGCTGTCGTCGCGATCGGCAGAGCCGGTGATCACTCCCACCGAGGCGCCGGCGGGAATCGGGCATCCCGCGACCTCGACGTCCTTGGTCGTGACCCGGCTCACCTGGGTGACCGACGTCTCCCAGCGCAGAGTCTCCTCGATCACCGGGGCGATCAGCTCGCGGTCGGCGAGGACGCGCGCCATGTCGTCGGGGTGGGTCAACAACGCGAGCAGGGCATTGCCCATGACCCGGAAGGTCGTCTCGGCGCCGGCGGGGAGCAGGAGACGGAGGAAGCCGTAGATCTTCTCGTCGGTGAGCTGGTGCCCGTCGATCTCGGCGGTGACCAAGTCGCTGATGAGGTCGCCCTGCGGCTCCCGGCGACGGTCCTCGACGATCGGGGCGAGATAGTCGCGCATCGCCTGTGAAGCAGCGTGGCCGCGGGGTGGGTCGAGCGGACCGGTGTTGATCTCCTCGGCCCAGTGGTGGAACTGCTCGTGGTCCTCGAGCGGGACGCCGACGATGCCGCAGATGACTTGCACCGGGTACTTGGTGGTGATGGCCTCGACGAGGTCAGCGCGTCCCGCCGGCGCGATCGGGTCGATCAGCCGGTCGATGGTCGGGCGGATGAGCTCGCCGTCCCACCGCTCCAGCGCGGACGCACGGAAGGCGTGGGCGACGAGGTTTCGGTAGGCGCGGTGCTCGGCGCCGTCCATCGCCAGGATGAGCTCGCCCATGAACTGGCCGATGTGCTCGGCGTTGATCGACGACGAGAACGTCTGCCAGTCGCGCAGCACCTTCTCGGCGTCGGCGTACCGGGTGATCTGGTAGCCGTCGCCGCCGGTGGCGCTGCCCGCCTCGAAGTGCAGCACCGGGCACTTGGTGCGCGCCGCCTCCCATGCCGGGTAGGGCTGGGTGGTCGACCAGTCGAGCTTGGTCGGTATGTCGTCGGTGGTCGCCATCAACCTGACACGGTAGTCAGAGAATCAGGCCGGCACCCAGGTTCCGTGGAAGCCGAACGGGACCCGCCGTGGCATCCGGACGCGCGCGACCGGCGCGCCGCCGAAGTCGGTGGCGTCGAGGATCACGAGATCGCTGCCGTCGCGCCCGGCGTCGTACACGATCCCGAGCACCCAGCCCTCGTCCTCGCCGGTGCCCTCGGGGGCGGGGACGAAGATCGCCTCGCTCCAGGCCACGCCCTTCTCGTCGCCGGCGACCTCGGCCGTGCCCCGATCCAGGTCGTGCTTGACCACTCCGCTGGTCCCCAGCTTGCTGTCGCGCGAGCGGAGGATGGTGCCGTAGCCATAGCGGTGCGGTCGCCCGACCACCCGCGGGTCGACTCGGGGGAACTCCTCACCCCGGTCGTCGAGGCGATCGACCCCGATCCGCCCGCCGCCGGGATCGATCGTCCAGCGCTCGAGCCACGGTCGGGGCCCACCCTCGTCGAAGCCGGTCGGGTCACGGTCGAACACCTTCTCGTGCCGAGCTACGTCGAGGACGACCCGGTCGACGTCGTCGTAGGCGTTGAGGGTGTGGAACACGAAACAGGGGTCGACCTCGACCCAGTCGACCGCGCTCGGGTTGTCGCGGGGCGCGACGCCGACGCGAGCGGGGTGGTCGGGATCCCACGCCACCGGGAGCGGTCGCTTCCCGACCAGCGCGAAGTCGTAGACCACCGGCAGGTCCATGAAGACGAGCCGGCTCTCGGTGACGGCGAAGTCGTGCATCATCACCGGCGCGCCGAGGTCGATCTCGTGGGTCTGCACAATGGCGCCGGTGGTGTCAGCGACGTGGAAGCGCAGGAACGGCGGCCCGAAGATGTCGAGCCCGAAGAACAGGAGCTCGCCGGTCGTGGGATCGACCTTGGGGTGGGCGGTCATCGGCGAGTGCAGGAGCCCCGCGTAGTCGAAGCTCCCGACCGTGTCGAGGTCGACGGTGATCTCGGTCGGCAGCGACACCTCGTACAGCGCGAGCACGCGGCCGCCGTGCGCCACTAGCGCCGTGTTCGCGGCGCTGTGTACGAGGTTGATGCGCTCCGGCTGACCCGGCCGCGGCGGTTCGCCGAGCTTCGCGGCGGCGTCGTCGGTGCGCACCCAGCGGTTCCGGTACGACGCGGTGCCGTCGCGCAACTCGACCGAGTGCACCATCCCGTCGCCGAGGAACCAGTGGTAGGTGGCCGGGTTCGGCGCGATCGGGTTGGGCCCGACCCGCAGCAGGTGCCCGTTCAATGCCGCCGGAATCGTTCCTTCGACCGCGAGGTCGGCCACATCGAGCTCGTCGTCGACCGGTGCGTAGTTGCCGCGAAGGAAGCGGGCGCCACTCCCCTCGTTCTCGTCGCCGCCGCCGAGCCCGGCGGCGAGGCGCATCCACGGATCGACCCCGACCGCGGCGAGCGCCCCGCCCGAAAGCGTTCCGGCGAGGAACGCCCGCCGGGACACTCCCCCCGTCGTCACCGGCCTACTCGCGGTCGTCCCTAGGAGGACTGGAGCGACTTGACCTGGAGGAACTCCTCGAGGCCGTACTTGCCGTACTCGCGCCCGATGCCCGACTGCTTGTAGCCGCCGAACGGGGCCAGCGGGTTGAACCCCTGGCCGTTGATGTCGACCTGGCCGGCCTCGATGCGCCGCCCGACCTGCTTGGCGTGCTCCTTGTCGCCGCCGTAGACGCCGGCGTGCAGTCCGTAGACGGTGTCGTTGGCGATGCGGACGGCGTCGTCCTCGTCCTTGTACGTGATGATCGACAGGACCGGCCCGAAGATCTCCTCCCGGGCGATCGTCATGTCGTTGTTCACGTCGGCGAAGACGGTGGGGCGCACGAAAAAGCCCTTCTCCAGGCCCTCGGGCGCCTCGGCGCCACCGGTGACGAGGGTCGCGCCTTCGTCGACGCCCTTCTTGATGTAGTCCCGGACGCGCTCGCGTTGCGTCTCGGAGATCATCGGCCCGAGCTTGGTCGTGACCTCCATCGGGTCGGCGGGCTGGAACGACTCCGCCTCCGCCTTGGCGGCGGCGACGAACTCGTCCTTTCGGCTCTCGGGGACGAGCATGCGCGTCCATGCGATGCACGTCTGGCCGCCGTTCAGATAACAGGAGCTGAGGCCGGCCTTGACCGCCTCGTCGGCGGGCGCGTCCTCGAGGGCGATGAACGGCGACTTGCCGCCAAGCTCGAGCGCCACCTTCTTCACCTGCTGCGACGCAAGCTCCATAACCCGCTTGCCCGCTCGGGTCGAGCCGGTGAACGACACCATGTCGACGTCGGGGTTGGTGACGACCGCCTCCCCGACCACCGGACCGGTCCCGCTCACCAGGTTGAACACGCCGTTCGGCAGGCCGATGTCGTCGAAGATGTCGGCGAGCACGAACGCGGTCAGCGGCGCCACTTCGCTCGGCTTGAGCACGATGGTGCAGCCGGCAGTCAGCGCCGGGGCGATCTTGGCGACGACCTGGTGGAGCGGGTAGTTCCACGGCGTGATGCAACCGACGACGCCGATCGGCTCACGCACGATGGTGGAGTTGCCGATCTGCTCCTCCCACGGAAACTCCTGGGCGATCTGCACGTAGGAGCCGGCCATCAGCGCGGGAAGGCCCGCCTGCGCGATCTGGCTGATCATGAACGGCGTCCCCACCTCGCCGGTGATGATGGTGGCGATCTCCTCGGTGCGGGCCTGGAGCGCCTCGCTGAGCTGCTGCACGAACTTGACCCGGTCGTCGACCGAGGTCGAGGCCCACGTAGGGGAGGCGGCCTTGGCGGCGGCGGCGGCCTTCTCGACATCGGCGGGCGTGCCCTCGGGCACGCGGCCCATCACCTCTTCGGTGGCGGCGTTGACGACGTCGATGGTGCCCTTTCCGGCCGACGGCACCCACGAGCCGTCGATGTAGAGCTTGTCGCGATCGTGCATCTGTGGCCTTCTCTCCTGGTCGGGCTCGCTCGGCGGCCAGGGTACCTGTTCCATTGGTCGGCTCACTCTGCGGCCCGGGATACCCGGCCGCAGCCCTGCGGGCCGTTCGCCTCCGTGCCGCCGCCTTACGGGCCGCTCGGCCGCCGCCTTACGGGCCGCTCGCCGCTCCCGCGCAATCCCGGCTACCCCTCGGTGGATAGCACCTCTGCGTGCTGCGGTTGCGGCGGATCGCGCAACAGCTCGCGCAACGTGGTGATGCGCTCGTCGAGCGTCGGGCCCCGCCGACCGGGGTACTCCAGCCAGAGGGGCGCGGTCGCGGTCGACACCGCGCCGATGACCCGGCCGTCCTGTTGCAGCTTGACGAGCGCGTCGAGCAGCGACCGGGGATTGCGGGTGAACCGGACCGCCAGCATGTCCTGCTGGGCTGCCTGGCCCCGGAGCGCGAACGCCCGGAGGCGCTGGGCCAACAGCTTCGGCACCCACAGCCCGATCGTCACACTGAAGCGATCGGTGTTCTCCCACAGCTCGATCGTGTGGCCGGTCACCGCCACCGCCCAGGTCGAGAGGGCGATGTCGCGGCTGGCGATCCGGCTGATCTCGTACGACAGGATCGCCTCGGTCTCGTTGCGACTCAGGGTGTCGAGCAACCCGCGGGTGACGGCGACGATCGCGGTCTCCGGGCGGCGGCCGACCGCGAATGCGTTCGGAGCCGGGTCCTCGATCACCGCGAATCGAGGCGGGGGACGTCGGCGCTGATGGCCAGACCCGAGAGCAGGTTCTCGAGCTCGCCCTTCGTGCCGGGCGGGGCGACGGTCGCCCCCGTCTCTCGGAGGACCCGGCGCTCGATCCGGCCGAGCCGGAACAGGAGCGTGATCGCGGCAACCACAGACCCGGCGAGCACGAAGGCCAGCGCCACGACCGCAGTGATCGGCGACGTGAACACCTCGAACAGGAAGAAGCCGAGGATGTCGGGAAGGGCGCGGAAGAACGCGGCGAGGAAATTGAAGTCGAGACCCTCGACGAATCCCTCGGCCACCAGCGCGACGATCGAGCCGACGACCACGCAGAAGACGAAGACGATCGCCGCCAGCCAATAGTTGACGACCGCCAGGATCGCCAGCGCGACGATCCGACGACGGTTCCGTCTGATCGCAGACTCATGAAGAACCATGTTTCCTCGCTCGCTCGCTGCGGCGCAGGGTACCTGCGCCGCGGGCGCTCGCTCGCGGGCGAGTGCCTCCGCTCCCTACGGTCGCTCCGGCACCGCGCGGCGGCTAGGCCTCCTCCTCGATGAGCGTCCCGACCGCGACCGCGGTCTCGACGATCTCGCGCTCGTCGGCGGGCTCCTCCCGGAGCCGGATGTAGCGGCCGAAGCGCAGGAGGAGCAGCGAGAAGCCCAGGCACACGAGCCCCGCGCCTGTGAACGTCGTGCGGATGCCGACCCGGTCGACGATTAGGCCGCCGACCAACGCGGTGAACGGGATGAACCCGATGAGCGCGGTCATGTGGATCGCCATCACCCGGCCACGCATGGCGTCGGCGACCTCGTGCTGCACCAGCGTGAGCGCGAGCGCCATGTTGGCGAAGTGGAACCCGCCCACGGCGACGATGATCGCGAGGGCGGGGGCGAACGTAGACACCCGCCCGAGCAGGGCGAGCGCGACCGAGAACGCGATCGCAGTGGCGACGAACGTGGCCGCCGGTCGGCGCCGCCCGACGCCGGCGAGAGCGAGGATGCCTACGGCCGCGCCCGCGCCCACACCGGCCTGGAGCCAGCCGAAGTAGTCGCGGCCCACCGACCGGACACCGTCGGCGAGGACGTCGGTCGCGTACACGACCGCCAGCGGCTGGTACACGATCCCGACCGCCATGAGGAAGCCGGTGGCGACGATGGGCACCGACACCGCCGGCGTCTGGCGCACGAAGCGCAGCGCGGCCCGCATGGCGTCGAGGTTCCGCTCCTCCTCCATCGGTTCCTGCCGGGGAATCGGCGTCGTCGCCCAGACCGCGATCACCGCCAGGAACGACACCGCGTTCACCCAGAAGACCCACTCCACCCCGGCGGAAGAGATCAGCAACGCAGCCAGCAGCGGGCCGAAGACCCGGGTGACCGAGTTGGCGGCCGTGCCGAGTGAGATCGCGCTGCTCAACCCGCTGCGGGGTACCACCGTGGGTTGGAGGGCCTGCATCGCCGGGATCGAGAGCATGAAGCCGATCCCCAGGAAGAAGGACAGCACCGCGATGTTGGCGACGCTGGCGTTGCCGCTGGCGGCGAGAAAGCCGAGCACCACCGAGCCCACGGCCTGGGCGACCTGGGTGAGGATCAACATCCGGCGCCGATCGAAGCGGTCGGCGAGCACGCCGCCGTAGAGGCTGAAGATCAACTGCGGCGCGTAGGTGGCGAAGTACACGATGCCGACCGACTCGGCCTTGCCCGTCAGCTGGAAAGCGAGGAAGGCGCGCCCGATGATCTGCATCCAGTCGCCCAGTTGCGACACCAGACCCGCGACCCACACCCGCCGGAAGCGCGGGTAGGTGAAGGCGTCGAGCACGGCCGGGCGTTGCACGAGTGCCCGCACGCTAGCTGACTACCCTGTCAGCAAATGGATGCCGGTGGGACGGATCCGTTCGCCGAGACCGACGATCAACAGGCGTTGCGTCAGCTCGCGCGCGACGTCGCCGAGCGCGAGCTGACACCGAACGCGCGCCACTGGGACGAGACCGAGGAGTTCCCCCAGGGATCGTGGGACGCGCTCCGCAAGGCGGACCTGTTCGGCATCACCATCACCGAGAAGTACGGCGGGATGGGCATGGGCGACGTCGAGGCTGCGATCGTCCTCGAGGAGTTGGCGCGCGCCGACGTGTCCAGCGCGATCCTGGCCCAACTGATCTTCAACGGGCCGCCCCGGGCGATCGAACACCTCGGGAGCGACGCCTTGAAGGAGCGCTGGCTCCCGATGGCGGCGTCGGGCGAGGGGCTGTTCTGCATCGGCATCAGCGAGACCGAGGCGGGCTCGGCGGTCAACCACATGCGGGCCCGGCTCACCGCTGACGGCGACGGCTACCGGCTCAATGCCTACAAGAACTACGTCACCGGCGGGCACAAGGCGGCCGCCTGCCTGGTGTGGTGCCGGTTCCCCGGGAGCGAAGGGTCCAAGGGCATCGGCGCGGTCGTTGTCGACCTCACGTCGGACGGCGTGACCATGGCCGGGACCCACGTGAAGATGGGCCTGCGGGGCACGAGCGAGGCGGAGTTGGCGTTCGACGACGTGTACGTCGCGCCCGAGGACGTGCTGCTCCCGGGCGACCCGGCCGACAGCGAGTCGTTCAAGACGCTCATCGCCCACATCAACCACGAGCGCTGCGGGAACGCCGCGATGTGCATAGGAGCCGCGCAGGGATCGCTCGAGTACGCGGTGCGGTACATGAACGAGCGCACCGTGGGCGGTCGGCCGATCGCCGAGCTCCAGGGGCTCCAATGGAAGGTGGCCGACATGGCCACCCAACTGGAGGGGGCGCGGCTGTTGCTCCTGCGGGCGTTGCACCTCGCGGGACCGCAGGGGACTCCCCCGGCGCTCGAGACCGCCATGGCCAAGACCGCGGCCAACCTGGCGGCCAAGTTCGTATGCGACGAGGCCATCCAGCTGCTGGGCGGCTACGGGTACAGCCGCGAGTACCCGGTCGAGCGTGCCTACCGCGACATCCGGGGGCTGTGCATCGGCGCCGGCACCGTCGAGATCCAGCGCAACTTCGTCGGCTCGCAGGTGGTGCGGGGCAAGACGTCGGCCAGCCCCGGCTGGCGCAACCCGCTCGTTTGAGCGCTCTACGCCCCACGTACCGGCACCCGCGGGCTCGCGACTACCTCGCGCCCGGCGGGCCGTGGGACATCCCGTCGCTCGACGCGCTCGTGACCGACGCCGCCGCGGGGGCGACCGGCGAGTTGCTGGTCGACGAGTCCGCCGGCGTGCGTCTCGACGGGGCTGAGCTCGAAGCGCGGGTGGCGGCGCTGGCCGGAGGACTCCGGGCCGCGGGGGTCCGGCGCCACGACGTGGTCGCCTGGCAGGCGCCGAACTGGCACGAGGTTGTCCTTCTCTATAGGGCGTGCTGGCGGCTGGGCGCGATCGCCGGCCCGGTGCACCACCAGGCGGGCCCCGCCGACGTCGAGGCGATGGTCGGAGTGCTGGAACCCAAGGTGTGGCTCGCCCCCGACGACCTCCGCGGGCCGTCAGCCACCTTCCCCGAGCTGCTCGAGGGACGTCCGGTGACCCGCTCGGCGGCGCGCCCCAGCGACCTCGCGGTGGTGCTGTTCACCTCCGGCTCCACCGGTGGTCCCAAGGCGGCGCTGCACACCCAGCGGGGCCTGGCGTACAAGGCCCGGGTGATGGCGCAGGCCCACCGGCTGACGCCCGCCGACTCCATCCTGATGCCGGCGCCGCTCGCGCACGTGTCCGGCCTGCTGAACGCGGTGCAGATCCCCGGCGTGCTGCCCATGCGGGCGGTGCTGATGGCGCAGTGGGACCCGGAGGACGCGCTCGCCACCATCGAGCGCGAGCGGATCACGTTCATGATCGGACCGCCCACGTTCTTCGTGGCGCTGATGGACGGGACCGGCTTCTCGGCGTCCCGGGTCGAGTCCCTGCGACTGGTTTCCAGCGGCGGCGCCGGCGTCACGCCCGCGTTCGTCGAACGAGCGAGCACGACCCTCGAGTGCCGGGTGAAGCGCACGTACGGGTCGACCGAGGCGCCGACGGTCACGACCTCCACCCCCGACGACAGCGTCGAGCGGGCGCGCGAGACCGACGGGCGCGCGACCTCACCGTTCCTCGAGATGCGCACCTCCGAGGGCGGCGAGCTCTGGCTGCGGGGACCCGAGCTGTTCGTCGGGTACGCCGACCCCGAGCAGACCCGCGCCGCGCTCAGCCGGGGGTGGTTCCGGACCGGTGACCTCGCTCGCGTCGAGGACGGCGGCTGGCTCACGATCGTCGGGCGCATGAGAGACGTCATCATCCGGGGCGGCGAGAACATCGCCGCCGCCGAGGTTGAGGGCGCGCTCGAGGCCCATCCCTCCGTCCGCCAGGCCATGGCCGTCGGCTATCCCGACGAGCGGCTGGGTGAGCGGGTATGCGCGTTCGTCGTCGCCACCGCGCCGTTCGACGTCGAGGAGTGCCGGCGCTGGTTCGAGCAGCGGGGCCTGGCCCGCTACAAGACGCCCGAGCGGGTGGTGCAGGTCGACGCGCTCCCGGTCATGGCGGCAGGCAAGCCCGACCGGGCGGAGCTCGCCCGACGAGCAGACGAAGACAGAGGTGCCATCCACCGACGAGACCCGTGAATTGTGCGGGAGCGGCGAGCGGTCCGAGCCGCAGGCGAGGACGCCGGCCGGCCAGCTCTTCGGGGATTGGCCCGGCCGGCGAGCGAGTGCGACCAGGAGAGAGGCGTCTCAGCGCTTCTTCAGGTGCTCGGGGTTCTCGACGTCCACCGGGCGACAGTCCTTCGGCGCCTTCAGCGGATTGCAGCGCCCCGGCTTACCGCCGGGAAGCTGCACCGAGTACTCAGCGCTGATCACGGGGTCGGGCACGGGAAAGTCGGTGCTCACGATCTGAGCGCCGCTGCTCAGGGCGAGGTCACGACGGGTCACGTCGTTCGCGCGCGCCTCCACCACGTCGGCATCCGCCCGGGTGCGGACGATGAAGTTCTCGCGCACGAGGCGCGGGATCCGCGGGTCGTCGGGCTCGTCGATCTTGATGAACGCCGCCGACGGAGCATCCTCCTCGGCGGTCACGAACATCGGCGCGCCCTCGAGCGACGGACGACCCTCCAGGTACAGGGACCGCTCGGGGTCGCCCTTGAGCAGGACCAGCACGATCTTCCCCCGCGCCGACTCGAGCGCCGGCCAGCCCCGGTCGCGTACCGCGTCGCGCAGCGTCGGAGCGTCGCCGCGGACCTCGTCGGGCGTCAGGATGTCGCTCGGCTGGAGCACCGAGGTGATGGCGTCGTCGAGGCGTCGGAGTGCCGGCCCGTCGAAGTCGTGGAACAGCGGCTCGAGGACGATGCTCTGATTCTTCGGCTCGACGAGCACGAAGAGGGGCGCGTGGCCCGGGTGCGCGTCCGACCACGCCTTGATCACCCGCAGGCACTCCTCGAAAGGAGTGCAGTTGGTCTCGGCGTCGATGACCGGCGTGTGGGCGACCGGCAGCCCGTCGGGGCCGTTGAACACGTCGAGCTCGAAGCCGCGGATGCCCTCGTTGTCGAGCTGCTGGTCGAGCGGCGGATGGGTGTAGTCGACCGGGTCGTAGATGAACGGCGGCAGCGGCACGGTCGGTCGCAGGTGGTAGCTGTTGTGCGAGTTGAGCAGCTGGATCTCGTTCACCCGCAGCGTGTCGTCGAGCGGATAGGCCTCGGGTTTCCCGCCGCCTCCGCCGCACGCGGCCAACGCCAGCGCGAGCACCGAACCGGCGGCGACGGGGAACGAAGCGCGGCGCATGCGACCTAGATGACGCTCTCGCCCGCCTCGACGCGCGGACGCAGCAGCGCGGCGAGTCGAGCCCGATGGAACGACGCGTCGCCGAAAGTCAGCTGGTCGAGCTGGGCGCGCTTGAGGAAGAGGTGGAGGTCGTGCTCCCACGTGAAGCCGATCCCGCCGTGCACCTGGAGGGCCGAGGCCATGACGCGGCGGGACGCGTCCGAGCACCAGACCTTGGCGGTGGACGCCGCCAGCGACGCGTCGGCGTCGCCCGCGCCGATGCACCACGCCGCCCAATACGCGCTCGAGCGCATCCCCTCCACGTCGACGAGCATGTCGGCGCAACGGTGCTTGATCGCCTGGAAGCTCCCGATGGGCCGGTCGAACTGCACCCGCTCCTTCGCGTACTCGACCGCCATGTCCATCGCCTGCCCTGCGCCGCCGAGCATCTCCGCCGACGCGTAGGCCGCGCCCCGGTCGAGGAGGGCGTCGACGGCTTCGGCGTCGCCGATGCGTGCCGCCGGCGCACGGTCGAGGTGCAGCCAGCCGAGCTCGCGGGTCTGGTCCATGGCCGGTTCGCGTGCCGGCGGGCCGATCTCGTCGAGGTCGACCGCGAACAGGCCCGAGCCGTCCGGAGTCTCGGCCGCGACCACCGCGACCCCCGCCGAGGGTGCGTACGGGGTGGGGTCGGGTCGTCCGCTGAGCTGCCAGTCGGCGCCGTCGCCCTCGGCGCGGACGGCGTCCGGCCGCGCGCTCCAGGCCACGCAGCCTGTCGCCTCGCCGCTCAACAGCCGTTCGACCTCGTCGGCGCGGCCCGAACTCGAGAGCACCCCGAGTGCGAGCACGGTCGACTGGAACGGCGCGGGCGCGGCGTGCCGCCCGACCTCCTCGAGCAACACCGCTACCTCGACCGCGCCGAGGCCGAGCCCGCCCGCCGCCTCCGGGAGCTCGATGCCGGCCCAGCCCTGCTCGACCATCGCCTTCCACAGCTGGGCGTCGAAGCCACCGCCGGCCTCGACGACCGCACGCACCTGCATGGTCGAAGCCAGCCCGTCGAGCAGCTCGCGCGCGCCGGCGCGCAGGGCGAGCTGGTCGTCGGACAAGTCGAAGTTCACGGGGCGAGGTTACGCTGAACGCATGGCCGTGACCACGCGCGTTGATGCCGGTGCCGGCCGGGTCACGTCGCGGGTCGACGAGCTCCTCGCCGCGCATCCCCCGACGTCGAGCGACCCGGTCGAGCTGCGCGGCGCGCAATACGACCTCGGGCTGGCGTGGGTGTGGTTCCCGGTCGGCTTCGGCGGCCTCGGGTTGGCGCCGGAGCTCCAACGCGTCGTCGACCACCGCATCCGCGAGGCCGGCTTCGACTACGAGGCCGTCGGCAAGAACGGCTTCGGGATGTTCCTCGCCGCTCCGACCATCGTCACCCACGGCAGCGACGAGCTGAAGCGCGCCCGCCTGCGGCCGCTGTTCACGGGCGAGGAGATCTGGTGCCAGCTCTTCAGCGAGCCCGGCGCCGGCTCCGACCTCGCCGGTCTCTCCACCCGGGCGATCCGCGACGGCGACGAGTGGGTGGTCAACGGGCAGAAAGTGTGGAACACGCTGGCGCACGCCGCCGACCGGGGAATGCTGGTCTCCCGCACCGACCCCGACGCGCCCAAGCACCGCGGCCTGACCTACTTCGCCCTCGACATGCACTCCCCCGGCGTCGACGTGCGCCCGCTGCGCCAGATCACCGGCGAGGCCGAGTTCAACGAGGTCTACCTGACCGACGTTCGCGTTCCGGAGGCCGACCGGATCGGTGATCTCGGTGACGGCTGGCGGGTATCGCTGACGACGCTCATGAACGAGCGGGTCACGATCGGCGGCGCGGTGGCGGCGCGCGACACCGGGCCCATCGCCGACGCGCTCAAGGTGTGGCGTGAGCACCCCGAGCGCCACGACCCGGTGCTGCGCGACCGGATGGCACGGGCCTGGATCGAAGCAGAGGTGCTCCGGCTCACGAACGCCCGGGCGACCGCCAACCGCAAGGCGGGCGCGGCCGGCCCCGAGGGATCCGTGGCCAAGCTCTCGTTCGCCGAGGTCAACAAGCACATCTACGAGCTGTGCGCCGACGTGCTCGGCACCGAGGCACTGCTGTACCCGAGCTACGAGATGGTGCGGCCGGAGGAGTCGGCGCTCACCGGCGGGCTCGATCCCCGCAAGATGTTCCTGCGCTCGCGCGCCTACTCCATCGAGGGCGGCACGTCCGAGATCCTCCGCAACATCCTGGGTGAGCGCGTGCTCGGGCTGCCGGGTGAGCCCCGCACCGACAAGAACCTCCCCTGGAGCGAGGTACCCCGGAGCTGACCGCTACGCGTTCAATCGGATCCAGGTCGCCCGAGCGGCGCCGATGACGTCTCCGGCGGCGTCGAAGATCACCGAACCGGCGTCGAGCTTGCGGCCGTCGACACCGATCCGCCAGCCGACGACGACACAGCGCTCCTCTACGGCGACCGGACGCTGCACGTCGGCAGTCATGCGTCCCAAGACATGGGGATCCTGCTTGGAGAAATCGGCGCCGATGCCGCCGGCGCAGTCGAGCACCGACCAGACGAACACCGGCGGGACCATGCCGTCGACCTCGATCGATGCATCGGGCACCCACGGCGCTGCGCGCAGGCCGGGGCGTCCGCTGACCGGTCCGACGAAGACGCGGAGGCCGTCACCCGGCTCGCGGTCCGGTCCGCACACGAAGCACGTCGGGAACGCGTGCCGTTCGGGCGTCGAGCGGATCCACGACCCTTCGGCGGCCGTCTTCGCCTCCTCGAAAGCGATCGGGGTCGGGACCTCGAGGTCGACACGCTCGGCAGCAGACCCCTCGGCCACCAGCTCGTCACCGTCGAAGGCCTGCACGCCGTCGCCGTTCCGCTCCACTCGGAGCGGCGTGTCGAGCGAGGGCGGTTGCCGCAACGTCACAACGGCAGGGTTGCCGACCATCGCCGCCACCGCCCCACAGGCGTAGCCGCCGTTGCCGCTGTCGGGGGGACCGCAGAAGCGGCGGTCGATGACGATGGTCTCGGTCACGGGCGCCGACGCTACCCTGCGCCGCGATGGACCTCACCGCCACGGTCGAGGAAGCCGCGCTGCGCGACGAGGTCCGCGCC
>Ga0136613_10000026_pt1 | contig 50650 bp, 46 predicted proteins | sample AntDrymUQ2722106_2_FD_106649 | JGI IMG/M metagenome (GOLD analysis project Ga0136613, IMG submission 106649) | Polar desert sand microbial communities from Dry Valleys, Antarctica - metaG UQ272 (21.06) | ecosystem: Environmental > Terrestrial > Soil > Desert | place: Antarctica: Dry Valley... | reverse complement strand
CTCGCTCTCGCCGAGCCACTCGACGCGGGCGACGCCGATCTCGGCATCCTCTACCAGTCGGAATACAAGCGATGGCGGCTCAGCCGCTAGGTTGCTCTTAGTCACGGCCACCACGCGCCGCTCGTCATCGTCGGGATCGCGTGCCACGAGCAGGCCGACGCGGGCGGCGCCGATGATGCCGATACTCCCTCCCCCGCGGTACAGCGCGTGGCCGCCGGCCGCCTTGTTCAGGTGACGGATGGCGACGATGGCCGCGCGGGTGCGTTCGGCCAGGGCGGCCAGCGGTGCCAGGGCGCGCCTTACGTCCTGATCGCGGTGCGCGTTCACGTCGGATGGCAGGTACGCCATGAGCGGGTCGATAATCACGAGGGCCGCGTCTACCTTGCGGATGCCGGCCTCGAGAGCGGCCAGGTCCACCGGCAGGCCAGGCATGCGCTCGCCGTCGGCGTCCACAATCGCGGTCAGGGCCACGATGCGCGCCAGGTCCGCGCCGGCGGCCTCCAGACGTGGCCGAATCGTATCGGCCACGCCGTCCTCAGCCGAGAGGATCACCACGCCGTCCGGGCCGTTAGCCGGCGAGCCGTCGGGCATGGTGGCACCGCGCGAGAGGCGCGCGGCCAGGTCGAGGGCGGTCGTGCTCTTGCCGAGCCCGGGGTCGCCGTCGAGCAGGTGGAGCTTGCCGCGTGCGAGCCGGCCCGGCCATAGCCAATCGACGCGCTCACGTTGTACTGATGCCAGGTTGACCAGGACCGGGCCGGGACCATTCAGGGATGCGGCCACGGTCAGCAGGGCGTCAACGTCGGTAGGGGCGCCGGTGGCGAGCAGGTCCGCGGCGTCGCCGTGCGCCGGCGCGTCCGGCCATGTCACGACGCGCAGCGAGCCCGCGATGCCGGCCAGGCGTTCGGCCACGCGGTGCATGTGCTTGCGGCCGGCGTCGTCATTGTCGGGCCACAGCGCGACGTGGTGCCCGCGCAGCGATTGCAGGACGGCCACGCTCGGGGCGGTGGCGGCGCCGGTCACGGTGCCGACGGCCCGGAAGCCGGCCACGAGCAGGGCCACCGTCGCTTTCTCGCCTTCGGCCACGATCACGGGGCGGGTCGTGTCCCACTTCGGCAGGTGCTCCGAGCCGAACAGCGGCAGGTCGGCGGTGGCGATGCCGCCGAGCCCGGCGGTGCCGTCCGGCAGGCGCCAGGCGATGCGCTTACCTTCCGGCGTGTCGGTGCGAACGTGGACGGCCACGGGCTCACCATCGGCGCTGCGGATCGCGTACAGCGTCGGGGGAGTCCCCGGCCGGCGGGACGGTGTAGGCGGCCGGGCCGTATCGGCCCGCGGCTCGAACAGGTCGGCGGTGGCAATGCCGGCCGCGCCGGTGACGGCCTCGACGCTGCATCCCGCGTGGCAGTAGACGAGGGCGCGGCCATCATCGCCGGCGGTGACGCTGAGCGATGCCTGCCGATCCTCGTGGGCGGGGCAGCGGGCCATCCAGCCGGCGCCCGAACGGCGGATGCCGTCGAGCTTGCCGAGCAACCGGGCCACCGGCGCGGGAGGGGCGACGTAGGACGCGGCGGCGGTCATTCGGCCAGCCGGTCAGCACGCAGCCGGGATGCGGCACCGAACACCACGGCGGCCATTGCGGCATACGCCGGGCGCCCTTCGGCGACGGCGAGCCATTCAAGCAGCCGGCCGGCGGCGCGGGCGTGCTCCTCAGCTTCGATGTAGTGCATGGTCGGGCCGCCAGGGGCGGTGTTATCCTGCCGGTCGCAGGGGGTCGGGCGAGATTGGCGCACGTCGAGACTCCTTCGAGGGCCGGGCGGTGTCATCCGCTCCGGTCCTCTGCTTGATTGCGGAAGCGGGCACCAGGCGGCGCCGTCCGACCGTCACGGACCGGAGCCGCCCGGCCCCGATCTCGCCGTAAAGGGCTGTCCGGCCGATGCCGAGCACGTCGGCGGCTTCGCGGATGCTGAGCAGCCGGTCCGGTCCTGTTGGGGCGGCCAGCTCGACGCGTACCTCCTCGCGGAGTGCGGCCGCCAGCTCGGCGAGCGCGGCGTCGAGGCGCGATGTCATCGGTTCGGCTCGGCGCCGAGGTCGCCGTCGCGCTCGAGCGCTTCTCGGATGATGCGCTGCGCTTCGTGCCACTCGTACCGGTCGTTGCGGCTCGCGCGACGGGCGAGCGCTTCGGCCGCAGCGGCACTCAATACGACGCGCACGGTGCGGCTCTTGGACGGCGGGGCGGTCGACGGCGTACTCACGCTCCCCACGATGGGGAGCCGGTGATAGGCCGGATAACTACGGCTTGGCGCGCCTCCCCGCCGCTTGACCCCGAATCTCGTCCCATCCACCGGCGGCCGATACGTCATCCCTGAACGCGCTCGTCGGCTCCGTCGTCGGATCGCCGTCCTCGATTCGCACGCGACCCAGGGCAGCCGCTACCCTATCGCGCGTGTCGGCCCCTGCCGGTAGCGAGGCGGCCGCTTCTACGATTGCCTCGATTCGCACGCGACGCGTTGACGGGCGACCTCGTCGCACCAGTCCGGCCAAGTGGCGCGCGGCCGCCCAAAGACGCGCGACGTTCTCCGGCGCGGCGTCACCGCGGAGCCGTCGACGCTGCCCGCCTCGCCGGTCAGGGTGACGACGGCGCCCGTGTCCTTATCGGTGATGACGATGGTGTCGATGACCGGCGGGCGCTCGCGAGATACGACGCGGAGGGTTCCGCCGATGCGGTACTGCTCGTAGCCAGTCGGCGGCAGCGCCACGAACTCGGCGGGCTCATCCCCCTCGCCGTACCAGGCCAACGAGCGCACGCGCAGGACCATGGGCCGGATCACGGACGGCCGCCCAGCGCCCGGTCCATCGCGTCGGCGGCTTCGCGCCGAAGGTCGCGCTCGACGTGGGCGTAGTAGTCGGCGGTGATCGCGATCCCCGAGTGTCCGAGTAAATCACTCACGACGCGCAGCGGCACGCCGGCGGATAGCAGGGCCGTCGCGGCCGAGTGCCGCAAGCCATGGAAGGGCACGCGGGGCAGTCCCGTGGCCCGTAGCAACTCGTGGAAGGCACGGCGTACCGTGTCGGGGTTGTGGGGCCGTCCTACGGCATCGGTGAAGACGAGGCGATCGGTGTCCTGCCAGGCCGAACCGGCCGCCTGCCACTCGGCGTGCTGTTCGCGCTCCTCACGGCGCAGCGCGTCGACGGTGACCGATGCCAGGTTGACCGACCGACGGCTGCGTCCCGTCTTGGGCGTTGCCAGCTCGTATCCACCATCCCACGCGCGCGCCAGTGAGCGGCGCACGGTGAGCGTGCCGTCTTGCCAGTCGATGTCATCCCATGAGAGTCCCAGCAGCTCGCCTTGCCGCAGTCCGGTGGTCGCAGCGACGGTGACCAGGGCCCCGACGCGGTACTCGGTCGCCACGGTGAGCAGTCGGCGTAGCTGGGCGGCATCGAGGTAGTCGCGGCCCGGTTCGATGGTGCGGCGCGTCACGCGCGGAGGTCGTGCCAGGGCGGCGACGTTGCGATGCACCAGCCCATCGCGCACGGCATCGGACAGGGCGCGCCGCAGGGTCACCCGGGCATGGCTGGCAGTCCGTGGCGATCGGCCGGACGCGACCAGATCGGCCGTCATCCGCTCGACGTGGGCGGGGGTGAGCTTGTCGAGCGGAACCGTGCCGATCGCGGGCACAAGGTAGGCGCGGGCGTGATGGTCGCGGCCGCGCCAGGTGGAGGGTCGCACGCGCTGCCGCTCGCGCTCCAGCCATGCGGCCAGGTAGGCGGCCACGGTGTCGGTCTTCACTGGCGCCATGCCGCGATCCAGATCGGCACGAAGGGCGCCGAGCTTGCGACGGACCTCGCCTTGCGTCTTCGCGCTCACGATCCGGCGGTGACGCTTGCCGGCCTCATCGGTCCACGTCAGAGCGGCGCGCCAGCGGTTCTCGGCTGGCGAGTGATAGATGGTCCCTTCGCGGTTCGCGCGTCGCCTGGCGGGCTTCGGGTACGATGCCATCGGGTGCGTTCCTCCTACACAGGAGCGCCCTAGACGGCCGTCGGATTCACCCCCGGCGGCCGTCGCGCTACCTGTCCGGGATTGTACGCCGTTGCTACCAGCGTTGCTACCAGAACGCGCAGCCGGACAGGCCGAACCGGCCTAGTCGGGCCGATTCGTGCTCAGATTGTGGTGCCGGAGGTGGGACTTGAACCCACACGAGCTTGCACTCATCGGTGTTTGAGACCGACGCGTCTGCCGATTCCGCCACTCCGGCACGGGGAGTCGTCATTATAGGAAGCCGATGGCCGATGCCCCCGAGAAGACTCCTGCGCCTCGTACGCCGCCGCTTCCCGACGAGGCGGCGGTGATCACTCGGGCGGCCTCCGGAGACCGGAGGGCCTTCGCCCAGCTGATGGAGCACTACCAGAGTGCCTGTTACGGGCTGGCCTGGCGACTCCTCCGGGATCCCGATCAGGCCGCCGATGCCACCCAGGACGCCTTCATCCACGCCTACCGCGCGATCGGCTCCTATCGGGGAGGGATTTTCCGCTCGTGGTTGCTGCGGATCACGGCCAATGCGAGCTATGACATCCTGCGCCGGGCGCAGCGCCGGCCATCGAGCCCGCTGCCGGACCCCGAGGAGGGCGCGCCGGAGCTGCCGGACGCGGGAGCCGTCAACCCGGTGGCGGAGGCAGCCCGGAGCGAGATGTACCGCCACCTTGAGGTGGCGCTGCGGCGGCTGCCGGAGGACCAGCGGGTTGCCGTCGTCCTCTGCGACGTCTATGGCATGGACTACAACGAGGTGGCGACCATGACGCACTCCGCGCTCGGGACGGTGAAGTCGCGCATCCACCGTGGGCGGCTCCGCCTGCGTGAGCTGTTGACTGAGCATCGGGAACTCTTCACGGCATGAAGGCGTCTGGACCGATGGCATGCTGAACCAGGATCATCCCGACGACGAGCGCCTCTCGGCGCTCGCTTCGCTCGAGACGGACGCGACATCCGACGCCACGCTGACCGCGCACGTCTCCTCCTGCGACCGATGCACCGACCTCACCTCCGAGCTCGGTGCGTTGCGCCTCGCCCTCGCCGATCTTCCCGACATGAAGCCGTCACGGCCGCTCCAGCTCCTTCCTCCCGTGGAGTCCCATGGCTCCCGTGTCGACCGGGTCGGTGATTGGGCGCGTCGCTTCTTCGCGCCCGTGCTGGCGGCCGGAGCCGCGGTTGCCATGGTCGGGGTCGTCGGGACGGCGGCGCCGGCGCTCGATCAGCTGGCCTCGGGCCCGAGCGCCGACAGGGCTGCCACCGAGGAGGTCGCCGCGCCGCAGGCCTCCGCTGGCGCCGGCTCCGAGGCGGGCGGGGAGCCGGCGGGGCTCTCGGCGAGCGCCGACACGCTCGGCTCCACGGGAGGGTCGGTGACCGGTGAGTCCGATGACGCCGCCGACGCCTCGCCGCGCGTGAACGACTACGGCACCGCTGCGGATTCGCAACGGGACGCGCTTGGCGAAGGAATGGATGAAGCCGAGACGTCGCAGCAGGCGGCTTCCGAGCGCTCCCCGTGGCCGATGGTCCTGTTCACCGGCGTGGCGCTCATGGTCGGTGCGGTGCTCTTGCGCTGGATCCTGGCCCCTCGGGTCGCGTAACGCGCAACGCCGCTGAGGGGCGCTAACTGAGCACGAGGCCCCACCGGTCCGTCCTTTCGCGCGCCGAATCCGTCGTCGCTGCGCTGGGCGGCCCGACTGAGCTCAATCGAATTGCCTTGTCAGCGCGTGATCCCGCAGCCGCGAAGAAATATGCCCGCTCTGGCTCATTTAGCGCCGATGAGCGGCGGAAGCGGGGGACGGATGTGCGGGTGGGGCGGACCTCACAACGTCAGGCGACCGACCGCGATCGCGCCCAGGAGGAGCAGCACGATGACCGACGCCGCCAGGATGGCCGCCAGGCCGGAGTCGCGGAAGGCCGGAACCGGTGCCTCCGGTCGCGGCGGGCGCCGGGTGCGCGGGGATGGCACCTCGCCCGGCTGACGGAGGGTCCGTGGTGCTGCGCGCGTCTCGGCCGCGGTGGCACGCCACGTCGCCCAGGTGCGCGTGGATGAGGGCTGCGCAGGCTGAATCGGCGATCGGGACGGGCCCCAGTGGCCGCCGGCGGGAGTGGCGGACGATGGGTGCGACCGGTCGTAATCGGCGCGGCGCACCGGGTTCGACAGCACCGCCCACGCCTCGTTGATGCTGCGCATCCGTTCAGCCGCCTCCAGGGCGCCCTCGTGCAGGTCGGGATGGTGACGCTTCGCCAGCCGTCGGTGCGCGCGTGCCACCTGGAGCGGGGTGGCGTCTCGCGCGACGCCGAGGACGAGATATGGATCGAGGGTTCGACGGCCCGGCATGGCGCCGATTCTACGGCGGCCCGCAGGCCGCCATCGGTCTAGACTTCTCCGGACCGATGACCGAGCGCCGACCTCTCCTCATGCTCATCGACGGGCCGAGCCTCGTCTACCGCGGCTACTTCGCGCTTCCGCCGCTCACCATGTCCGACGGGACCCTGGTGAACGCCGTCTTCGGCTTCCTCCAGATCGTGCTGCGAGGGATGCAGGACGTGAAGCCCGACTTCGCGATCGTCAGCTTCGACGTCGGCAAGCCGCAGTTTCGGTTCGACGCGTTCCCGGAGTACAAGGCCGGACGGCCGAGCATGCCGGACGACCTGCGCGGCCAGTTCCCGATCGTGCGTGAGATTGCCGCGATGATGGGCATGCCGACCCGCGAGCTGGCCGGCTACGAGGCCGACGACGTGATCGGCACCCTCGCGAAGCGGGCGACCGCCCAGGGCGTCGACACCATGATCGTGTCCGGCGACCTCGACGGGCTTCAGCTGGTCGACGACCACGTGCGGCTCCTCACCACCCGCATGGGAGTCGCCTCGACCGTCATCTATGACGAGGCCAGGGTCACGGAGCGCTACGGCCTGAAGCCGGTCCAGATGCTCGACTTCAAGGCGCTCAAGGGCGACACCAGCGACAACATCCCCGGGGTGCCCGGCGTGGGGGAGAAGACCGCCATCACGCTCCTGCAGCAATTTGGCACGCTCGACGGCATCTACGAGCATCTCGCCGATGTGAAGGGCAAGCTGCGCGACCGGCTCGCCGAGCACCGCGAATCCGCATTCATGTCGCGCGAGATCGGACGGATCATCACCGACCTGCCGGTCGAGCTCGCCCTCGAGGAGGCACGGACCGGACGGTACGATCGACGCGCCGTCGCGCAGCGGTTCCGTGAGCTCGAGTTCCGATCGCTGATCGACCGATTGCCGGCGTCGAGCATCGCGCCGACCGGCCACGAGAGCCCGGACCATGAAACGGGTGGCGGACTCCAGCTCAGCCTCGACCTGCTCGGCGGCCGTGCCCCCGCGGAGGGCGGCGAGGTCCCGTCGCCCGAGCGCCCGGATCCATTGGCGGATCCGGCCGGCGCGATCGAGCATGTCGATCCACGCATCGCGCGATCGACGGCGGATATCGACGACCTCGAGGCGTGGCTGCTGGCGCACGGGGACGAGGTCGGTCTCGGCTGGGCGGTTGGCCCCGGACGGCCGCTCGATCGGCGCCTGTACGGCATCGCCCTTGCCGCTGCCGACGGAAGCGCCTGGTTCGTCGCCTGCGACCCGGATGCCGAGGCCGTCGAGAGGCTGCCCGCCCAGCTCTTGCGCGAGGACCGGGTCCGGACCGGTCACGACCTCAAGCAGCTGGTGACCACGCTCTGGGCGGATCGTTCGCTGGAGCTGCGCGGATCGTTCGTCGACACCCTCGTGGCCGGCTACATGGTCAACCAGGCGATGCGATCCCAGACGATCGAGGATCTCGCCGCGCAGCACTTCAGTGTCGAGCTGCCGCCGAAGCCGGTGAACTTGGAGACCGGCGCGGAGGAGCAGCCGATGGCCCGCCGCGCGGCGGCGGAGGCGCTGACCGCACTGCTGGCTCGCCCCACCCTCCAGGGCCAGCTGGCCGACGGGGGGTTGGCGCATCTCTTCGACGAGGTCGAGATGCCGCTCCTCCCGGTCCTCGCGCGGATGGAGAAGGCCGGGGTGGCGATCGACCTGGGAGCGCTGGCTGCCATGAGCCAGGAGTTCGGCGCCACCCTCGCCGATCTCGAGGCCCGGATCTACGGCCACGTCGGGCACGAATTCAACATCGGCTCGCCGCGTCAGCTCGAGACGATCCTGTTCGACGAGCTGGAGCTGCCTTCGACGAAGCGGACCCGGACGAGCCGCTCGACCGATGCATCGGTCCTGGAGGAGCTCCGCGGGAGGCACGAGGTGGTTGGCCTCATCCTCGAGCACCGCCAGATCTCGAAGCTCAAGTCGACCTACGTCGACGCGCTCCCCACGCTCGTCGACGCCGAGGCGCGCCTGCACACCACCTACCAGCAGGCGGTGGCCGCCACTGGGCGCCTGTCGAGCACCGATCCGAACCTCCAGAACATCCCGATCCGCACGGCGCTCGGCCGGCGCATCAGGCGCGCCTTCGTGGCGCCGGCGGAGAAGCTGCTGCTCGGTGCGGACTACTCGCAGCAGGAGCTGCGCATCCTGGCGCATGTCTCGCAGGACCCGGGCCTGAAGGCCGACTTCGCGGCGCATGCCGACATTCATCTCGCCGCCGCGGCCCGCATCCTCGGGCTTGCCCCTGAACGGGTCGGCCCGAAGGAGCGCAGTGTCGCCAAGATGATCAACTACGGGATCGCCTACGGACTCTCCGACTTCGGGCTTGCGCAGCGCCTCAGCATCCCGCGGGAGGAGGCGCACGTCTTCATCGAGGACTACTACGCCGCCTACCCGGGCATCCGGCGGTACACGACGGAGATGAAGATCCTGGCGCGCGACCAGGGATTCGTGACCACCCTGCTGGGCCGGCGTCGATACCTGCCGGAGCTGGCGGCCCGTAACCCGTCCCTGCGATCGGCGGGGGAGCGGATGGCGATCAACATGCCGATCCAGGGCACCGCGGCCGACGGCATGAAGATCGCCATGGTGCGGGTGGATTCGGCGTTGCGCGAGCGCGGCCTTCGCTCGCGGATGCTGCTCCAGGTCCACGACGAGCTCGTCTTCGAAACCGATGAGGAGGAGCTGCCGATCCTGGCCGGCCTGGCGCGCGACCTGATGCGCTCCGCGTTGCCGCTCGACGTTCCGCTCGAGGTCGATCTCAAGGTCGGCGCGAACTGGGAGGAGATGGATCGTTACCTTCCCACCGACGACGGGGCCGGTTGGCGGCGCGTCCCGAAGTCCGCCGGAGACGTGGCCCGCGAGGAGGCCGAGGAAGAGGTCGCGGCGGCGCTGGTGACATGACGCGGGCCAGGTGGATGGTGGAATTTCCTCGGCCAGGCGGGACCTCGACCCGTGACGCGGGCCAATGACGGTCCGGTGGGCCTGATCGGCGGCGGCGACCATGCCTGAGCTGCCCGAGGTCGAGACGGTCGCACGCGACCTCCAGCACCGGGTGGCCGGCGCGACGATCGCTGGCGCGGCGATTTCCTGGGGCCGGACAATCAGGCATCCGCAGCCGCCCGAGCGATTCGCCGCCGAGATCGCCGGTGCCACGATCCAACGGGTCGATCGCCGCGCGAAGACCGTCCTCCTGCACTTCGAGGACGCCCGTGTCATGACGGTCGCGCTGCGCATGACTGGCGCGCTGCTCGTGGCCGAAGCGGGAGCGCCCGCCGATCCGTACGCGCGGGTCGTCTTCGACCTCGCGGACGGCCGCCAGCTGCGCTACCGCGACGTGCGTAAATTTGGGCGGATCGGGCTGTGGCCCGGTGGTGGCCTGCGCAGCGTCGGCGGAGGCCGGGGCGCTCGGTCGAAGCGCGTCAAGGAGGGTACGCGCCGATATCGCATCGGGGAGGTCTTCAGCGGTCATGGTCCGGAGCCGCTGAGCCGGACCTTCACTCTCGATCGGCTCATCCAACGGCTCTCCCGGCGCTCGGCCAAGGTCAAGTCGCTGCTCCTCGACCAGAGCTTCATCGCCGGCGTGGGGAACATCTACGCCGACGAGGCGCTCTGGCGCGCGCGGCTCCACCCGCTCAGGACCGCCGACAGCCTCGACGAACGAGACGTGCGGCGGCTGCATCGGGCGGTGCGCCAGGTGCTCAGGCAGGGGATCGTCAACCGGGGTGCCAGCTTCAGCGACTACGTCGGCGCGGACGGCGAGCCTGGAGCCAACGCCGAGCGCCTGGCGGTCTATCGGCGCACCGAGCAGCCGTGCTATCGCTGCGGCCGGCCGATCCGGCGCATCGTGGTGGGACAGCGCAGCACGCACTTCTGCCCGCGATGCCAGCCAGAGCCAGTAGCATCCGAGACGCCATGAAGGTGATCGGGCTGACCGGCAACATCGGCTGCGGGAAGAGCACGGTGGCCGGCATGCTCCGAGATGCGGGCGTCGCGACGATCGACGCCGACGCGGTCGCGCGCGAGATCCGGCACAATGACGCGGACGCGCGAGCGGAGATCCTCGAACGCTTCGGCACCTACGAGGCCGACGCACTGGCGCGCGTCGTCTTCAAGGACGCCGGCGCGCTCCGTGACCTGGAGCGAATCCTCCACCCGAGAGTCCGGGGCGCCGTCCGAGCCAGGTTGGCGGAGCTCGACCAGGGGGACGTCGAGGTCGCGGCGGTGGAAGTGATCAAGCTGATCGAGTCGCCGCTTGCCGATGCGTGCGACGAGATCTGGGTGGTCCGATGCGAGGAGGCGGATGCGATCCGCCGCCTCGCCGAATCGCGAGGCATGGACGAGGAGACCGCCCGACGGCGGCTCGGCAGCCAATCGACCCAGGAGGCGAAGCTCGCCGTGGCCGACGTGGTGATCGATGGATCGGCGCCGATCGAGGAGACGCGCCGCCAGGTCGGGCGAGCCCTGGCGACGCTGTGCTCCAGCTAGTCGAGGTTTGCCGCTGCGGGTGCCGGGAATCCGTACTCCTCGAGCAGCTGATCGAGCGTCGATCCCTCCGTCTCCGCCGTTCGATCGTCGGCATCGGCGCGAAGCACGAAGGTGAACTGCGCCCCCGCGGCCGTCAGCTGTGTGATCTTCTCGGCCGTGGCCAGGTCGGTGCGCAGGATGTAGAGCGTGCCGTTCCGCGACAGGATGTCGATCTGCTGGAGCGTCGTCTTCGTCGATGGACCGGCCATCGGCAGGTTGGGTGCCGGCGACTCCTCCGTCGCTGCTTCGCCGGTCTGGCCCTCGAGCGGCGTGACCGTCAGCGTGGCGATGAGATCGACCAGCTGCCCGGGCTGCAGCGTGCCCGCCACCGCCCGATCGTCCGCGACGGTGATGCTCACGGCGCGAAGGTCGGGCATCGACGGATCGAATACCTCCCCCGGCGCGAGGATCGAGAAGGTGGCGCCGGCCTCGCTCGATGCAAGCAGGTTCGGCGTCACGAGCTGGCCGGCACCGATCGGCACCGCCGCAATCCGGCCGAGGACCTCATCGATGGTGACGAACGCGGTGGCGTTGACCGGGTCCACCGGCACGGAGCGCATGACGAGGTCCGCCTCCACGATCTCCTTGCGCCCGGGGATCTCCAGGGCGGAGACGACCACCTGGCGCGTCTCGACCTCCGCCTGGTCGGTCAGGCCGCTGGCCTGCAATGCGATGAATACGGTGGCGGCCACCAGCAGGGCGACGACGATGCCGGCGGCGATGTAGACCTTCGATCGCCGGCTGTTCTTGTCTGAGTACTCGAGCTCCACGGAGCAATCTCCTATTCGTGTCTTAGGACCAGGGAATGAGGCGCGCGCGTTGCACCTGTCGCAGCGCCGCGCAGTCGGGATCCGCGCAGATCTCGCTGATCGCGCGGCCGGTGATGGTGTTGGCGTCGACACCGGCGACCTCGAACATGGCGAAGCCGATGAGGTCCACGTACTCGCCCTCGCTCGGCTGGTCGACCACGTAGATGGTGGCGACGGCGAGGTGGGTGACGGGTTGCGAGGATCCGTTCACGCCCCGCGCGCGGACGGTGAACTTGTAGCAGCCGCTCGCGAGCCCGTCGCTGTCGACGGTCATCGTCGAGGGCGTGCCCTGGCCGCCGCCGGGGGAGACGCTCGCCGGGCCAAACGTGACCGTCAGGCCGGCCGGCGCCGGTACGGGATTCAGGAGACAGTCGGTCAGGGAGCCAGTGTCCCAGCTCAGGCCGACGGCACCGCCGCTGCCCCAGCTCTTGTTGCGGACCCTGATCTCCAGCGTCATGGCGCCGCCGAGGACGTCGGTCGAACCGCTGAGCGTCGAGTTCTCGAGGCCGAAGTCCCTGGTCGCCCCCCCGACCTTCACTGCAATCGGGTTGCGTCGCGATTTCACCGGCGTGCTCGAGGTGCCGTGGACCCACACGGTGTAGATCCCGGCCGGGACTGCCGTCGTCGAGATGTCCTCCATCCTGACGCTGGTGCCGTTGGTTGCCGGAGCGAAGTTGTCGGGGCTGAAGATCGGCTCGTTCATCCGACCCGGGAGGGGGATGCTGCGCCCGGCCACCGGGAGAATGTTGTCGCTCGCGAGCACCGCGTCCGCATCGCCGCGCAGGTCGAGTGCCACGGTGCCCGCGAACGCGGCGTTGCGGGCCACCTGGAAGCTCGGGCCGTCGACGGGGACCGGCGCCGTCGATGGGAGCACGATTTCTGGGGGCGGCGTGATGGAGAAGTCGGGGATCGCCTTGACGGTGCCGTCGTAGACGCCGAGCAGGATCCGGTCAAGCGGGGAGTAGAGATCGTCGAAGGCCGTCAGGAGGTGGCCGGTGCTGTGTCCCGACAGGGTGGCGACCTGCAAATCGCCGGTCGGCGGCTCGATGACCGCCGGAAACGCCGGTCCGGGGTAGCCATTCGGGATGTACGCGGCCTGGTCGGCCTTCATCGTGTTCTCGTTGACGCCGGCGACCGCTCCGTTGTAGTAGTCGCGCGTCGTCGCGTCGCGGAAATCGCGGATGTCGAGGTTGATGAACCCGCGGAACTCGGAGCTGTTGTGCGCCTTGCTGCCGGTCCCGTAGATCTCGAACAGCGGGCCCTTCACGCCTTCGCTCGCCTGCGTGCGCACGCCGTATCCGCGCGGATCCGGGTCCACGCTGCCGCTGCCACTCGACGCTTCGGTGGCGAGCACGTCGACGAAGCCGCCACCGGGGCCGGGAGGCGCGGCATAGCGGCGGGCCACGATCGGCAGTGCCGGATCCTGGACGAGCGTGCAGTGAGCGCGAGCGCTCACGCCGAGGGTCGAAACGCCGACGACACGGGCGAGCGTCGTGTCGATGGTCGAAGCGATCGCGACGCGCGCGGCGCTGCTGGACACGACCACGCCGCTGACCAGCTCGTCGGGATCCAGGAAGCCGCTGCCGTCCTGGTCCTCGTACAACGGAGTGGTCTCCATGGTGCCGATGGCGCCGGCCGGTGATCCATGGACGTTCGTGCTGGCCACGCTTCGTGCGGTCTGGGCGGCCAGGTCGACGTCGGGGACGACACCATCGATGAGGGACTGGCAGGCAGCCAGCGCGCCGGCATCGGCCGCGGTCTGCAGGTGCCTGCGCTCGGCCATCAGCCTGCCGATGTCGACCGCGATCCCCGCCAGCGCCAGCAGCACGACAAGGCTGAGCGCCACGATGATCAGCACCTGCCCGCGGGGCGCGGAGCCGCGGGGGTTCATCAGTTCATCACCATCGACGCATCGGCTCTGAGCTCGAAGAACCCGTTCCCGTCACCGTCGAGGATCGCGTCGAGGAGCGGCACGACAATCGACTGGTTGTATGCGAGCTGCACGCGAACGAGGCAGCCCTCGCCGCTGTCGGTGGTGCAGAAGTTTGAATCGGTGAGGTTGGGGCACGCCACGCCGGGCGCGGTCCCGGCGGTGCAGAAGGAGACTTCGACGTCGCCGTTCTGCCAGAGGTCGTGGGGGCCGTCCCCGTTGAGGTCAACGCCTCCGGGGCAGGGCGAGCTCGCGGAGAAGTGCGGCGCGCTCGGGCTGAGAAAGCCGAACGCCTGGGTCGCCGCCTGGATGGCGGCGCTGCATCGGTCGACGCCATTCGCGCTGCTGCTGTCGGTGCCGATGTAGCGGTGAATGGTGGCGGCGCGTGACGCTTCGCGGGCCGCGTTGGTGAGCGACACGCTGGCGCCGAAGAGCAGACCGAACTGGACGATGCCCACCACGACCACGAGAAGGGGCAGGAGGACGGCGGCGAACTCGACCATGGCCTGGCCGCGCTCGCGAGGGCGTGTGGAGCCGGCCGCTCTGCGCGGCGCTCTCCGTGGCACGTGGGTCGGTGGCGTCAAGGGGTGGGCCGCAGCTCGATTCGAATTGGGTCGGGGTCGGTCACCCGATCGTAGAAATGCCCGACTGGTACCGATATAGGCCGTTGGGGGCGGTCCGCATGGGACCGATGGGGACCGCTAGAATCGGAGGCCCATGCCCGACCTCAAGGTCCTCGCGCCGTATGAGCCGACCGGTGATCAGCCGACAGCGATCGCCTCGCTGGTCGACGGCATCGGGGCCGGGCTGAAGCACCAGGTCCTGCTGGGTGCAACCGGGACCGGCAAGACCTTCACGGCGGCGAAGCTGATCGAGGCGGTCCAGAAGCCGACCCTGGTGATGGCGCACAACAAGACGCTCGCGGCGCAGCTCTACCAGGAGTTCAAGGAGTTCTTCCCCGACAACGCGGTCGAGTACTTCGTGAGCTACTACGACTACTTCCAGCCCGAGGCATACCTGCCGCGCTCCGACACGTACATCGAGAAGGACTCCTCGCGGAACGACGAAATCGACCGGCTGCGGCACAACGCCACACGCGCGCTCTTCGAGCGACGGGATGTGGTGATCGTGGCATCCGTGTCCGCCATCTATGGCCTCGGTGCGCCGGTCGACTACGGCGCGACCGTCATCGGTCTGAAGGTGGGTGGGTCGTATCGGCGTGACGGGATCCTGCGCCACCTCGTCGACCTCCAGTACCAGCGCAACGATGCTGCGCTCGGCCGAGCGAAGTTCCGGGTGCGAGGCGACGTGCTGGAAGTGCAGCCGCCGCACGGCGAGTACGTGGTACGGGTTGACTTCTTCGGCGACCAGGTGGAGCGGATCGTCGAGATCGACGGCCTGACCGGCGAGGTGCTCGCGGAGCGGACCGAGGTCAACCTGTACCCCGCCTCGCACTACGTCACGCCCCGGGACAAGCTGCTGGCCGCCACGGAGAAGATCGAGGCCGAGATGGAGGAACGGGTCGGCTGGCTGAACGACCAGGGCCGTGACCTGGAGGCGGCGCGGCTTCGTCAGCGGACCGTCTTCGACCTCGAGATGATGCGCGAGGTCGGCTACTGCTCCGGGATCGAGAACTACTCGCGGCACCTGGCGGGCCGAGAGGCCGGGTCGCGCCCCTGGACGCTGATCGACTACTTCCCGACCGACTTCATGCTGATCATGGACGAGAGCCACATCTCGATCCCGCAGGTCCACGGGATGTACAAGAACGACCGGACACGCAAGGAGATCCTGGTCGACTTCGGCTTCCGCCTGCCGTCGGCGCTCGACAACCGGCCGCTCACCTTCGAGGAGTTCGAAGACCACTTCAGCCAGGTGGTCTACATGAGCGCCACGCCGGGGCCGTATGAGACCGAACGCGCCGACCGGGTGGCCGAGCAGTTCATCCGTCCGACCGGCGTCGTTGACCCGACGATCACGGTCCGTCCGACGGCGGGACAGATCGACGACCTGCTGGCCGAAATCCGCGCGACGGTCGAGCGCGGGGAGCGTGCCCTCGTCACGACCCTCACCAAGAAGATGGCGGAGGACCTGGCCGACTATCTCGCCGAGCTCGGGATCAAGGTGCAATGGCTTCATTCCGAGGTCGATACCCTGGAGCGGATCGAGATCCTGCGCGACCTCCGCCTGGGGGTGTACGACGTCCTGGTGGGGATCAACCTGCTCCGTGAGGGCCTCGACCTTCCCGAGGTGACCCTGGTTGCGATCCTGGACGCCGATAAGGAGGGCTTCCTGCGCTCGGGCGGCTCGCTCATCCAGGTGATCGGGCGAGCGGCGCGCAATATCGGCGGCCGCGTGATCATGTACGCCGACCGGGTCACAGACTCGATGCAGAAGGCCATGGACGAGACCGATCGCCGCCGCGAGAAGCAGACCGCGTACAACGTCGAGCACGGGATCACCCCGGAGACGATCATCAAGGAGATCCGCAGCATCCACGAGAGCCTGCGTCGCGTGGCCGAGGAGCGCGCCGAGCTGCAGGTGGCCGGCAAGGAGCCGGAGGAGCTGGCCGCCATGACCGGGCGGCTCGAGGCCCAGATGAAGGAGGCGGCCCGCAACCTGGAGTTCGAGCGTGCGGCGGCGCTGCGCGACGAGATCCTTCAGCTGCGCCGGCTGCGCGAGGAGCTCGCCGCAGCGCCCGGCAGCATCCCGGCCGACGTCTACGCGGCTGTCGATAGCGACCGCCAGGATGGCCGCGTGTCCCGAGACGGCGGCTCGCAGGTCTTCAGCGTCCAGACTCGCCCGAACGTGATCGCGGCCGGCTCTCGGCGCCGTCCACCGCGACGGAGGCGGCCATGAGAGTCGAGGCGGCTGGAGTATATACGTATATACTTCGGCGGGGTGAGGTGCCAATCTAGTGGCCGGAACGATGCCTCACGCGATCTTCGTCGAGACCGACGTCGACGGCGTCGGTCTGGTGGGGGCGTACGCCGCCGAGCTTCCGGGGTGCGCGGTCTTTGCATCGACCGACGATGAGGCCACGGGGGCCATTCCGCGGCGCGTGAGCCGCTTCGTCGCCTGGTTGCGCGAGAACGGCGAGTCACAGGCCGCATTCGTCGGCGACAACTGGTACGAGGTCGAGCGTGCCCCCGCCACCGAGCGAGGGCGCGCCGCCTTCACGCTCGACGAGCTCCCTCCCAGCGAGGCCGAGTTCGGCACCTGGATGCGCTGGCTCGAGCTCGCCCGCGAGGAGCTGGCCGACGCGCTCGACTCGGGCGATCCGCCGGGCGCGGCCGAGCTGCTCGACTTGATCGAGCGCCAGGATGTCGCCTTCCTTCGCGACCTGGGCGGCGGCGCGCCGGAGCTCTCGACCGACCCGATCGATCGCCTCTACGCGGCACGTGACGCCTTGGGCGACGCGCTGACCGCGGCCGGCCCGTACCACGACGGCGTGCGGCGGATGCTGCGACTGGCGATCGCGGACGACCTCCGCGCGGCCGAGGCGCTCCAGCCATCGACCTGATCGACCTGGCGACTGCGGCGCCGAAACGGCTTCGCCATGCCGGCGAGTGGCCGACTCCGGCACCTCGCCGCGCCCCGCGCGGGAGTGAGCTGCGCACGCTCCAGGACGCCATGCCGCGCTGCGGGGATGGCGCGGCGCCCGTGCTGTCCGGTGACGGCAGCGAACGAGCCATGCTCATCGGCCAGGCGCCCGGCTGGCGGGAGATCGACACCGGGCTTCCGTTCGCGTGGGACGCGGGGAAGCGCCTCTGCGGCTGGCTCGCGGCCGCCGGCATCGCGATCGACGACTTTCGGGAGCGGTGGTACGTGACGAGCATCGGGAAGTGCTATCCCGGACGCGCGCCGGGCTCTTCGGTGGACCTGCCGCCCGCCCGCGACGAGGTCGCCCGCTGGGCCCCGTTCCTTCGCGACGAGCTTCGGCTGGTCGGCCCCGACCTCGTGCTGCTGGTGGGTGGGACGGCCCATCGGTTCGCCTTCGGGCAGGGCGTCAAGCTGGACGACCTGGTCGGACGCGAGCTGCGCTGGGAGGCGGCTCCCGGCGCATCGGTCCTCTGTCTTCCGCACCCGTCGGGCGCGTCGACGTGGCTCAACGACCCGGGCCGGGTCGACCTCTGGCGGCGGGGGATCGGGCTCCTGCGGGACCGGTGGCAGGCGCTGGTGGCGTGACTCGCGAGGTCCGTATCGGCGCCGCACTGGTGGCGACGCTCGGCGCATTCGTGCTCTTCATGATCGTCATCGGGTCGCTCGGCGGAACCCGCCCGGAGGTCGACCCCTTGACGGTCGAGGAGGTGCTGGCGGGTGGTGCCCCGGCCGAGCGATGGGGGAGCCGGGAGCTCCATGTCACCGGCTGGTACGCCGAGCTCGACGCCGATTGCACGGGTGACGACGGCGGAGCCGATGCGTCGGTCGCCTGGCTTCAGGGCGACTGCCCGCTGCGCGTGCTCGTGCCGCGGCAGCCGGCCGACGACGTCACCCAGGATGAGCTGATCCGAGACGGCGTGCGGCTTGCCGCTCCCCTCGGCAACGCCTTCCCGTCACGCGCAGAGCCGGGCGGGCCCAATCTGCGCGGGCAGCAGCTCGTGTTTGTCGGACATTTCGACGATGCGATTGTCGACTCGTGCGTCTCGGAGCGGATCGAGCGATGCCGAAACACGCTCGTGGTGAGCGACTACGACGAGCTCGTTCGCTAGCTGCCGGTGGTCATGTCGAGCAGGCCCGCCTGGCGAGCGCGCTGCATGAACCACGCGAAGGCCGCCAGCGCGATCGGGATCGCGATCGCGGTCGAGACGGCGAGCAGCAGCATCACCATCCCGTCCGAAAGGCCCCCGAGCGTGCCGGGCGACCCGTGGTCGAGCAGCCCTCGGCGAGATGCCTCGAGCCACCAGGTGGTCGGCGAGGCATACGCGATCGGGTGCAGGAAACCCGGCAGGATGTCGATCGGGAAGATGGCCCCCGAGACGAGGTAGAGGGCGCCGGCGATGGCCTCCGGATAGGACCACGCCTCCTGGCGCAGCTGGAGGCACCAGCCGGCCATGAACACGCCGAGCGCGATGACCGCCGTCACCCCCAGCAGCGTGGCGGGCACCAGGTAGAGCAGGTTCGGGCGCAGCTCGACGCCGAGGAACACGATTCCGACGATCATCGTCAGGACGACGGCCACGAACGAGACGATCACGCGGGCGAGCGAGCGTCCGAGCAGGAACGGGAAGAGTGACGTGGGCGTCACGACCACATACTTGATCATCCGGTAGCGCTCGCGATCCTCGAGGATCGACTGCACCAGGCCGCTCATGACGCCGAAGACGACGTTCCAGAGCGCGCTCCCGACGATCAGGAACTGCAGGAACTCGGGGTTCTGGCCCTGGGTGATGACCTGGAACATGACGACCAGGATGCCCGCCGCGGCGAGCGGCTTTGCCATCGTGTAGACGGCGAACAGGAACGGATCGGACCAGTTCGCCTCGATCGCCCATCCCAGGCCGATGGCGGTGCGGAAGCTGCGCCACGCGTCCGCCAAGGTCATGCCGCGCACCGGAGCCGCGCGGTCGGTCACTGCCATCGCAGCGTCAGGCGCCCCTCGCGCCGTGCGAGGTGCTCCAGGTATCCGAGCGCCAGCCGCGCCGCGACGATGAAGACCACGCCCATCACGGCGAGGATCAGCATCTCGACGCCGACCGGCAGCACGCCCTGGACGCCGCTGCCGGCGAAGGCGAGCTGGCGCATCGCATCGAGCCCGACGCCCAGCGGCAACGTCGCGATCACGACCCCGGCGATCGGTCCGATGGCACGGAGCGGGAAGTTGACGCCACCGAGGAAGTAGATCGGCTCCTGGAGGAGCTGCGCCAGATGGAAGGCCTCCCGCCCCCAGAGCAGGAAGAGCGATGCGAACAGCATGCCCATGCCGTAGAGCGGGATCATGGTCAGGAGGAAGACGCCGGCAAGCAGGAACGGCTGCTGAATGTCGTAGGTCACTCCGTAGAGCAATGAGCCGATGCCGATGACGGCCAGCGCGCGGGAGCTCGTCATCACCAGGCCTCCGATCGCCATCCCGGCGAGCACGCTCATCAGGTGCATCGGCGCCGTGAAGTAGAGCTCCAGGTTGCCCTGGTCCTTCTCCCAGTAGAACTGGGCTGCCATCATCCATACAACGTTGAGCCAGAACGAGGTCATCGCGCCGCCGAGCACGACGAAGCCGACGAACGCCTCGGGCGCCTCGAGGGCGCGATACACGAAGACGAACGCGCTCACTGCCAGGAAGGGAAGGAAGATCTCGAAGAAGAGCCACGACGGCTCGCGGGTCAGGCCGATGACCCGCGGATAGGCGCGCCCGGCGACGGCGCGCAGGTTCGAGCGGATGACGCGCCCGGTGGACCAATCGGCCGCCTCGCGAGGGTTGGTGGCGACCGTCGAGCCGTAGCCGCTCATGACGTCCCGCCCGCGCCGTCCTCGTCTCCGAAGCCGCGCCCGACCAGTTCGACGAAGACGTCCTCCAGGCTCGGCTCCGATTTGGCGAGGCCGACGAGGTGCGATCCCCGCTCGGCAACCGCGGTCACCACACTGGTGAGAGCCGAGTCGCTGTCGAGGGCAACCTTGAGCGCCACGCGGTCCGATCCGGCGCCATCGGCGATCTCCTCGTCGGCGCGGACGGCGGAGAGGACGCCCGGCAGCGCGCCGATCCCGGCGATCCCGCCGTTCTGCGGCAGCCGGTCGAGCTCGAGCCGGAAGATCGACTCTGCCTGGACGCGACGCCGCAGCTCGTCCGGCGTGCCGAGGGCCAGGATCTTGCCCCGGTCGACGATCGCGATCCGGTCGCAGAGCTGCTCGGCCTCCACCATGTAGTGGGTGGTGAGGAGGAGGGTGCGTCCGGGCGCCGCCGCCTTCCACGAAAGCGTGTGCTCGCGAAGGTCTCGAGCCGCCGCGACGTCCAGGCCCAGGGTCGGCTCGTCCAGGAAGAGCACCCACGGATCGTTGAGGAGGCCGCGCGCGAAGTTGAGCTTCTGCCGCTGTCCGGTCGAGAGGGTACGCACCTTCTGGTCGCGCTGCTCGGTCAGGCCGGTGATCTCGATCAGCTCGTCGACGCGCCGCCAGCCGTCGCGCTGCGGCAGGCCGTAGAACTGGCTGAACATCCAGAGCTGCTCCCGCAGCGTCAGCAGGCCGTAGCCGGACTGCTCACCACCGGCCACCATGTTGATGACGCGCCGGATCTTCGAGGTCTCGTGCACCACGTCGAAGCCGGCGATCTTCGCCGTGCCGCTCGTTGGCAGCAGCAGCGTCGTCAGGATCTTGATCAGCGTCGTCTTGCCCGCCCCGTTCGGGCCGAGCAGCCCGAAGTACTCGCCCGGCTCGACCGCGAGATCGACGCCACCAAGGGCGGTCACGGGATTCGGCTTCGCCTTGTAGACGCGGGTCACCGCGCGGGCTTCGATGGCGAGTTCGTCAGGCATCGGCAGGCAGCATGTGCTCAAGCAGGAATGCGGGCGGGGCCGAGATGGTAGCACCGCTAATGATCAGGGTGAATTACGCGATCCGCCGCGATGACGTCCGGGATGCGACCGGCCACGATTCACGCACAGCGTGGGTACCGTCAGAGTCGGATGGCGGGCTATATTTGCGCCGGAGGTGGGAGTCGTGCATTGGACACGGGCGACCGGGTCTGGCAATCAGGCGGCTGCGTCAGCTGGTGCCGCGGTTGGCGTGGCGCTGTTGATCATCCTCGTCGGGTGCGCGGGAACGGCTCTCCAGAGCGGCCCACCTGCGTCATCGGCGTCCGCGTCCGAATCGGAGCCCGTGCCCTCGTCCGAGTCGGTCGGCGAGGCGATCGAGATGATCCTCGAATCGGCCGGGTTCAGCGGCGCTGCACTTGTCGTCCGCGAAGGAGACGTCCTGTACCGTGGCGCGCTTGGCCTCGCCGACGCCGAGGCCGGGGAGCGCAACACGCCCGAGACGCGATTCAAGCTCGGATCGGTCCACAAGCAGCTGAGCGCAGCGCTCGTACTGACCCTCGCTCGGGATGGGCTGATTGACGTCAACGAGTCACTCTGCCAGGACATTCCCGACTGTCCCACCTCGCTCGCCGACGTCACGTACCACCAGGTGCTCACCCATACGTCGGGCATCGGCGAGCTGACCGACGACGAGGGGATGCAGATCCAGTCCAACGAGGATGCCCTCCGCATCATCGGCGATAAGGAGCGACTGTTCGAACCCGGCGAAGGCTCGTCGTACAGCACCACCGCCTATTCGCTGTTCACGGCGACCCCGGAAATGATCACCGGTATGACGCTTGCCGACCTCGAGCGGGAGCGCCTGCTCGAACCGGCCGGCATGGATCACAGTGGCTTCGGTGAGCCCCCGGGAGGCTCGGCCGTGGGATACGCGGCCGCGGGCGGCGAGGCCGCCGGTCTCGGGCCCGGAAACTGGTCGACGGTGGACGATCTGTGGGCTTGGCACCAGGCATTGCTCGCCGGCGACCCGCTACCAACCGAGCTGGTGGAGCTCATGGAGACCCCGCACGTGGCGGTTGACGACGCGGTGTCGTACGGCTACGGCGTCGAGGTGCGTGAGACGCTGGGCCGTCGCGAGATCTCGCATCGTGGAGGCACCGAGGGCTTCAGCGCCTACCTCATCCGCTTTCCGGACGAGGACGCGCTGATCGCCTTGCTGTCGAACGACGAGGCGGCCGACGTCGATAAGCTGCGGGAGCGCCTGATCGGCGTCGTCTTCAACGAACGCTGAGCCGATTGCTCCCTTCAAGCGCCGCTCGTCTCGCCCTCGCACTCACCCAGGCCGTGCTGGCAGTCCGCGGAGAGCAAGCCCGCCCCCGAGATCGCGAGCAGCGCCTCACGGACATCGTGCTCGCCGGCCAGGAGAGGGACGCCATCCAGGGCGCCCTCGACCCGCGCCGCGAGGGTGGCGTTCAGCGAATCGGTCGCGCCGAACGTGCGCCACTCGCCGTCGCCATCCCAGATGACGATGCCGTATCCCTTGACTGCCACCGAGAACATCGCTTCCGCCCCATACGTACTGGTCGAGTACTGGACGACAAGCATCCGCCCGGATGGAGCGGAAGCCAACCCTGCAGGACCGACCCCCACGCCACCCTTCCGATCAATCTGCGCCAAACCGAACAGGCGTTCGCATCGGTCCGATTCCTGCTACGATGGCGCTGCGATGCCCTCCGACAAGATCGTGGTCCGTGGCGCCCGCGAGCACAACCTCAAGAACGTCGACGTGGAGATGCCCCGCGATCGGCTCATCGTCATCACCGGGCTGTCCGGCTCCGGGAAGTCGAGCCTCGCCTTCGACACCATCTACGCCGAGGGTCAGCGCCGGTACGTCGAGTCACTGAGCGCCTACGCGCGGCAGTTCCTGGGCCAGATGGAGAAGCCGGACGTCGACCAGATCGACGGGCTCTCGCCGGCCATTTCGATCGACCAGAAGGGCGCATCCCGCAACCCGCGCTCCACCGTCGGCACGGTCACCGAGATATACGACTACCTGAGGCTGCTCTTCGCGCGCATCGGTCGCATGCATTGCCCCATCTGCGGGCGTGAGATTAGCCGCCAGACGGTCGAGCAGATGGTCGACCAGATCTATGCGCTGCCCGAGGGCACGCGCGTGATGCTGATGGCGCCCCTCGTTCGCGACCGCAAGGGTGAGCACGAGAAGCTGCTCGCCGGCGCCAAGCAGGCGGGATTCGTCCGCGTCCGCGTCGATGGCCAGCTGCGCGACCTCGACGAGGAGATCACCCTCGACAAGAAGTACAAGCACAGCATCGAGGTCGTGGTCGACCGCCTGGTCGTGCACCGGACCGATGACGACGGCAACCTGCGACCCGACGCGACCCGCATGGCCGACTCGATCGAGACGGTGCTGCGCATGAGCGAGGGGCTGCTGCTCGTCAACCTGCCCGACCTTCCTTCGAGAGAGGCCGACCGCCTCTACAGCGAGAAGTACGCCTGCCCGGAGCACGGTGGCTCGTTCGAGGAGCTGGCGCCCCGGAACTTCAGCTTCAACTCGCCGCACGGCGCGTGCCCCGACTGCACCGGCCTCGGCTCACGGCTGGAGATCGACCCGGACCTCGTCCTGCCCAACGACGAGCTCTCGATCGACGAGGGCGCGGTCCTGCCCTGGCGACGGATGGCGGCCACCGAGAGCTGGTTCAGCAAGATTCTGGAGGCGGTTGCCGAGCACTATCGCTTTCGGACCGATGTGCCGGTGCGCGACCTCTCCGACGACGCTCGCCGGATCATCCTGTACGGCAACCGTGGCGAGCGGATCGGCGTGCGGTACCGCGCCCGCAACGGGAACAGCCACACCTTCAAGACGACCTTCGAAGGGATCATCCCGAACCTGACCCGGCGCCACCGCGAAACGGGATCGGACACCATGCGCGCGGATTTCGAGCGCTACATGACGAACAAGCCGTGCCCCACCTGCAACGGGATGCGTCTCAAGCCCGAGTCGCTGTCGGTGACGGTCGGCGGCAGGAATGTCATCGAGACGACGCGTCGGTCGGTCACCGATGCGCTGGCCTGGTACGACGGCCTTCCCGCGCGCCTGAGCGAACGGGAGAACACCATCGCGCGACAGGTCCTCAAGGAGATCCGCGCCCGGCTCGGCTTCCTGGTGGATGTCGGGCTCGACTACCTGACGCTGGACCGCGCGTCCGGCACGCTGAGCGGCGGCGAGGCGCAACGGATCAGGCTGGCGACCCAGATCGGCTCGAGCTTGATGGGCGTCCTCTACATCCTCGACGAGCCGTCGATCGGCCTGCACCAGCGCGACAACGCCCGGTTGATCGCGACGCTCGTCCGGCTGCGCGAGCTCGGCAACACGCTGCTCGTGGTCGAGCACGACGAGGAAACCATCCGGGCGGCCGACTGGGTGGTCGACATCGGTCCGGCGGCGGGAGAGCACGGCGGGCGGCTCGTTCACTCCGGGCCGCTCCAGGCGCTGCTCGAGAACCGCCGCTCCATCACCGGCGCCTACCTGCGCGGCGAGAAGTCGGTGCCCATTCCAGCCAGGCGGCGCAATGGCAAGCGAGACGCGCTCGTCGTGCGCGGTGCCCGCGAGAACAACCTGAAGGGGATCGACGTGGCCTTCCCGCTCGGGAAGCTCGTGGCGATCACCGGCGTCAGCGGGTCGGGCAAGTCGAGCCTCGTGACCCAGATCCTGCACCCGGCGCTCGCGCAGCGCATCTGGGGCTCGAGGGAGCCGGCCGGCAAGCACGACCGCATCGAGGGGGTCGACCTCATCGACAAGGTGATCCAGATCGACCAGTCGCCTATCGGCCGAACGCCACGCTCCAACCCCGCCACCTATACCGGCCTGTGGGGACCGCTGCGCGAGATGCTCGCCGCCGTACCCGAATCGCGATTGCGCGGCTACAAGCCCGGTCGGTTCAGCTTCAACGTCAAGGGCGGTCGATGCGAGGCGTGCCAGGGGGCCGGAATCGTGCAGATCGAGATGCACTTCCTGCCCGACGTGTACGTCCCGTGCGAGGTCTGCAAAGGCAAGCGCTACAACCGCGAGACGCTCGAGATCCACTACAAGGGCAGGAACGTCGCCGAGATCCTTGAGATGACGGTCGAGGAGGCGCTCAAGTTCTTCGAGGCGGTCCCGTCGATTCGCAACAAGCTTCAGACCCTTTTCGATGTAGGGATGGGGTACGTTCACCTCGGGCAGCCCGCCACGACACTGTCCGGCGGTGAGGCGCAGCGCGTCAAGCTCGCCACGGAGCTGTCGAAGCGAGCGACCGGCAAGACCTTCTACATCCTGGATGAGCCGACGACCGGCCTCCATTTCGACGATGTCGCCCGCCTGTTGGCGGTGCTCGGCCGCCTCGTCGAGAACGGGAACACGGTGGTAGTCATCGAGCACAACCTGGACGTGATCAAGACCGCGGACTGGGTGATCGACCTCGGTCCGGAGGGCGGCGATCTGGGCGGCGAATTGGTTGCGGCCGGTACGCCCGAGCAGGTTGCAAAGGTGCTGGCCTCGCACACCGGCCGCTATCTTCGCCCAGTCCTCGGCATGTCCAGTGATGCGCAAGTCGAAGCCGGCGCGGGGCGTCGTCGTCGCCGCGAGCCGGTGGCCGCGGTCACCTGACGGTCGAGGAACCGTGAGCACCTTCGAGGACGCCATCGAGATGGATGCGCCCGTCGAACGCACATTCGAGCTGGCTGCCAACCCGTTTCATCAAGGCGGTGGTCGAGACAACCGATCTATCCGCGGACGGAGCCGTAGCCCATCTCCGCGAGGAAGGGTGACGCCCGCGCGGGATCGAACGCGAGAATCAGCTGGCGCGTCGCGCGCGTGAGCGCGACGTACGCGAGCCGTCGCTCCTCCTCCAGCGCGCGGTTCGGGTTATCCGCCTCCGTGATCGACCGCCCATTCGGAATCCGGTCGGCCTCGAAGCCGACGAGCACCACGGTCTCCCATTCGCGTCCTTTCGCCGCGTGGACGGTCCCGAGCTCCACGCTGGCGGTGGACACCCGCAGCGCGGCAATGCGCTCCCGTGCCGCGTCGTAGGCGGCGACGAAAGAGCTGACATGAGCGAAGCCGGCCGCCCATCCGAGCAGGGCGTCGAGTGCGGCATGGTCATCGTCCGCCAAGAGGTCGGACGCCGGGTTGTCGCGTGACCACCCATGACCGATCCGCAGCCGGCGCAGGACGTGGAACGGGTGCTCGGGCCTGTCGAGCGCTCGGGCAGCATCGACCAGCGCCACGATCCGCTCGTTCTCCACGATGGGCTGGATGGCCGCGACGTGACGTACCCCGGCATGCACGAGGGCGAGAAGCATGGGCGTGAGCTCGCCTCGCGTGCGCGTGAGGAAGCAGAGGGTCCGGCCGGCCGCGTCCTCGGCGGCCGCGAGCCGCGCCAGCCCATCGGCCCAGCCGGGATTGGCGGTGTTCCAGGCCGTGATCGCCGCAGTACCCAGCTCCGCCGCGGCGGGCGAGCGGATCGGCTTGTCGAACCGCTCACGGTTGACCGCCACCAGCCGCGCCGATGCGGCGACGACCGCGGCGGGGCAGCGGTAGTTCGTTGCCAGCATCACGCGACGCGCGCCCGGGTAGTCCAGGGCAAAGCGCAGAATGCGACGCACGTCGGCGAGACGCCAGGCGTAGATGGTCTGATCATCATCGCCAACGACGAACAGGTTGTCCTCCGGGGACGCCAGGAGACGGACCAGCCGGAGCTGAGCCGCGTCGACATCCTGGAACTCGTCGACGCAGACGTGGCTGAAGCGGGATTGCCAGCGAATCCGCAGCGCCGCATCGGTCTCGAGCAGCTGACAGGCACGAATGACGAGATCGTCGAAGTCGACCGCGCCGCGGATGCGAAGCAGATCCGCGTACGCATCGAGCGCCGCACGTGCGTCGTCCGGGGGAGCGTGACCCTCGATCTTCCAGGCCGACAGGCAGGTGTCGAGCTGGGTCGCCTCGGCCACGCTCTGGTTCGGCCCGCCCGCCAGCACCCGTCGGCGGGCCGCTCGCAGCAGCGGCAGGCGGTCCGCGACGATACTCCGACCCTCGCCGGCATCGAGCAGCACCTGGCGCGCCAGGGCGTGCAGCGTGCGGACTTCAATTCGGCCGGCGCCGGGCAGCTGCGTGCCCAGTCGACGCTCGACTCGCGACGCCAGGTCGAGCGCCGCGTCGCGGTTGAAGGTCACGACGCAGATCGCCTCTGGTGGCACACCGCGAGTCAGCAGGACCGCGAGCCGGGCGACCATCGTGGTCGTCTTGCCACTCCCCGCCGGCGCGATGATCTGCGCCGGACCATCCGGCAGTGTCGCGGCGGCGCGCTGCTCGGGATCGAGCGCGTCCAGGATTGGCGTGAGCGCGAGGGTCGGAGCAACCTGGAGGGCCATCGAGGCATGATCCCGATCGGCGCTTACCAGCGGATCATCGGCGGCTTATCGGCCGAGGCCGTATCCTGTCCGGCGTCGCCCACCCGACCGACGAGGACCGAGCGCTACCGAGGATCCACGCGTGAGACGACAGGCCCATTACGCCGGCGGCGACGACACCGTGCCGTACGACCGCGAGCTGATTCGGTCGGGAGGCGCCTCACAACGCGGCGACCGGCGCCGGCAAGCATCGTTCAAGCCGCCACCGCGTCGCCGAGCACCGCGTCGCCGAAGCGGCCGCTCCGTGTGGCGAATCCTGCGCACGCTCCTCCTGCTCGCTCTGCTGCTCATCGTCGTGGGGCTCGTGCTGCTCTTCATCCGTGCCGCCAGCTTCAATGCGGCGGTGTCGAGCGCAGTCTTTCCCTCGACCGCGCTGCTGTGGGACCTGAACGGCAGCGAGCGGGTCAACGTGCTGATGGTCGGCTATGGCGGCGGTGACCACGACGGCGCCTACCTTGCCGATTCGATCCAGATCCTGTCGATCGACCCCACGACCGACACGACGACCACGGTCCCGATACCCCGCGACCTGTGGATCGAGGGGATCGGCGCCTTCAGCCAGAACGGCAAGATCAACGAGGTCTATTCCGCGGGCCATGCGTCGGTCGAGTCCGATGAGGCCGGGCGCCTCGACGCGGCGGGCGAGCTCCTCGCCCAGGTGCTCTCCGAGGTGACCGGCCTGGAGATCGAGCACTGGCTGGCAATCGACTTCTCCGGGTTCCGCGATATGGTCGACGCCGTCGGCGGAGTGACGATCAACAACCCGGTGGCGTTCGACTTCACGACGCTCGAGGAATCGCACCTCGCCGGTCGGTGGGACACCGGCGGCTTCGACTCCGGCGAGATTCAACTCGACGGCAATGAGGCGCTCGCCTACGCACGAGCCCGCTTCACGAACGTGGTGGCGGAGTCGAACGACTACGCGCGTTCGGTGCGCCAGGCCCGGATCCTCGGCGCACTGCGGGAGAAGCTCGGCGCGGGCGGCATCGGCTCGATCGCTCCGGGACTGGGGCTGATGGATGCCATGGAGGGTCGCGTCCGCACGGACCTATCGGCCCTCGACCTGTACCTGCTCTCGTCACACCTGTCGAGTGACCGGCGCGTGGAGCTCAGCGAGGATGTGGTTCTGACCGCGACGACCAACACGATCGGGCAGTACATCCTGGTTCCCTCCGGCTGGACCGGTGCCGGTGACTACGGAGGTCTCCAGGGCTACCTCGCCACCGAGCTGGCCGCACCCGTGGAGGCCGGCGCGGCCGATGCGCCGTAGCCGGCGGCTCCGCCTGGTCGACCTGCCACGGCTGATCATCGGCGGGGCGGTCCAGTTCGCCGGGCTGTTCGGGGGTCGATATCGGCGCATTGAGGGGACCCATGTGCTGGTGACCGATGAGCTCGATCGCCTGCTCGTCGTGCGCACCACCTACCTCGGCCCGGAGTGGATGCTGCCTGGAGGCCGGGTCGAGCATGGGGAGACGCCCCATGGCGCCGCGGTGCGAGAGACCCGGGAGGAGACCGGTATGCACGTCAGCATCGACCGGCTCGCACTGGTGGATGCCCACCACGCCCACGACGTCAGCTTCGTGTTCCGTGGCCGTGTCGAAGGGGGCGAGCTCGAGCCCCAGTTCGGTGAGATCGCCGAGGCGGGCTGGGTCGATCGAGCCGAGATCGCGCGGACCTCGCCGCGGCTGGATCGGCTGCTCGAGCTGATCGACGAGGCGGGGGAGGGCGTGGTTTACGTCGGATTGCCCTCGCGTTGACTGTGCCAGCGCCGGTGAGCTGGCCCCGGCACCACATCTGGTCACGTATTCCTCGGGAGACTGGTAGCCGCCAATGAGCCCGGTTGCGCTGCGGGCTCACGCTCATGAGCCGCGGGGGCGGGCTCGGTATGGGGCCGTAGCGGCGCCCTTCCAGTCATCCGACGCATACTTGACCCAGAATCGGGTTCCTCGACAGCATTCCATGCACCCCGCGCATGCCTGACGCGGAAAAGCGTTCGATGGCAGCGTTGTCGCGCACGCGTCCGGTAGACCGTCGGCGGGTGGCCAGGACCGCATCCCGGCAGCACCACCCCTAGAATCGAGCGCATGAGCCCGTCGCGCGCGCTTCCGGATCAGCTGCGCGCGAACCTGCGCCGCCTCCCGACCGCGCCGGGCGTGTACCTGATGAAGAACGCCGAAGGCCGCGTCCTGTACGTCGGCAAGGCCGACTCCCTGCGCAACCGGGTGCGGTCGTACTTCGGGGCACGCGGCCCGGAGGATGCCCGAATCGTCCGCATGGTGACCGAGGTCGCCGACGTCGACTACATCGTGACCGACACGGTGAGCGAGGCGTACCTCCTCGAGAGCAACCTGATCAAGGAGCATCGGCCGCGCTTCAACATCCGGCTGCGGGATGACAAGAGCTACCCGTTCGTGAAGATCACGCTGGGCGAGGACTTCCCCCGGATCGTGCGCACGCGGCGCCTCGTTCGAGACGGGAGCCGCTATTTCGGGCCCTATGCGAGCGCCTCCAGCGTCGACGAGACGCTCAAGCTGTTGCGCAAGATCTTCCCGTTCCGCACCTGCAACCTCGACATCCCGGAAGGGAAGCGAGTGCTCGAGCGACCATGCCTGCTCTACTACATCAACCGATGCCAGGGCCCCTGCATCGAGGCCATTCCGAAGCCGGACTACCGAGCGACGATCGGCCAGATCGTGGACTTCCTGGACGGCAGACAGGAGCCGATTGCGGCGCAGCTGCGCCGCGAGATGAACGCCAACGCCGAGGCGCTGCGCTACGAGGCCGCCGCCGTCTCACGCGACAAGCTGCGCGCCGTCGAGCGCACCATGGAGCAGCAGAAGATGGCCGCCTTCAGCCGCGCCGAGCACGACGTCATCGGCATGGCTCGCGAGGAGGACGACGCCTGCATGCAGGTCATGCAGGTGCGTGGCGGGAAGCTCATCGGCCGCGAGCACTTCATCGTGGAAGGTGCGCGAGACGTCCCCGATGCCGAGGTGCTCGGCTCCTTCCTCCAGCAGTACTACGCCAGCACCGACGCCCTGCCGCGCGCCATCCTCACGCCGATCATGCCGACCGAGGCCGACGAGCTCGCGACCTATCTCGCGCCTCGGCGCGGGGTGCGCGTCACGGTCACGGTGCCCGAGCGCGGGGAGAAGCGACGCCTGGTGGCGTTGGCGACCGGGAACGCGGTCGAGGCCCTCGCGCGCGAACGAGCCGAGTGGCTGGCCGATACCGCCAGGCGCGACGAGGCGCTGATCGAGCTCGCATCGGCGTTGCGCCTGGCGCGGCCACCCGAGCGGATCGAGTGCTATGACATGAGCAACATCCAGGGCACGAGCGCCGTGGGCAGCATGGTCGTCTTCATCGATGGCCGGCCGGAGCCGAGGGAGTACCGGCGCTTCCGGATCCGATCGGGCGATACCCCGGACGATTTCCGGATGATGGCCGAGGTGCTGCGCCGCCGATTCGGCCGCATCGCTCGGCTGCGAGCCGAGACCGGAGCGCTCTCGCTCGACGCGGTCGGCGCCGACGAAGTGCCGGAGGAGGACGCTGATCGTCCGCGCGAGGTGGGCTGGGCAGTCCCGGACCTGGTGATCGTCGACGGTGGCAAGGGACAGCTCTCGGCCGCGGTCGGCGTCATGGAAGAGCTCGGCATCAGCGACGTGCCACTCTCCGGGCTGGCGAAGCGCTTCGAGGAGATCCACCTGCCCGATCAATCGGCACCCGTCGTGCTGCCGCGACGCTCGCAGGCGCTCTACCTCGTGCAGCGGATTCGCGACGAGGCCCATCGCTTTGCCATCACCTATCACCGCGATGTCCGTGGCAGGCGGGCGCTGCGCAGCGAGCTGGACGACATCGCCGGGATCGGTCCGGGCCGCAAGAAGGCGCTCCTCAAGCGGTTCGGCTCCGTGCGCCGGATCAAGGAGGCGTCGCTGGACGAGGTGGCGGATACGCCCGGCATCAGCCGGGACCTCGCGGAGCGCCTCAAGGCTCAGCTCGCCCGCGAGGGAATGCTGGCCTGAACGGCAACGGCCCGTGCGTCGGCTATACTGGCGCCGCCCGCCGCTGGTGAAGCGGCGTGTTTCGTGTCCGCGCCGCTCAGCCGAGCGCGGGCCATCCCCCGGCTTCTGAGGGACATACGACCGAGCATGACCTGGCGTCGACTCGCCCCGTGGATCATCGGGGCCATCGCCCTGCTGGCGATCTTCATCGACCTGCCGCGCACGACCCTCGGCCTCTCATGGCTGCCCGACGAGGTCGCCGGGGTCGAGTTCCGCACCGTGCTCGGCCTCGACCTGCAGGGTGGCCTGCGTGTGACGCTGGAGGTGGAGCCGCAGGCGGAGACCGAGATCACCGATGCGGACGTGGAGGTCGCGCGTGACACGATCGAGCGCCGCGTCGCCGGCATCGGCGTCAGCGAGCCACAGGTGCGCACGGAGACCGCCGGCGATGGCTCGCGGCGCATCGTCGTGGAGGTGCCCGGTGTGAGCGATCCCGACCAGGTGCGGCAGCTGGTCGGCTCGACTGGCCAACTGCAGTTCATCGATCCGATGGGGCAGGAGCTCACCCGTGACCAGGACATAGGGCCGCTGTTGGAGCAGGGAGCGGTACGAGAGCTGTTCGACGGCGGCGAGATCGAGCAGGGAAGCGTCGCGCCGGACGTCGGCCAGCGCAGCGAGATCGGCGTCTCGTTCGCGCTCTCGGACGCCGGGAGCGATATCTGGTGCCAGTTCACGACCGCGAACGTCGAACGCCCCGGACCCATCGCGCTCGACGGCCGCGTCATCACGGTCCCCGCGATCGGCAACGCCATCTGCGGCGGCACGACGATCATCACGGTCGGAACGGCGACGCCCGAGAACGAAGTGGAGCGGACCAACCTGTTCAACACGCTTCGCTTCGGTGCCCTGCCCGTCTCGCTCAACGAGATCGGTTTCGACGACGTGGACCCGACGCTCGGCGCCAACTTTCTCGTCCAGGCCCTGATCGCCGGCGCCGTCGGGCTCCTGCTGGTGATGCTCTTCATGGTGGCCTACTACCGGCTGCCGGGATTGCTTGCCGCGCTGGCGCTCGTCTTCTACACGCTGGTGATCTACGCCATCTTCCGTCTCATCGGTGTGACCCTGACGCTGGCCGGCGTGGCGGCCTTCATCCTGAGCATCGGCATGGCGGTCGACGCGAACATCCTCATCTTCGAGCGCATGAAGGAGGAGATTCGGGCCGGCAAGACGCTCGGCCCGGCGATCGAGGCCGGATTCAACCGCGCCTGGTCGAGCATCCTCGACTCCAACGTGGCGTCGCTGCTGGTCGCCGGATGGCTGTACTGGCAGGGCACGACGGTCGTCAAGGGCTTCGCACTCGTGCTCATCATCGGCGTGCTGGTCAGCATGTTCAGCGCCGTCACCGTCACGCGAACGCTGCTCCGGTTCGTCACCCGCACCAACTGGGGCCGGCGGCTCGGGCTCTATCACGTGGAGCGCTGAGCCATGTATGACATCGTCGGCAAGCGCAACCTGTGGTTCGCGATCAGCGCGATCCTCACGATTCCCGGGCTGCTCTTCATCATCCTGGGCGGCCTTCGTCCGTCGATCGACTTCACCGGCGGCACCGAGTGGGAGGTCCGTCATGCCGATGAGCCGACCGCGGCAGAGATGACCTCGACGCTCGCCGACCTCGGCTACGAGGACGCGCTCGTCACGCAGCTCTCCGACGGGTATCTGCGAATTCGCACCGAGCCGATCGACCTCACTCCGGCCGAGCCACCGTCCCCGTCGCCGTCCGCGTCAGCGTCAATCTCCGCTTCGGTGGCGGCCTCCGCCTCGGCGGGACCGTCGGCACCTGCCTCGGCGGAGCCGTCCGCGAGCGCCGGGCCGTCCGTGTCTGCCTCGGCCGAGCCGTCCGCGAGCGCCGATCCCTCCACGTCGCCCTCGGCGGAGTTGTCCGCCAGCGCCCAGCCCTCGGGTAGCCCGGGCGCATCGGCGAGCCCGTCGGCTCAGCCATCGCCCGGACCGATCGCGCGGGGCACCGAGTTCGCGGATCTCGAGGACCAGCTGGCAGACCGACTCGGCCCTGGAGATCCGCGCAGCCTGCGGACGGTTGGCCCCATCATCGGCGCCGATCTGATCCGCAGCTCGGCGGTCCTGATCATCATCGGCGAGCTCTTCCTGTTGGGTTACCTCTGGATGCGCTTCGGCTTCCGGTTCGGCACCGCCGCCATCGTGGCGCTGCTGCACGACGTCATCCTGGTAGTCGGCACGTTCGCGATCCTCGGCTACTTCTTGAACGTCGAGTTCGACGCGCTCTTCGTGACGGCGCTCCTCACGATCATCGCATTCAGCGTCCACGACACGATCGTCGTCTTCGACCGCATCCGCGAGAACCGGATCCGGCACGCCGGCGAGTCGTTCGGAGCCATCGTCAACCACTCGATCCTCCAGACGATGAGCCGCTCGATCATCACCTCGATCACCGTGGCGGTGACGCTCGGCGCGCTCGTGCTGCTCGGCCCGCCGACGATTCGAACCTTTGGACTCGCGCTGCTGCTCGGGGTCGTCAGCGGCACGTACTCATCGATCTTCAACGCAGCCCAGATCCTGGTCGCCTGGAACGAGTGGGACGCGCGCCGTCGGACCCGTCCTGGCGCAGCGAAGCCGGCCCGCAGCGCATCTCGATGAACCGGTAACGGAACGGTAAGCGGCTGACAACTGGTCGCGACTACCATGGCCGGGTGATCGCTCCGCGCCTGGAATGGCTGCTTCCGGAACCCCTGGCGGAGCCTCCATCCTTCGCTGGCTTCGGGCGACCCGTCTCCACCCTCCTCGCCCGTCGCGGCTTCCGCGACGACCCCGGGCTCCAGGCCTTTCTCCAGGCTGGTGCCGGAGCCCTTCACGATCTCTCACGCATGGCCGATGGGGATCGCGCTCTCGATCGGATCGACGCGGCACTCCGCTCCGGTGAGCGGATCGCCATCTGGGGCGACTACGACGCCGACGGCATGACCGCCATCGTCGTATGGGTCACCGCCCTGCGGCGCCTGGGTTCTGACCCGGTCCGGTATGTCCCGTCCCGCCTGGCAGAGGGATACGGGCTCTCGGAGAGCGGCCTTCGGCAGCTGGCGGCCGCCGGGGTCGGGCTCGTCATCACGTGCGATTGCGGGGTGAGCAACGTCGCCGAGGTGGAGATGGCTCGCGACCTCGGCCTGGACGTCGTGATCACCGATCACCACCTGCCGCCCCCCGTCCTGCCGCGCGCCGTCGCCGTGGTCGATCCCCACCGGCCCGACTGCGGCTACCCGGACCCGGATCTCACCGGCGCCGGCCTCTCGTACAAGCTCGCCGCGGCGCTGCTGACCCGGCATGCGCTGCCCACCGACGGCCTGGCGGCGGTGGCCGCCATCGGCACGGTGGCCGACATGGCGCCCATGACCGGCGAGAGCCGCGCCATCGTCAGGCTCGGGCTCGACGAGCTGGCCCGTACCTCGCACGCCGGGCTGCGTGCCCTGCTCGCGCGCTCCTGCGAATCGCCGGGGCAGCCAACGGCGCGCGATCTCGCCTTCGGGCTCGTGCCACGCATCAATGCCGCCGGACGCATCGCCGACGCCGAGCTTGCGATGTCACTGCTCCTCGAGACCGACGCCGCGCGCGCCGAAATCCTGGCCGACGAGCTCGAGCTGATCCACCTGAGGCGACGAGAGATGACGACCGTCGCGATCGATGCCGCGCGGCTGCTTGCCGAGGCGCTGCCCGGGACATCGCCGCTCGTCGTCCGCGACGATGCGTGGCTGCCGGGGTTGCTCGGCCTGGTCGCCGGGCGTCTGGCAGACGAGCTGGCCCGCCCGGTGGTGGCGGCGTCGCTGATCGGGGCCGAGGTGCGCGGTTCGGTCCGCGCGCCGGTCGACTTCCATGTCGGCGCTGCACTGGAGGCGTGCGGCGCGCACCTGACGAAGCGCGGCGGCCACGCGGCGGCAGGGGGGTTCAGCCTGCTCCCGGCCTCTTGGTCGGCCTTCGAGGCGGCCTTCGGCGCGCTTCCGCGGCCCCTTGGTGCGAGCCCGGGCGCGGAGGTGCAGCGGCCCGGGCGGCAGGTCGTCGACCTCGTCCTGCCGGCGCGCCACTTCAACTGGGACCTCGCGGATGAGCTGGCACGCCTCGCGCCGTTTGGCCCCGGGCACCTCGAGCCGGTCGTCGCCGTGACCGGCCTTCGCGTCGGCAGCGTCCGCCGGGTCGGCGCGCTCGAGGCCCATCTCTCCTTCCGCATGCTGCGCGGCATCGAGACCATCGATGCGATCGCGTTCGGGGTGGATCTCGACCGACGCCTGCCGCTGGAGGGAGATCTCGTTGACCTGGTCGGCACGCTCGAGCGCGACACGTTCGGTGGCATGGCGCGGCTGCGCCTCCGTGTCGTCGACTACGCCGATGCCGCTGCGTCGCCGCTGCTCGCGCGGCGCCTGCCGGTGGCCCAGCTGGCTCGGGCCGGGTGACGTCGCCGCTCGATCGGCTCCGTGCGCGTCGCCAGCTGGTCGGGGCGCCACTCTGCCTGGGCATCGACCCGCACCCGGACGCGCTGCCCGACGAGCTTGCTGCGACCGTCGCGGGCGTGGAGTCCTTCGCGCGCGGCCTCATCGAGGCGGCCGTGAGCCAGGCCGTGGCCGTGAAGATCAACGTCGCGTTCTTCGAGGCGCTCGGGAGCGGGGGATGGGCGGCGCTCGAGCGCGTCCGCCGCGACGTTCCGGGCGAGGTGCTCTGCATCCTCGACGCGAAGCGCGGCGACATCGGCACCACGGCGGAGCGGTACGCCGCAGGCCTCTTCGGCCACCTCGAGGCCGATGCGGTCACCCTCTCGCCGTACCTGGGAGAGGACGCCATCACCCCGTTCCTGCACTATCCCGAGCGCCTCGTCTACCTGCTGGCGCGGACGAGCAACCCATCAGCCCCGCGGCTCCAGGACCTCGTCGTCGACGGTGATCCGCTGCATCTGTGGGTGGCGCGCTGGGCCGCGGCGACCTGGGATGACGGTCGGGTCGGGTTGGTGATCGGCGCGACGGCGCCTGACGAGCTCATCCAGCTGCGAAGGAGCGTTCCCGGCCCGGCCTTCCTCGTTCCCGGTGTCGGAGCGCAGGGTGGTGAGCTGGCGGCCTCGGCGCTGGCGTGTGACGGAGCCTGGGCGCCGGGGATCGTGTCCGTGTCGAGAGGAATCGCCGCCGCGTCGCGGGGGGCCGACTGGCGAGAGGCCGCCGCTCGCGCCGCCAAGGGACTTCGGCGTCAGATGCAGGAAGCGGTGCTACACTCGCAGGCCACCGCTGCTCGGCCCACCACGGAGGTTCGCGACTAGATGCCGATTCCCGGACCGATGGAGCTCATCCTGCTGCTGGTGATCGTCCTGATCATCTTCGGCCCCGGCAAGCTGCCCGACATCGGCAATGCGGTCGGGAAGGGGATCCGTGAGTTCCGCAAGGCGTCGAACGAGCTCGAGGAGTCGGTCCGCGGCGAGCCGAAGCAGTCGTCCGCTGACGACCGGTCGGCCAGCGAGACCACCAAGCACTGAGGCCCTCCGCCTCTCGAGCCCGATCGTGCTCCGGCCGTGACGTCTGAGGGATCACCGCCCGACGCCGCGACGATGAGCCTCCTCGAGCATCTCGAGGAGCTGCGCAGCAGGATCATCGTGATCGCCATCACGATCGTGCTGGGGGGCATCGTCGGCTTCTTTCTCTCCGAGCCGATCATCGGCATCCTTCGCGCCGCGCTGCCCGAGGGCAAGCAGACCCTGATCCAGATCAGCGTGGGAGAGTCGCTGGCCGTGCGGCTCCGCGTCGCCCTCTACGTCGGCATCGCGGTGTCGGTACCGGTGATGCTCTTCCAGGTCTGGCGCTTCGTGACACCCGGGCTGACCCGTCGCGAGCGACGCCTGATCTGGCCCCTTCTCATCGGGGCGGTGATCCTGTTCGCCCTCGGCCTGGCGCTGGGCTACTTCGTCCTCCCGTATGCCCTCAACTTCCTGCTGGGCTTGACCCTGCCCGGGGTCGAGGACCAGCTTCGTCTCAGCGAGTACGTGGCCTTCGTCTCGACCGTGATGCTCGCCTTCGGCCTCGCGTTCCAGTTCCCGGTGCTTCTTCTGCTGCTTGCGCGTGTGGGGATCCTCAACTATCGCTTCCTGTCGTCGCGCCGGCGCTGGGCGGTCCTGGCGATCGTGCTGTTCGCCATCGTCGCGACGCCGGGCGGCGACCCGTTGAGCTCGATCGTCCTCTCGCTCGTCATGTATCTCCTCTTCGAGGGGACCCTCCAGCTCATCCGCAGGATGCGACCATGAGCGTCTGGCTCATGACCGATGCGGCGATGGACCAGCACGCATCGCCGGGCCACCCGGAACGCCCCGAGCGGCGCGCTGCGGCGGCGGATGGCGTGCGCGACGCCGCCGGCCATGCCCTGCTCGAGCCGGCCGTCGAGCCGATCGACCGCGCGACCCTCGAGGCGATCCACGATCCTGCCTACCTGGCGCTGCTCGGCGAGGCCGCGCAGCGGGGCGGCGCCTGGCTGGACGCCGATACGTACATCGCGGCCGGGTCCGTTCGGGCCGCCGAGCTGGCCGCCGGCGCCACGCTCCAGGCCGCGCTTGCCGTGGCCACCGGCTCGGCCACGGTCGCGTTCGCGGCCGTCCGCCCACCGGGGCACCACGCCGATCGTGCCCGGGGAAGCGGCTTCTGCCTCATCAACAACGTCGCCGTCGCCGTCGCTGGCCTGCGCTCGCGTGGCGTGGCGGAGCGGATTGCGATCATCGACTGGGACGTCCATCACGGCGACGGCACCCAGGCGATCTTTGATGCTGATCCCGCGCTCTGCTACGCGTCGACGCACCAGTCGCCGCTCTACCCCGGGACTGGTGGCCGCGCGGAGGGCGGGAGCGGGTCGGCGAGGGGCACCAAGCACAACCGGCCGTTGCCTTCGGGCAGCGGCGACGATGCCTTCGGCGCCGCGTGGCGGGATGACCTGCTCCCGACCATCGAGGACTTCGGTCCAGACGCGCTGCTTGTCTCCGCCGGCTATGACGCGCATCGCGACGACCCGCTCGCCAACCTCGAGGTGACCGAGCGGGGCTACGAGGAGATCGCGGTGCTGATCGGCGCGCTCAGCGGCCGGCTGGGTCTGGGCGGGGTGTCCCTCACGCTCGAGGGCGGATACAGCCTCGATGCGCTGCACGCCTGCGCGGCCGCCACCGTGCGGGGTCTCCTGGAGGGCCGGTCGTCGAGCATGGTGCGGCAGTGACCTCGGGCTATACTCATCACCCGAATCGAGCTCGGAGGGGACAGGTGGCGCGCAGCGTGGCGATCCAGGACGATTCGTTGGCGGCCGAGCACTCGCGCGCACGGGAGGCCGGGGCGGAGCATCTCCTCATCATCAGCGGCCTCTCCGGGGCGGGCAAGAGCCAGGCGAGCAAGCTGTTCGAGGATCTCGGCTACTCGTGCGTCGACAACCTCCCGCCGGCCCTGCTCGACGACTTCCTCGCCCTGCGCCGGAGCGAGCCAGAACGCTATAACCGCTCAGCGCTGGTGCTCGACATCCGCGGCGGCGACCCGGCGCCGGCGGTGGAGCGCGCCGCGGCCGCGCTGGCGTCCGACGGTTCGAAGCTGGAGCTCGTCTACCTCGAGGCGAGCGACGCCAGCCTCGTCAGCCGCTTCAGCGAGACCCGTCATCGGCATCCGCTGCAGGAGACGCGCAGTGGCGTCCAGGCCAGCATCGCCGAGGAGCGGCGGCGCCTGTCGCGCACACGGGAGCTCGCGAACCACGTCATCGATACCAGCGGGCTCTCGATCGGCCAGCTGAAGGACCGGCTCTTCTCGGTCGTCCCGCGGGCGGCGGCGTCGAATGAGCTGCGGATCGACATCGTGACCTTTGGCTTCAAGTACGGGATTCCGCTCGAGGCCGACCTCGTGTTCGACGTCCGTTTTCTGACGAACCCGTACTGGGATCCGCAGCTGAAGCCGCTCTCCGGGCTCGAGGAGCCGGTGCGCGACTTCGTGCTCGGGCAGCCGAAGGCGCGGCGCTTCCTGGAGCTGGTGACCGAGCTGCTCGAGCTGACGGTGCCCGCCTACCGCGCCGAGGGCAAGGAGCAGCTCCGGCTCGCGCTCGGGTGCACCGGCGGCTACCACCGCTCGATCGCGCTGGCCGAGGAGCTCGCCGGCCGACTGACGCGCATCTCCGGCGCATCGGTTGCCGTCTTTCACCGGGAGCTGGAACGATGAAGCGACCCCGCATTCCGCGCTGGCTCTACCCCGGCATGCACCTGAAGCGATGGCTCGTGCTACTGTTCGGCGGCATCGCCATCCTGGGCCTCGGGGCGGCCATTTTCATCCGCGACCTGTACCGGGCGAACGCGGCCGATGAGATCCAGGTCGTCTACTGGGTCACCGGGGCATGGCTGGAGCCGGAGATTCGCGCCGCGCTGGTGGCGTTCCTCGGCATCGCGCTCACGGGCATCGGGATGTGGGGCCTCATGCGCTCGGTCGTCTCGCCGTTCATCGCGCGCGGCGACAGCGTCATGGAAGTCCTCTATACCAAGCGCTACCTCGCTCGCGGACCACGCATCGTGGCGCTCGGCGGCGGCACCGGGCTCTCCACGCTCCTGCGCGGCCTCAAGGGCTACAGCGCCAACATCACCGCGGTCGTGGCGGTCGCGGATGACGGCGGCAGCTCGGGGCGGCTGCGGCAGCAGCTCGGGATCGTGCCACCGGGAGACATCCGCAACTGCATCGCCGCGCTGGCAGACGCCGAGCCGCTCATGACGCAGCTCATGCAGTACCGGTTCCCGCAGGGCTCCGGGCTCGACGACCACGCCTTCGGCAACCTGTTCATCGCGGCCATGACCGCCATCACGGGCGACTTCGAGGAGGCGGTGCGTCAGTCGAATCGCGTCCTGGCCGTGCGCGGCCAGGTGCTGCCGGCGACGAGCGTGCCCCTCAACCTGTCGGCGCAGCTGGCGTCGGGGCGCCATCTCTACGGACAGGTCGGCATCAGCAGCGCGGACGAGCCGATCGAGCGGGTCTTCATCGAACCCGGCGACGTTCGTGCCACGCCGGAGGCGCTTGAGCGGATCCTGGAGGCCGACATCATCGTCATCGGTCCCGGAAGCCTCTTCAGCAGCGTGCTGCCCAACCTGCTCATCAGCGACGTGCGCGACGCACTGGCCGCGGCCACCGGCCTGAAGGTCTACGTCTGCAACGTGGCGACACAGCCCGGCGAGACGGCGAGCCTCACGGCCAGCCAGCACCTGCGCGCCCTCTTCGCTCACGTTGGCGACGACATCGTCGACTACGTGGTTCTCAACCGCAATACGGACGCGCGGCGTCCGGTCGGATGGCTGGCGGAGCCGGTGGAGGTCGACGTGCGGCGCCTCGAGGAGCTGCCGGTGGTCATCGTGGAGGAGGACGTCATCGACGCCACCAACGCCCATCGGCACGATCCGGCGAAGCTGGCGGCGGCCATCATGCGGCTACAGCAGGAGGATCGCATCGAGCGGCCACGGCAGCGTCGCATCCGTCGGCCGGCGGCGACCGCCTCCTGAGCGCATCCATGCTGCTCGCCGGCGAGGTGCGGGGTGAGCTCGCCCGCATTCAGCCGGCGCGAGCCTGCTGTCGTCGTGCCGAGCTGCTCGGCCTGCTCCATGGCAGCAGCGGCGACCGTCTGCGCACGCTCGATCACGCGACGGCACGGACCGCCGTGGCCCTGGCCGGATCGCTGGGCGTGGGTGCGCAGGCTCCGCGTGCGACCCTTGGCAGCGCCGATCGCGCTCGTCAGCCGCGCGGCCGGCACCACCTGGTCGTTGACGTCTCGCGCGGGCAGCTCGGGCAGTGGCGTCCGGATGAAGCTCCGGCCTGCGATCGGCGATCATTCCTGCGCGGCGTCCTGCTCGGGACCGGGTCGATCTCGTTCGGCCGGTCCGGGCCGCACGTGGAGTTCGTGCTGCGGACCGGCGTGACGGCAGAGCAGCTGCAGGCGCTGCTCGCTGCGATGGGCGTTCGAGGTTTCCGAACGGCGCGACGGGGCCATCACGTCGTGTATCTCAAGGGGCTGGACGAGATCGTGTCGTTGTTCGGGCTCGTCGGCGCCAACCGTGGCGTGCTCGAGCTCGAGACGCAGCGGGTCGGCCGGGACGTGCGGGCGCGGGTCAACCGCCTCATCAATGCCGAGGAGGCGAACCTCGCGCGGACGGTGCGCGCCGCCGACCGCCAGTTGCTGGCAATCGCTCGGCTCGAGGGCGAGGGGACGCTGCCTCGCCTCGCCCCGTCCTTGCGGGAGACGGCCGCACAGCGGCGGCGCATGCCGGACGCCGACCTGGATACCCTTGCGACGGCCCTCGGGGTGAGCCGCTCGGCCGTCAACCATCGGCTGCGCCGGCTCGTCGAGCTGGCCGTCGAACGGGAGCATTGATGCGTACGCCGATCATCGCCGGCAACTGGAAGATGAATCCGACCACCGCCGCGGAGGCCGTTGCGCTCGCGGAGGCCGTCGGGTCCACCGCTCGGTCGGCTGCCGGAGTGGTGACGGTCATCTGCCCGCCGACGATCTGGCTTGCCGGCGTCGCTCGCTCGGTCGGTGACGGTGTCGCGATCGGCGCGCAGACGATGCACGCCGAGGAGCGTGGCGCGTTTACCGGCGAGACGAGCCCGCTCATGCTCGACGGCATCGCGACGTTCGTGATCGTCGGCCATTCGGAGCGTCGCCAGTACGACAACGAGACCGATAGGACGGTCGGCCGCAAGGTGGCGAGCGCGGTGGCACACGGACTGCGACCGATCGCGGCGGTGGGGGAGCGAGCGAATGAGCGGCGCTCCGGATCGACTTCCTCGGTGATCGACCGTCAGGTGCGGGCAGCCGTGGGCGGGCTCGAACGCCTGTCGGCTTCAGGCCTCGTGGTCGCGTACGAGCCCGTGTGGGCGATCGGGACCGGTGATGCGGCCACGGCCGAGGACGCCCAGGCGGTCTGCGCCCAGATCCGCGAGATCCTGCGCGGGCTCGATCCGGACGCGGCCGACGGGATCCCGATCCAGTACGGGGGAAGCGTCACCCCGGGCAACGCCGCCGCCCTGTTCGCCCAGCCGGACATCGATGGTGCGCTGGTGGGCGGCGCCTCGCTCAAGCCCGACGAGTTCGCCGCCATTTTGCGGGCGGCATCCGAGGCGTGACCGTCGTCCTGGTGGTGCTCGACGGCTTCGGCGTGAGCGAGGACCCCGCGCGGAACGCACTCCTCTCGGCGTCGATGTGGAACTGGCACCGGCTCATCGGCGAGTGGCCGCACTGCCGGCTCGACGCCTCGGGCGAGGCGGTCGGCCTGCCCCCCGGTCAGATGGGCAACAGCGAGGTCGGCCACCTGAACCTTGGCGCCGGCTTCCGCGTGCTCCAGGATCTGCCGCGCATCACGGCCGCCATCGACGATGGCAGCTTCTTTGCGAACGAGGTGCTCCTGGGCGTCTGCCGCGACGTCGCGGCGAGGGGGAGCCGGCTGCACCTCATGGGGCTCGTCGGGCCGGGAGGAATCCATGCGGTGGACGAGCACATCGTGGCCATGGTCGAGCTGGCGCATCGGTCGGGGATTCCGCCGGACCGCGTGCTGTTCCACGCCTTCACCGATGGTCGTGACACACCGCCCCGCTCGGCCGATCGGTTCCTGCCGGCACTCGAGGCCCGCTTCGGCGACCATGCGCGGATAGCGACGGTGAGCGGACGCTACTTCGCCATGGATCGCGATCATCGCTGGGATCGGACCACGCAGGCGTACGAGGCGATCGTTCACGGCGTGGGGCTGCGCGCGGCTTCGGCAGGTGAGGCCGTGGCGGCCGCCTACAAGCGAGGCGAGGACGACGAGTTCATCGCGCCGACCGTGCTCGAGGATGCTCCTCCGGTCGCGCTGGGTGACGCCGCCGTCCACCTCAACTTCCGAGCCGATCGGGCGCGGCAGCTCTCCCACGCCCTCGCGATGCCCGGCTTCGACGACTTCGACCGCGGAGCCGCCGGCCCCGTTCCGCTCACGACCCTGACCGAGTACGAGTCCGCGGACGGATTGACCGCCAGCGTCGCGTTCCCGCCGACGGTGGCCGACTCGCTGGCCGCCCTCCTCTCGCGCCTGGGCCTTCGACAGCTGCACGTGGCGGAGACCGAGAAGTACGCCCACGTGACGTACTTCTTCAATGGCGGGATCGAGGAGCCGTTCCCGGGTGAGGACCGCATCCTGGTGCCGTCCAATCGGGAGGTCGCGACCTACGACCTGTCGCCCCAGATGAGCGCCGGACCGATCACGGACCACGTCGTCGAGGCACTCGACCGGCGCGAACACGACTTCGTGGTCGCCAACTACGCGAACCCGGACATGGTCGGGCACACGGGCGTCTGGTCGGCCGCGGTGGAGGCGGCGGAGTTCGTGGATGGCTGCCTCGGTCGCGTCGCACGGGCGGCGCTGGGCGTCGGTGCCAGCCTCGTCATCACCGCCGATCACGGCAACATCGAGGAGATGCGCGACGCGGAGGGGAGCCCGCAGACGAAGCACACCACGTCGCCGGTGCCGCTCGTGCTCGTGGATGAGGCCCGCCCCGGCGCCCGACTGCGCGATGGCTCGCTGTCCGACGTGGCACCGACCCTGTGCGAGCTGCTCGGCATCCCGGCCGGGCCGCAGATGACCGGCCGCAGCCTGCTCGAAGCCTGACCGGTCCTCTGGTAAACTGCGCGGGCAATGCAGACCCCTCTCCTTCTCGCCCAGATGATCCTGGCCATCGCCCTCATGGCGTCGATCCTGCTCCAGCAGCGCGGGACCGGCCTCGGTGGGGCATTCGGTGGCGAGGTGACGGCCTATCGAAGCCGGCGGGGCATCGAGCGCACCCTGTTCCGCATGACCGTGGTGCTCGCCCTCCTCTTCGTGGCCTTCAGCCTGCTCAATCTGCTGCCGCGAAACTGACCGAATGGCCGTGCTATCATCGGCCCTCGCAGTCGGGAATCGTCTCGAACGCAGCCGTGCCGAGGTGGCGGAATAGGCAGACGCGCTAGGTTCAGGACCTAGTGGCCGCAAGGTCGTGTGGGTTCAAGTCCCTCCCTCGGTACCACCTTTCTGGGCCCAGGTGGCGGAATTGGTATACGCGTACGTTTGAGGGGCGTATGAGGCAACTCATCCGGGTTCAAGTCCCGGCCTGGGCACCAATTCCTTCTCGCCAGACCGATGCGCCGCTCGCTCCCACGAGCGGCGTTGTCGTTTGCCTGCCGAGCCGCCGCTCCATGTTGGCGAGCGACCCGATGGGCGGGCCGCGAGACCCGTCCGCTAGGATGTCGCGCACGGGCGGTTAGCTCAGCTGGTCAGAGCGCCTCGCTTACACCGAGGAGGTCGGGGGTTCGAGCCCCTCACCGCCCACCGAAACTCACGCCCGAAGTCGGCCGTGCAGCGTGACCGACGAACGACGAAGCCGGTGCGTGCGACGGGGGAATCGCGACGGACCGGCCTCGCCGCATTCACCCTAGTCTGCGCGTCAAGTGAGCCGTCGAACCGTCACACCGGATGGGCGGAAGGACGGTAGGGGGACCGGTCGTCGCGAGTGGTTTCGGGTCGGCCATCGGCTGCTAGGATGCGGGCGTCAACAGCCCGAGCGCCAGGAGCACCATCCCCATGCCACCGTGGGCAATCATTCTGCTGATCGCCGGCGCGGTCATCGTCGCCTTTCTGATCTTCACGTATAACGGCCTGGTCCGGCTGCGGAACATGGTTGACGAGGCGTGGAACCAGATCAGCGTCCAGCTCAAGCGACGCCACGACCTGATCCCGAACCTCGTCAACGCGGTAAAGGGATACATGGACTTCGAGCAGGAGACGCTGACGCGCGTCATCGAGGCTCGAAGCGCCGCGGTCAGTGCGCAGCAGGGAGGACCGAGCAATGCCGGCCAGGCTGCGCAGGCCGAGAACTTCCTGACCGGCGCCCTTCGCCAGCTGTTCGCGCTGGTGGAAGCCTACCCAGACCTCAAGGCCAACGAGAACGTCATGCAGCTCCAGGAGGAGCTGACGACGACCGAGAACCAGATCGGCTTCAGCCGCCAGCACTACAACAGCACGGTCAGGGAATTCAACACGAGCGTCCAGACATTCCCGAACGTGCTCATCGCCGGCATGTTCGGCTTCCGCGAGCGCGACTACTTCCAGATCGCGGAGTCGGATGCCGCGGTCCCAGAGGTCAACCTGCGATCGGCATAGGCCGATGAGGGCCGAGGCGCGCCCGACGCCGACCACGTTCTATCGGGAGATCGATCGGAACCGACGCCGCAGCTGGCTCCTCGTTGGGGTCGTGGTGATCGTGCTGGGCGCGCTGGGCGGCGCCATCGGCTACGCGACCGGCTTCGGCTGGGGCGGCGTGGTCCTCGCCCTCGTCGTCGCGATGGTGATGAGCATCGGATCCTTCTTCGCCGGCGATGCGCTCGTCATGGCCACGAGCGGTGCGCGCGAGGTTCATCGCGGGAAGCCGCCGGACCGCTATCAGCAGCTCGTCAACGTCGTCGAGGAGATGCGACTGGCGGGCGGGCTGCCGCCACCGCGACTCTGGGTGATCGACGATTCTGCGCCGAATGCCTTCGCGACCGGCCGCGATCCGCAGCACGCCTCGGTCGCCGTCACGACCGGCCTGCTGGAGAAGCTGGATCGCGAGCAGTTGCAGGGCGTCATCGGTCACGAGATGAGCCACATCGGCAATCTCGACATCCGCTTCACGCTGTTGGTCGGCGTGCTCGTCGGGAGCATCGCGCTGCTCGCTGATTGGTTTCTGCGCTTCACGTTCTGGGGCGGGCGTCGGAGCGGCAGCGACTCGGACCGTGGCGGAGGGGGAGCGATGGCGCTCCTCTTCGTCCTCGCCATCGTCCTGGCGGTCGTCGCACCGCTCATCGGCCGGCTCGTCCAGGCGTCCGTCAGCAGGACCCGCGAGTCGCTGGCGGACGCGACAGCGGTCGACCTCACCCGCAACCCGGTTGGGCTCGCTCGCGCGCTGCGCACGATCAGCGACGACCCCGAGGTGCTGGAGGTGGCCAACCGCGCCACGCAGCACCTCTACATCGTCAACCCGGTCAAGAGTTTCGAGGAGCGCTCGAAGTCGCTGTGGGACACCCATCCACCAATCGGCGAGCGGATCCGAGCACTCGAGGGCATCGCTGGCCAAATGGGTGTCTCCGACGCGCGCAGTTGACGTTCGCACTCGACGATTCGGGATCGCGGCCGCTTGCCGTCACCGTTGCGGGCAGCCCGGTGATGGTCGTCTGGGCGTTCGTCGTGGTTGCCCTCATCTGGCACCGGCAATGGTTCACCGGCACTGATGAGTCGATCGCGGAGCGCATTGCCCGAGACGAGTAAGTTGCCATCCACCGATGGTATCGAAACTAGGTGAGCGGCCGGTTCGTCGAGTGCGTCGCAGCGGCCACGTTTACGCTCCACGCGCCTGAACGAACGCCTGTTTGCCGAGGCTCGAGCCGTCGTACATCGATGTGATCGGTGGATGGCAACGTGTGGGGCGCAGGCGGGAGGTGGTGAAGTTGCGAGCACCGGTGGGCCTCGGTATCCTTGCGACCGCCTGATGCGGTATCCGATCGGCGCCGAGGTAGCTCAGTCGGTAGAGCACCGCCCTGAAGAGGCGGGTGTCGTCAGTTCGATTCTGACCCTCGGCACCAGCATCGCGGTATCATCGGGTGACAAGCGGGCGGAAGTGGCTCAGTTGGTAGAGCATCACCTTGCCAAGGTGAGGGTCGCGGGTTCGAGTCCCGTCTTCCGCTCCATTTTCATGTCCGGCTGGTCCGGGTGGCGGCTGCCATGCAGCGTAGGCACCGTCGGATGCCCCGTCGTCTAGTGGTAGGACAGCGGACTTTGGATCCGTGAACCGAGGTTCGAATCCTCGCGGGGCAGCCAGATCGCCGAATGGCGCAAGACACGGCTATCAGGCGTCTTCGACAAAACGTCGCTCTGACGGAGGGGGAAGCGTGACCTCAACACATCCAGGATCAGCACATGGGCCAGGAGCGAGCCAGGCGTCCCGGGCTGCCCTCACCGCCGAGGAGATCGCACGCGCATTCTCGGGCCACCAGTTTCGCGCCGCCTACCCATTTCTCGCCGATGCCGTGACGTGGGACATCGCCGGGGCAGAGCGGCTGGACGGACGAGAGGCGGTGATCGCGGCGTGCGAGAGCTCAGCCGCCTACCTGTCGGAAGCGAAGACCGAGTTCCGCAGGTTCCGCGTCCTCGGCGGCGCGGACTGGGTCGTCATCGACAGCCTGGCCGAGTACACCGATCCAGATCACGCAACATCCGTCGTGGCTTCGTGCGACATCTACCGGTTCACCGACGGCATGCTCGCCGAAATCACCTCGTACAACATCGGTCTCAACGAGCCTGATCGCCCATCTGTCGATCGAACCTCGGCGGACGTCGCGCGCGGCGGGTCGGCGTAGCCGCCGATGACCGTCTCCAGCTCAGTCCACGCAACCCCTTCGGACACGCGCGACGCAACCGCACGACGCCGCACCTTCGCGATCATCAGCCACCCCGACGCCGGCAAGACGACGCTCACCGAGAAGCTCCTCCTGTTCGGCGGTGCGGTCGAAGAGGCGGGCTCGGTCCGCGCTCGGCGGCAGTCTCGCGATACTGTCAGCGACTGGATGGAGATGGAGCGTCGCCGCGGCATCAGCGTCAGCTCTACCGTCCTCCGCTTCCAGCACGGTGGCTACCAGTACAACCTGGTCGACACGCCGGGTCATGCCGACTTCAGCGAAGACACCTACCGAACGCTGTGGGCGGTCGACGCCGCGCTGATGGTGCTCGACGCGGGAAAAGGCCTCGAGCCGCAGACGCTCAAGCTCTTCCGCGTCTGCCGGATTCGGGGATTGCCGATCATCACCTTCATCAACAAGTGCGACAGGCCGATGCTCGCCCCGCTCGCCCTGCTCGATGAGATCGAGCGCGAGATCGGCGTCCATCCGGTGCCGATGAGCTGGCCGATCGGTGCGGATGGGCAGCTCGACGGCCTGCTCGAGATCGATGCCGACGAAGTGGTGAGGCAAGGCCCAACGGCGCACGGCGCCACGATCGGGGAGGCACCGCGGGCAAGCGCGGCGAGCTGGATGCCGCCACCCGGCCGCGTCTCCGCCTGGCAGGACGCGCGCGAGGAGGCCTCGCTCGTGCGTGAGACGATCGACCCGGACGACGTGCGCGCCGAGACGGTGACGCCGGTCTTCTTCGGCAGCGCGCTGACCAATGTGGGACTGGCCCTGCTCCTCGATCACTTTCCGCGCTTCGCGTCCCCACCGTCACCTCGTGGCACGGCCGACGGTGGCCAACAGCCGATCGAGGGCCAGTTCTCGGCGCAGGTGTTCAAGGTCCAGGCCAACACGGACCCACGCCATCGCGACCGGGTGGCGTTCATGCGTGTCGCCTCGGGCCAGTTCGCGCGGGGGATGGGCGCCGTGAACGGCCGGAGTGGGCGTCGGCTCTCCCTCAACTACGCCAACGAGCTGTTCGGACAGGAGCGACAGACGATCGACGAGGCGCTGCCCGGGGACGTCATCGGCATCGTCAACGCCTCCGGCGTCCAGGTCGGCGACACCATCTCGGAGGATGGCACGGTCGCCTTTCCGCCGATCCCGGAGTTCCTGCCCGAGCGCTTCGCCTACCTGCGCAGTCGCGATGCATCGCGCTACAAGCAGTTCCGCAACGGCATGCGGCAGCTCGAGGAGGAGGGAGTCATCCGGGCTCTGCGGCGTCGCGACGGCATGGCCGAACCGATCATCGGTGTCGTCGGCGAGCTTCAGCTGGAGGTCGCCGTCGAGCGGCTGGCCAACGAGTTCGGGTGCGAGGTCGAGCGCGGCGATGTGGCCTTCAGCGCCTGCCGCTCAATCGACCCGGCCGATGCCGAGCGACTGCCGACGCAGCGCAACCTCGAGGTCGTGGAAGATCTCGTCGGGCGCCGGCTGGTGCTCGCCACCAGCGTCTATGTGTTCGAGCGATTGGATCGCGATCATCCCGGCCTGCGCTGGCTATCCGCCGGTCTGAACGACTGAGGCTAGACGGGAAGCTCGCCGGACACCTACGAGCGCCTGCGCTATTCTGAAAACGGTCCCCTTCGATCGGTGGCGACGTGCCCGAGTGGTTCAGGGAGCGGTCTGCAAAACCGCGTACACGGGTTCGATTCCCGTCGTCGCCTCCATCATTCTGAGCACGAAATGGCCCGGTTCGGTGTCTACCGACCGGGCCATCTGTTCGGTTTGACAGCCTAATTGACAGCCTAACTCTCGGTAGTGCATCAGTTTGAGCGCGGCCGGCCGAGCTGGGCGGCGCACACTCGGACGATGCAAGGAGATCGCGGGACCGCTGGACTAGGCGTCGGGGTGTAATCGATCTCGCTGGACAGCCTCAGCGCTCGGCAGCGATGATGAACCGTCAACCGACGGGAGGAACGTAACTCCCTTCGGGGCTACATCAGTTCCGTGGAATCCGGGAGGCATCGAATGTCGTCATCCGATCTCGCGCAGGTCATCGAGCAGTATCACCAAGCGCTGAATGCGTTCGTGAAGGGCGACCCCGAGCCCGCTAAGAAGCTGTTTTCGCGGCGCGACGACGTCACCCTCGCCAACCCCCTTGGTCCGCCGGCCCGCGGATGGACGCAGGTGGAGCAGACCATGGAGCGTGCGGCTTCCCAGTTCCGAGAGGGCGAGCCCACCCGCTTCGAGCGCATCTCGGACTATGCGACGGCGGATCTGGCGTACATCCTCGAGATCGAGCGGACGATCCTCCACTCAGCATCTTCACGTCGAAAGATGGTCGTCACGCGCAGCGAAACCGGCGCCTTTGCGTCGGCGCCGCCTACCTTCATTCGGACCACCTCGGTCTGAGCTCCATGGCGAACACCCTACCGATAGTCAGGTGCTCGTCTGCGGGGGTGAGCCGCGTTCCGTGGTCGACTACCATGACGGGTAAGGAGGTCGCGCATGGGACCGTTGGTGAAGCAGAGCGACAGATGGCGTGTGGCGCCACGGCCATCGCTGGCACCCGCGTACGGTCG
>Ga0136613_10000025_pt1 | contig 51453 bp, 45 predicted proteins | sample AntDrymUQ2722106_2_FD_106649 | JGI IMG/M metagenome (GOLD analysis project Ga0136613, IMG submission 106649) | Polar desert sand microbial communities from Dry Valleys, Antarctica - metaG UQ272 (21.06) | ecosystem: Environmental > Terrestrial > Soil > Desert | place: Antarctica: Dry Valley... | reverse complement strand
GATCCGCTTTGGCGTGTTGGCGCTGGTGGCCGTCGCTGCCTGCGCAACGGAGGACAAGGGTTTCACGGTCCTCGCGACCACCGGAACGTCAATCCCGAGCGTGGCCACGACGACGACGTCGCCACCGATGGCAGCGACCACCGCTGGGCGGGCACCGATTTACGAAGGGCAGATCGCCCATGCCGCTGCCGACGTAGTCGTCTATGCCGCTCCCAACTCTCCGATCGAAAGCCGGGTCATCCCGGCGTTGACGATCCTCGGCAGCCCGGCCGTTTTTCCGGTTCTCGAGGGGCCGGTCGAGGGCTGGATCAAGGTGTCGATCCCGGGTCGCCCGAATGAGGCGACCGGTTGGGTGGAGGCCGACCAATTCACGTTTTCGAAAGTTGACCAGCGGATTGAGATCGACCTTGCAGCATCGACCCTCACGTTGGTCGTCGGGGGAGAAGCCGTTATCACGACTCCGGTCTCCATCGGCTCACCCGAAAACCCCACACCGCAAGGGACCTTTTTTGTCACCGATATTGTCAAGCTGACTGATCCCACCGGCCCCTGGGGCCCGCATGCGCTCGGGCTCTCGGCACGCTCAGACACCATCACCGAGTTCAACGGCGGCGACGGCATCATCGGCATCCACGGCACCAATCGACCAGACCGCATCGGCGACCCGGTCTCTTTGGGTTGTGTCCGCGTCCCCAACGAGATCATCACCGAGATCGCTCGTGAGGTCCAGCTCGGCATCCCGGTAGTGATCAAATAGGCATCGATAAGAATACGACTCTCGTCCGACGGCGGTACCAGTCGGTAGGTCTGACCGGCTGGCCGGGCGAGGACGCGGCATCGGCGGTGCGGCGGCTGGGAGCGATGCAATCGCAGGACTATGGCCCGGCCAAGTGGTCGATCGGCCAGCGCACCGGTGTCGACAACGACACGCTCGACCGACAATTCGATGACGGGCAATTCCTGCGGACACATGTGTTGCGTCCAACGTGGCATTTCGTCCATCCCGCCGACCTGCGCTGGCTGCTCGAGCTGACCCGCGATCGGGTGCACATGATCAACGGCTTCATGTACCGGCAGGAGGGTCTCGACCGCTTGTTACGAGATCGCGCCGATGCGATCCTGATCGACGCGCTCAAAGGAAGGCGATCCCTCACGCGGTCGGAGCTGGCCGGCGCTCTAGGAGACGCGAACATCGTGGCAGAACGGTTTCGGCTCGCCTACCTGCTGATGAGCGCCGAGCTCGACGGGATCGTTTGCAGCGGGCCTCGCAAGGGCACCGAGCACACCTACTCCCTCGTCGAGGACAGAGTCCCCACAGTACGGAGCCTCACCCGGGACGAGGGTTTGGCCGAACTGACCTTTCGCTATTTCTCCTCGCATGGCCCCGCCACCGTGAAGGACTTCGGCTGGTGGTCGAGCCTCACCCAGACCGACATCAAACGCGGGCTGCAACTGGTCGGCGACCGCCTGACCAAAGAGCAAATCGGCGACGTCGCATGTTGGTCGTCGGGTGAGGCTCTTGGGAGACGAGCCGCCGGTCCCCGCGTCGACCTGCTCCAAGGCTATGACGAATACATCGTTGGATACAGCCAAAGCAAGTACTTACTTGACCTCGCCGGTCTGACCAAGACCGCCCGCCGAGTCCCTTTCAACGGGGTGATTCTTGTCGATGATCAGGTGACCGGTCAATGGAAGCGAACCGTGACCAAGACCGCGGTCGCCGTCGAGGCCGTGCTTTACGAATCGTTCGACAACCGCCAGCTTGCGGCGCTGGAGGTAGCAGTGGATCGACATGGCAGGTTCTTGGGGCGGCCGGCCACCTTCGAAGTGGCGGTGCTTTAGCGGGGAACGTCCCGCCAGGCGAGGACTTTGTCTACCCGCGGCTCACCGGGCAGGCCTAGCACTCGTTCCCCGAGGATGTTCTTCATGATCTCGGAGGTGCCGCCCTCGATCGAGTTGGCCCGAGCCCTCAGGAATCGTCGCTGGGGACCGTGGACGCTCGCTCCGACACCGGCTTCTGGCCGGACGAAGGGGTACGACCCCGGCATCAACAGCCCCTCGGCTCCGAGCAGATCAACAGTGAGGTTCGTGATTTTCTTGTTGAGCTCGGCCCAATGCAGTTTGGCGGTTGAGCCCTCGGGCCCGGGAGTCCCCCTTGTCAAGAGCTGGCTCGAGCGCATCGAGGTCAGCCGCGCCACCTCGGCCTCCACCCACAGCTTCATCAGCTCATCGCGCCAGTAGGGATCATCCATCTCACGGGACTTCCAGACTTCGATGGCGTCGGCGATCGCTCCCCCACCTCGGGGGCGGGCGGTGAGCCCGATCGCGACCCGCTCGTTCATCAGGGTGGTCAGCGCCACCCGCCAACCGTCACCCACGTCACCCAAGCGGTATGCGTCGGGGGCGCGGGCATCGGTGAAGTAGATCTCGTTGAATTCGGCCTCGCCGGTGATCTGACGGAGGGGCCGCACTTCGACGCCGGGCTGGTCCATGTCGACGATGAAGTAGGTCATCCCTTGGTGTTTGGGCGAATCGGGATCGGTCCGGACTACGAGCATCACCCAACGCGAGGTGTGCGCCAGCGTCGTCCAAACCTTCTGTCCGTTGATGACCCACTCGTCACCGTCACGCACTGCGCGGGTGGAAAGGCCGGCCACGTCGGAGCCGGCTCCGGGCTCGGAAAATCCCTGGCACCAAACTTCCTCGGCAGTGAACAAGGGCCGCAACCAGCGCCGTCGCTGCTCCTCGGTCCCATGAGTGACGACGGTGGGGGCGCCCATTCCGTAGCCGATGATGTTGCGAGCGATGTTGTCGAAGCTGGCGCCGGCTTCACCGAGACGCTCGTTGATATGCCGCTGCACTCCGGGCGCGAGGCCGAGGCCACCGTCGCCTTGCGGGAAATGCACAAAGGCCAATCCGGCGTCGAACTGATGGCCCCAGAACTCCGTCGGCGGGAGGTCGCGCGGCGGCGACTCGGCCAGTAATCGATCGATCGCAGCGTCGACTTGCTCGATGGACATGGAGCAGAGCCTATCCCCTCAATACGGCAACGCCGTGTTGACGTTCTCGGATGTGGTGGGGTTGCACCCGGTAGCGGCTACGGCAGCCTTCGATCTCTCCCCAGCGGAAGTTTGAGGAGTGGCCGAAAGCGGCTCGTCTTTGGTGCGCACCCGACTCAGGGTCCGGCGAGGGCCCGGCCGATGATCATGATCTCCTCGTTCGAGCTCATAGGAATCTCGTAACCGCTGATATCGCGAATCTCATCGAGATGGTCAGCAATGTCGTCAACCGACGGAACGGCCTTCGAGCCCGCAAACCAGCCCTCGTTGGTGCCAATGAAGATGCGTCCGTAGCGGCCACCGCCGGCGGTGAAGATTTCGTGAGTGTAGGGGTTTTGCTGCGAGCAGAGAAAAACCACCATCGGCATCACTTGTTCTGGGTCCACCAACTCGGCCATGGGTCCGAGCAGCTGCTCGGTCATGCGAGTTCTTGCCACCGGGGCGATGACGTTCGATTGGATCCCGTATTTGGCGCCCTCGATGGCGATGACGTTGGAAAGGCCGACGAGGCCGGCTTTGGCGGCGCCGTAATTTGCCTGCCCGAAGTTGCCAAAGATCCCAGCGTTCGATGAGGTGAAAACGAACCGCCCATAGTTGGCTTCCTTCATCGCCCGAAATGCGGGCTGGGAAACGTTGAAGGCGCCGAGCAAATGCGTGTTGACGACGCCGTCGATCTCCTCCCAGGTCAGATTGGCAAAGCTCCGGTCGCGCAGGATGCCGGCATTGTTGATGACGATGTCAACTTGTCCAAAGCTTTCGAGGGCAGCCTCGACGATGGCTTCTCCCCCCGCAGCCGTCGCGACCGATTCGTAGTTGGCGACCGCCTCTCCACCGGCCTGAGTGATCGCCTCGACCACAACGTCAGCAGCCTTGGTCGAAGCTCCGGTCCCATCGACCGATCCGCCGAGGTCGTTTACCACGACCTTCGCCCCGCGCCACGCCAGCTCCCAGGCGTAGCTCCGTCCCAATCCCCCGCCGGCGCCGGTGACGATGGCCACCCGCCCAATGAAATCGATCAAGTTCGCCTCCGCTTTTTCATTCTGTGGGCTGGTATCCGTGTCCCGCACGGATACCAGCCCAGGGTTCGCAAAATTAACCCAATGCGCGGGCGAGGAACGTGGCCATCTGTTCGCGGAGGACGGCGTCGTGGGGGCAGTAGGTGGACGGCGTGCAGCCGGTAGTGATGCCGGCGGCGCGGATCGAGTCCACCGCGCTCGCGTACCACTCCCCCGCTGCGACATCGGAGAAGCCCGAGCTCGAAGCCGGCGCCAGCGCAAAGACGCGGGCGAGGAAGGCAGCCATCTCAGCGCGCGACACCGCTTGGTTCGGGGCGTAGGTCCCGTCTCCCAGACCGGTCGTGTAGCCGAGGGCGGCAAGCGCCTCCACATATGGCGTGTACCAGAGTCCGGCCGGGACGTCGCTGAAGGTGCCCTGATAACTCGTCGCCGGGGACTGGCCGATGGCGCTCAACAAGAACGCCGCCATCTCTGCTCGAGTGACGATGCCCGCCGGGCAGAATCGGTCGACCACCGGCGGGTTGCAGCCACGGGTGATCCCGTGCTCTGCAATGAACTCGATGTTTGATTCGTGCGGGTTGCCGTTTTCATCGATAAAGCGCTCGGCCACGGCGGCGCCGCTGACGAGGAGATTGAACGCGTTTCCGAACCGGGTCCCGACGGTGATCGTCACCCCGCGGACGACAAAAGTTGCGCCCTCCGGATAGACGTGAGCGGTCGCCGCGGGATCTTCGAGGGCGGGAACTTGACTAATTCTTCGATCAGGGCCCGAGCACTGCCCGGCGATCACGAAGTCACAGACCGCGGCCGATTGGTCGACTCGGTAAACCTCGACTCCCTCGGCGGGTAACCCGCTGTCGTATCCCGACGCGAACCTGACCCCGACCGTCTCATAGATGCCGGTTACCTCGGTGGGAAGCACCAGGATCTGCACTCCGCTCGACGAGCCAATCTGATAGGTGAGCGTGCCACCGCGGTGGAAGATGACGTTGTCAGGCCCGATCCAGCCCGCGGCATAGCGGTTGATGGCGATCGTGCCGATGTCGAGGGTCTCGTGGTCCCCGCCGCTCATTACGTCCATCGGGTTGTCGTACTCGTAGACCACGCCGTTCTCGAAGTCGAGCAAGCCGCCATATGAATGCGGCCAAAAAACGGTGTGACCGATTTCGTGGGCAATGGTTCGCAGTGCGGGCGGAAAACCGCCGATTACCGCGACCGTGGCAGCGCCCACAACGGCAATGCGGCCGTTGGCCGGGAACGTCTCGGGGCAGAGAAACCCCGGGAGGCAGGGGAATCCGCCAGTGGCATATCCACCCGAGTAGTCGACGTTAACCACGACGATCACCCCGGACGCACCCGGGTTCGCCGCCGCCGCGGCCAGGTCCTCACATTCGGTCTGATAGATGAACGGGTTGTCGGGCCAGCTCGAAGGTGAGGAGGCCGTCACCACTCCGCCTGTTCGAAAGCTGGAGGCGTAATTCCCGCCCGAGATTGACTCAAAATAGGGTCGAACCCCGCCCTCGACGGTGGCCGCCACCCCAGCCGCGGTGAGGGGCACGGTGCCATTGGGGACCTGGCAGATCCAGACCTCCCAAATGTCGATGCCACTCGAGTAGGTCTGCGTCTCCTCGCGCAAAGCGATTAGATCGACCGGGTCCGAGGCATAGGGGTCGATGGTTTGCCCGACCGCAGGAGTGGCGAGCAACAGGGCGGCAAGCGTGAGAAGGGTCGCGACCGACTGCAAAGGTTTGCTCTCCCCCAAGCGCCCTCCCCTGTTAGGAATACATGCCTTCGATAGCGCTCTTGTACTTGTCGAGCACGACATTGCGCTTGAGCTTGAGCGACGGCGTGATCTCACCACTGTCAGGAGTCCAAATATCGGACACGATCGTGAACTTCTTGATCTGTTCGACCCGCGACACCTCTTGGTTGGCCAGGTCCAACGCTGTCTGCAACTCAGCGCGGACCTCGGGCAGCTCGCTGAATGACTGCAGGTCGGTGAAGACAACGCCGTTCTTCCCTGCCCAGCCAGGTGCTTCCTCGGAATCGATAGCAAGCAGCATCGACATAAAGGGACGGCCGTCCCCGACCATGCACGCCTGCGCTACCAGAGGATGGTTCTTCATCGACGTTTCCAACTTCGCCGGGGCGATGTTCTTGCCGGCGGCGTTGATGATGATGTCCTTCTTCCGGCCCACGATATGGAGAAAGCCGTCGTCATCGAAGCGGCCGAGATCGCCCGAGTGGAGCCAGCCTTCTGAGTCGAAGGTCTCCGCCGACTCCTCCGCCATCTGGTAGTAGCCGCCGGTGATCACGCCGCCGCGCATAAGAATCTCCCCGTCCTCGCCCAGAGCGATCTCGACCCCCGGCAAGGGCTTGCCGACGCTGCCGATTCTTTCTTCGCCGGGGAGGTTGCTGGTGGCGGGGCCGGTGGATTCGGTCATCCCGTAGAGCTCGAACAGCGGCACTCCGATGCCGCGGAAGAAGTAGATGAGGTCGGGGCTGATCGGGGCCGCGGCGGTGATCGCCACCTCGAGCGCGTCCATCCCGAGCCCGTGACGAATCTTCGAATAGATGACCCGTTCGAACAGCACATGCTTGACCCGATCGAGCAACCCCATCGACTTGCCCGATTGCTGGAGCCGCATCATCTCGGCCCCGTGGGCAGCGGCGTTGCGAATCAGCTTCTCGCGCTTGGGGTCTTCGCCGAATCGAGCTTGGAGCCGGTTGTGGAACTTCTCCCACACCCGTGGGACGGCGACAAACATCGTTGGGCGAGCCTTCTGCACATACTCGAGGACGAGACCAATGTCGGGGCAGTACCAAACCTCGCCGGCGAGATACACGCCCAGATAGTGAGTTGACATCCGCTCGGCGATGTGAGCGAGCGGCAGGTACGAGACCATGCGGGGGTTGTCGCCGAGCTTTGCCCCTCGCCGTAGGCATTCGGCGGTCCACACGACGTTGCGGTGGCTGATCATCACTCCTTTGGGAACGCCGGTGGTGCCCGAGGTATAGATCAACGTGGCAAGCCCGTCGGGACGCGCCCCGCTTGCCGTGCGTTCGACTATCTCGGGGTCAGAGGCCAGTGCCTGGCGCCCCCGTTCGAGAAGGTCGTCCCAGGACAGGACCCAATCGACGGTGTCGTAATTCTCGGCGCCTTCCAGCAAGACGACATACTGCAGATCGGGAAGCTCGTCTTTGATCGCTTCCCACCGTTTCATGAACGAGAGGTCCTCGAGGATCGCCACTTTGGCCGCGCAGTTAGAGGCGACGTATTGGATCTGGTTCTGAGCGAGCGTCGAATAGATCGTCACGCCGGCGGCGCCCGCATGGATCGCGGCCAAGTCGGCGATGACGTGCTCGGGACGGTTGCCGGACATGATGGCGACGAAGTCATTCGGGCTGACTCCGATGGAGATCAGACCGGCCGCTGCTTCGTGGACCGCTTTGCGATATTGCGCCCAGGTGAGGTGACGCCAGAGATCGCCTTCCTTCCAGTGGAACGCAGCTTTGTCGCCATAGGTGTTGGCGTTTCGATCAAAAAGAGCGATGAGGGTCTTGCCCTCGACTGCGGCATCAATCGCCGCGCTTTCGGCGGCGACGTTTCTTGGGACCATCAATTCCTCGCTTTGGGCGCTCCGGCGACCTTGTCGGCAATGAGCTTAACGATGGCGTCCTCGTCGTAACCGAGGCTGGCCAAGATGACCTTCGTGTCGTCGCCGGCATTCACCAAGGGCCTTATCGGATCAAGCGGAGTGGCGCTGAACCGAGGCGCCGGGGCAGCCTGAAGCATCCCGTTCTCGCTGATCATGACGCTACGCGCCCGCAAGTGCGGATCGTCGACGGCTTCGCTCCAACTCAACACCGGGGAAACACAGGCGTCGGTTCTGGTGAAAACCTCGACCCAATGAGTTCGCGGCTGAGCACCGAATGAGGCGGCAAACCGGCGGGTGAGCTCGGGCCAGCCGTCTCGGTCATGTTGGGATGGCAGATCGGCCTCGGTCAAACCCAAACCTGCCAGCAGGTCGGCGTAGAACTGCGGCTCGAGGGCGCCAACTGCCATTTCCTCGCCATCGGACGTCCGATACGTCCGATAAAACGGGGCGCCGCCATCCAAGAGGTTCGACTGCCTTGCTTCGACCCAGCCGCCGTTGACGAGCTGCCCGTGAACCAGCGAGGCGAGAAGCGACACCCCGTCTACCATGGCGGCGTCGACCACTTGCCCCCCGCCACCGCCGCGCGCGGCGAGGGCACCGGCGAGGACGCCCACCAAGAGGAGCATGGCTCCCCCGCCGTAATCGCCGATGAGATTGAGGGGCGGCAGCGAATGCTCCTTGGTCCCAATCGCGGCCAGCACCCCGGTCAACGACAGATAGTTGATGTCATGGCCAGCGGTTTTGGCGCGGGGGCCGTCTTGTCCCCAACCGGTCATCCGTCCGTAGACCAAGCTGGGACGCCGTCGGAGACAAACCTCAGGTCCCAAGCCCAGCCGCTCCATCACGCCGGGCCGAAAACCCTCGATGAAGATGTCGGCGGTGTCGACCAGCTGGAGGGCGATCTCGTTGGCTTCGGGTTTTTTGAGATCGAGTGCGATCGATCGCCGGCCGCGGCCGGTTGGGTCGGCCCCCACGACCTCTGCCAGAGTCGGCAAGGCCAGTCGGTCGACTCTGATGACGTCGGCCCCGAAGTCGGCGAGCATCATGCCCGCAAAGGGAATGGGGCCGATGCCCGCCATCTCGATAACGCGCAATCCATGAAGGGGTCCCATTTGTCCCTATCTTGGCTCCAGTGAAGAACGGCTTGATCGTCACCGCCACCGGTCGGGCTTCGGCCGCCCCCGACCGCGCCGCCATCAACCTCGGCGTTTCGGCGCAGCGACCCGAAGCCGGCGCGGCCCTGGCCGAAGTTGGCGAGAAGACCCACCGACTGATCGAGGTGCTGGTCAGCCTCGGCGTGACTCGGGACTCGCTGCAAACCTCCGACTTGTCATTGTGGGCGGAGACCGACCGCAACGGTGCCCCGGCCGGCTATCGCGCTCGCAATACCCTGCGCGTCGCCCTCGATGAGGTGGAGCGGGTAGGCGAGAAATTGCAGGCAGGGCTCAGCGCGCTTGGCAACGGCGCCGAGATGAACGGCATCGAGTTCTCGCTCAGGGATCCATCGGCGGTTGCCGCGCAGGCGCGCGACATGGCGTTCCAGGAAGCGCGAGCCAAGGCCGAGCAGCTCGCAGCTCTGGCCGGCCGCGGGTTGGGGTCGGTGACGGCGATCGTCGAGGCGGATGGTCGCTCGCCGGAGCCAAGGGCGATGGCCAAGCTGGCCTCCGATTCGATGCCGGTCGAAGCCGGCGCGGCAGAGGTCGTAGTGAATCTCACGGTTCGTTTCGCCCTGGTGGGCTGATTGGCTCGGATTCGGACGCCTCGGGCAGGCGGAGTCCTGGTGCATGTGAGCTCGCTTCCGTCGCCCCATGGGATCGGGACCATCGGGAACGAGGCGAGACAGCTCGCCACCATCCTGGCCGAGGCTGGGCAGCGCTATTGGCAGATGCTTCCGGTTGGTCCCACCGGATATCGCGACTCGCCTTATCAATCACCCTCGACTTTCGCGGGCAACCCGTTACTCATCGACCTCCCCGATTTGGTCGAACGAGGCTTGCTCGCGGCCCGGGAGATCAAACCCCTGACCGAGCTTCCGAAAAATCAGGTGGCATTCGGACCGCTGATCAAACAGAAGTCGAAGCTGTTGTCCAAGGCGGCGTCGCGACAAGAAGTCGATCGTGGCCTCGCCTCGTTTCTGAAAACTCCCTGGCTGGAGAATTACGCGGCCTATACCGCGTTGAAGGAAGCGAATGACCTGCGCTCCTGGACCGACTGGCCCGGCGCGCTGGCGCTCCGGCAGCAACCCGAGCTGTCACGGGCAATCGCCAAGGTCCGCAGGCGAATGGAGCTTGAGGTCGGCATCCAGTATCTATTCCACCAGCAGTGGGAGTCCTTGCGCGCCCATTGCCGCAAGCTCGGTGTCGTGTTGATCGGCGACGTGCCGATCTTTGTGGCGCACGACTCGGCCGATGTCTGGTCGCAACCGGATTTGTTCGAGCTTGACGACCGCGGCAACCCGACCGTGGTGGCCGGGGTTCCGCCCGACTATTTCTCCAAGACGGGCCAGCGCTGGGGAAATCCGCTTTACCGCTGGGACCTGCTCAGGGCTGACGGTTACAAGTGGTGGAACGAGCGCATGACGGCGTCCTTGTCTCGTTTCGATTTGGTCCGTGTGGACCACTTCCGCGGCTTCTGCGCCTACTGGGAGATCCCGGCCACCGAGGTCACAGCCGTCAAAGGACGATGGGTTCCGGGTCCGGGCGTGGGCCTTTTCCAAGAGCTGGCAGGCCAGAGCCAGCTCCCGATCATCGCCGAGGACCTCGGAGTCATCACTCCAGACGTCACCGCTCTCCGTCAGCGATTTGGATTCCCGGGCATGCGGGTCGGCCAGTTTGGCTTTGACGACGAGCCGGAGACCGCCCTCCACAATCCTGACAACTTCCCTCCTGACGTAGTGGCTTACACCGGGACCCACGACAACGACACCACTGTCGGCTGGTTCTGGGGGAACAACCGCCGCCATGATCGCCGGCGGCTCACTCGTCATCGCCGACGGTTGCTAGAACGCGTCGGCACCCGCGGCGAGGAGATCAACTGGGACCTAATCGAGCTGGTGATGGCCTCGAAAGCGGAGACCGCAATCGTCCCCGTGCAGGACCTGCTGGGTCTCGGTTCGGAAGCGCGGATGAACACCCCCGGAAAAGAGGAGGGCAACTGGGTTTGGAGGATGGATGGGCCTTTGCCGGACCACGTCCTCACGCGGCTACGAGAGACGACCGCCGCTTCCGATAGACATCAGACATCAGACATCAGACATCAGACCGATCCCCGTTCAGATCTGAAATCTGATGTCTGATATCTGATGTCTTTCTAGGGTCTCTCGATCGGCACCCGGACTGCGTTGCCGTATTCAGTCCACGACCCGTCGTAGTTGCGGACGGTGGGAAAGCCCAAGAGCTGGGTCAGGACGAACCAGGTGTGCGAGGAACGTTCCCCGATGCGGCAATAGGCGATGACATCGTCATGGGCGTCGAGCCCGACCTGCTCGACGTAAATGTCGCGCAGATCATCGTAAGTCTTGAACGTGGCGTCGTCATTAGCTGCCTTCTTCCACGGCACGTTGCGTGCCCCGGGGATGTGACCGCCACGAAGGGCGCCCTCGTTCGGATACTCAGGCATGTGCAGCCGTTCGCCGCGAAACTCTTCCGGTGAGCGAACGTCGATGAGCGGCTTGCCTTCCTTCGAATGGGGAAGGACATCGCCGATGAAAGCGCGGATGCGGCGATCGCTCCGGACCGGTAGCGGATAATCGCTTGCCTTTCGCTCCGTCTCTTCGGTTGTCATCTCTCGGCCTTCAGCGACCCACTTCGCCCGTCCTCCATCAAGGACTCGGGTGTCGGCATGGCCAAAGAGCTCAAAGACCCAGAGCGCGTACGACGCCCACCAGTTGAAGTTGTCGCCGTAGAACACGACCGTCGAATCTGGCTTGATGCCATGACGGGACATGAGCGCCGCGAACTGGTCGGCGTCGAGATAGTCGCGCATCAACTGGTCGTTGAGATCGGCCACCCAGTCGATCTTGATGGCGCCGGGGATATGGCCGGTGTGATAAAGGAGCACGTCCTCATCCGATTCGACGATCACCACTGATGGATCATCGAGGTGTTCGGCCACCCAGTCAGTCGTCACCAAACGCTCAGGGTGGGCGTAAGACTGAAACTTCTCGGCGGGATCGGCCGTAACTGTCATGAGTTCCTCCCAACTCTTCGTCGCAACGATTAACACTATCACCGTAGTGAAAACCCCTTCCGTAGAATTGCGGCTGATGTCACTCCCCGCTCGTCTCGAGCAGATCGTCGAAGCATTCGCGAGCTCACCCCGGCAGTTTCGCCTTGAGGCGTTGCTCGACTTCGCCAGACGCCTGCCTGCCTTGCCCCCCGAGCTGGCTTCCGATCGCGACCAGCTCGAGCAGGTGCACGAATGCCAGACGCCTTTCTTTCTGGCCACCCGGCTCGACGAGGGCAAGGTCAAGCTGTTCTTCGATGCTCCCCCGGAGTCGCCAACCGTCCGCGGCTTCGCTGGCTTGCTGTCAGCTGGGCTCGACGGCGAGGACCCGGAATCGATCCTCGAGGTCGATAACGACTTCTACTTGAAGATGGGCCTTGAGGAGGTCGTCACCCCCCAACGAGTCCGCGGCATGGGCGCAATCCTCGCGCATCTGAAGCACCAGGTCTCCGGTCTCGCCGCGTAGAAACTGCGAACCCAGGGTTCGTATCGTTGTACAACAACGACCGCAGCCCACAGAACGAGCTATTTGGGCGCCATTCGGATGCCGCCGTCCATGCGGATGGTCTCGGCGTTCATGTAGTCGTGGGTGACTAGGAGCAGGGCGAGGTCGGCGAACTCATCGGGTTGGCCCAACCGTTTCGGAAAGAGCACCTGCTCGCCAAGCGAGAGCCGGGCCAGTTCGGGCAATCCCGCCAAGAGCGGAGTGTCGATGATGCCGGGGGCGATGGTGTTGACGCGGATGCCTACCGAGGCCAGGTCGCGAGCGATCGGCAGGGTCATGCCGACGATGCCGCCCTTCGAAGCCGAATATGCCGCCTGCCCGATTTGGCCGTCGAAGGCGGCGACGGACGCCGTATTGACAATCGCCCCGCGCTGGCCGTTCTCGAGCGGCTCGGTAGTGGCCATCGCCGCTGCCGCGAGGCGGATCGTGTTGAAGGTGCCGATGAGGTTGATCTCGATCAGGGTGCGGAAGTGATCGAGGTCGTGAGGGGTTCCGTCGCGGTTGAGGGTGCGACCCGGAGGCCCGATCCCGGCACAGTTGACAACGGCCCGGAGCGGGTTCGCGGCCATAGCCACGTCAACAGCCTGCCGCACCTGGTCCTCTTTGGTGACGTCGGTGTGGATGTAGGCGCCTTCGACTTCGCGAGCGGTCGCCTCACCTTTGTCATCTTGGAGGTCGGCCACGACCACAAATGCACCGGCAGCCGACAAACGACGGACGGTGGCAGCGCCAAGGCCCGAGGCTCCGCCAGTGACGATGGCCGACACACCTGACAGCTCCACGACATCTCCTTGTTCGACGGAACGGCGACGATACTTCCCCCTTGATGATCGGCATGTTCGACTCCGGCGTCGGTGGCCTCTCGGTTCTGGGGGAGCTACGCCGACTCCACCCCCGGCTCGATGTGCTCTATCTCGCCGACTCGGCGCATGCCCCCTACGGTCAGTGCTCGTTGACCGAAGTGGCAGAGCTGAGCCATCGCAATGTCGGGTGGCTTCTCGCGCAAGGAGCCGACGTGATTGCCATCGCCTGCAACACCGCGTCGGCGGCCGCGCTCAACGATCTCCGGCGCGTCCATCCGGGGGTGTCGTTCGTCGGAATGGAGCCCGCGGTGAAACCGGCCCGGGCTTACACGAGAAGCGGAGTCATCGGGGTCCTCGCCACTGATGCCACCTTCCAAGGCGAGTTGTTTGCGTCGGTTGTCGGGCGCTTCGCCGATGGCGTCGAGATCGTCGCCCGATCCTGCCCGGGGTGGGCAGACCTGGTCGAGGCGGGCAAAGTGGCTGGCCCTGAGGTCGAAGCTGCCATCGCGATGCACCTCGATCCGGTTCTCGAAGCCGGCGCCGACACCCTTGTCCTCGGCTGCACCCATTACCCGTTTCTGCTCCCGGTGCTCCATCATCTCGCCGGCGCGCAGGTGGTGATTGTCGACCCGGCGCCCGCCGTGGCTCGGCAAATCGGCCGGTTGGCCACCGGTCGTGGATCAGGTCGGATTCGGATTCGCACGACGGGCGACGCCGTCCAGGTGCAGACGACTATGCGACGCCTCACTGGTTGGGATGAGCAAGTGTCGGCAATAACCTGATGCCAATGGCCCTCGACCCTTGGGATTTGGCGTTGCGCGATGCCCTCCTGCCGACCAGCGAGCTTTTGACCCTCGACGAGCTCGCCGCCCGAACCGAGCTGCCTCCCACTCTGCTCGAGGTGGTGGTGCGCGAGGGATTCCTCAAGCCGGCCCGACACGAACCCGAGATCCTGTTCGACCCCGCCGATGTCGAACCGATCAGGTCGGGGATGGAACTCGTGGAAAGCGGCCTGCCTTTGGGCGAGCTCCTTGACCTCGCTCGCCAAATGGATGCGGCGATGCGACCCATTGCCGAGCAGTCGATCGAAATCTTCTCGCGCTTCGTGCGCGACTCCGTGGAAGTCACCTCCGAAAGCGATGCCGAGGCAGCCGAGCGACTCGTTAGGGCGTTCTCGACCATGCTGCCGGCGGCAGGGACGATGGTTGAGCACCATTTTCGGGCGCTCCTCCTCGAAGGCGCTAAGCGGCGCCTGCAAGTTGACCGCTGATCAGTTGGACCCCGCCGAGATCCTCGCCCGCCATCCGCGGGTGTGGTGGGCGAGCCCAACAATCACCTTGGCGGGTTTTGGCAGCTTGGCGATTTTCGATCCGGGGACCGGAGACGGACGCTTTGAAAGGGCACGCGCAGTGTCGGCGCCAGTGACTTTTGCCAGCTTCACCTTCGATGGCGAGGCCTCGGGGTCGCTCGTGATCGTGCCCGAACTGGTGGTGGAGGTGGCCGATGGTGAAACCACCCTTCACGGCGACTCGTCGTTGATGCCACCGGCACCGGTGGCGGTTCCCCCCGAGCGTGACCGTCCCCGGTTCGCCGGCTCTTCCCTCCCCGATCACTTGTGGTTGGAAGCGATTGGATCGATTCTCGAAATGATCGAGCGCAGAGAGGTGGAAAAGGTGGTGCTGGCTCGCGACCATGCGTTGTGGTCGAAGCAACGATTTGACCCGCACCGCATCCTCGCCCGCCTCAGCGATCGCTTTCCGGATTGCTTTCGCTTTCTGATCGAAGGCCTGGTGGGCGCCTCCCCCGAGCTGCTGATCAGAAAGACCGCCTTGGCGATCGAGTCGGTCACCCTGGCTGGGACCGCCGCCCGCGGCCTCACCAACGAAGACGACGAGATCCTCGGCAAGGAGATGCTGTCCGATCCCAAAGCTCTGACCGAGCATCGCCTTGCCGCCGCGCCCGTCGGAGCGATCCTCAGATCAATCGCATCGGACCTATCGCATCCGGCCAGCCCCGAGCTGATGCGCCTCGCCAACGTGCAGCACCTGGCGACGCCTTTCAGTGGCCATCTCGACTCCGATGAGCACGTCCTCGAATTGGTGGCCCGGCTCCACCCCACTCCGGCGGTCGGCGGGGTTCCAACCGCAGCCGCCGAAGGCATTATCAAAGACCTCGAGGCGATGGATCGGAATCGTTATGCGGGGCCGGTTGGCTATTTCCGGGCCAACGGGGATGGCGAAATCGCAATCGCACTGCGGTGCGCCGAGCTCTCGGGAGCCCGGGCTCGCCTCTTCGCCGGAAACGGGATCGTCGAGGGGTCGATTCCCGAAGACGAGCTCGAGGAGACCAGGCTCAAGCTGGCGGCGATGCTGTCAGCCCTCGAATAGCTCCCACTCCCGCAACCACCGCCTGAGTGATTCGGCGATGGACGGCAACATTGTCTTTGCGGTCGGTCCTGACTTCAAGGATCGACACCCCCGTCGGTCGCTCCTGCAACCTTTCGCCCAGCTCGGCCGCCGTTCTGACCATTCCGTGCTCCAACCCATATGCACGGGCGAGCGCCTCCAGATCGACGGGCGCCGGAGTTGCAAAGACCCGCTCGAAGTGTTCGGGAAATTCGGCTTGGGGCAGGAACGAGAAGATTCCGCCGCCCTGGTTGTTGATCACAACCAATGTGAGATCGGGGCGCGGAGTGGAGAGGAAGCCGTTGCTGTCGTGAAAGAACGAAAGGTCTCCCACCAAGCCATAGGCCGGCTGCCGCGCGGCTGCCGCTCCGAGAGCCAGGGAGATGAAACCGTCGATCCCCGACGCGCCTCGATTGGAGACAACGTGGAGGTTGTTCCGCGGGGGCGCAAACCAATCGAGATCACGAACCGGCATCGATGACCCGACAGCGAGGACCGAACCGGCCGGAACCGTGGACCAGAGGTCTCTCGCCGCCCTCGGTTCAGTAAGGATCGAGTCGCGGTCGAGCTCGGCATCCACGATGAGCCGTGCCGCCTCCTCCGCCCCAAGCCACGCCGAGTGCCAGGAATGATCGATTTCAGCCGGAGCAAAGGCGGAGACTTCAACCAGCGGCAGCTTCTTGCGCGTTGGATCGCCAGCCGCCGGACGAACCAACAAGGTCGGAACGCGTCGAATAAGCAGACTCAGTGGGCGAGAAAGTCCCGCCCTCCCGAGAACGATCACCCTCCTCGGAACCAACTCCCTAAAGCCCCCGCTCAACAAATGATGGGCCGTGGTGATAGTGCCGGGAACTCGGCAATTGCTATGGGCTTCGGCGACGATCGGGACGCCGAAATCGAGCGCGTCATCGACGAGGTGTTGGCTGGCGCCGCCGCCGGCAACCACCAGATCGCGTCCACCGAGCTCGAGAACGTCAACCGCCGGGACCGCTTCCGCGGGTCGAACCCAGGGCTCGCCCTGCGGGCGGCCGACGACATCGTTTTGATAGGGAATGGCGACATCGCGGCCGTCGTCGCTGGCCGGCACCAGCGGTTCACGAAAACCAACGTTGAGGTGCACAGGGCCATTCACCGCGGCAGCGACCGCGTTGCAAACAACGGCCCGCCACTCGGCGTTCTCGCCCGGAACGTCGACTGCTTCGAATACGTCGGCAAAAAAGCGCGGATACCGGCCAAAGATCTCGAACTGGTCAATGGTCTGGTTCGCCCCGGTGAACCGCAGATCGAAGGGTCGATCTGAGGTAACGACTACGAGCGGCGTCAGCGATTCGCTCGCCTCGACCACCGCGGGAAACAGGTTGGCGACCGCCGTCCCCGAGGTCGTTAGAACCGCGGCCGCGCGACCTGCCGCCTTCGCATACCCGACCGCCCAAAAGCCCGCCGATCGTTCGTCGATTGCCACCGTGAGGCGGAGCCTTGAATCTCCGGCGGCCACCATCGACAGTGCCCCCGAACGCGACCCGGGGGCCACCACTACTTGCTCGATCCCGTTGCGCACCAGCTCGTCGATGATCACTGTCGCCATCGCCCACGATGGGTTCGGCATCGTCATGCCAGCAGCTTCATGCCAGCACCTCGGCCGCCCAGCGCACGCGGCGCAGGAGACCGGCGGCGACGTCGCGCTCGGGGGCATAACGCTCGAGTAGCTCGAGCGTGGGTTCGGGCCGGCGCACCGTGAGCTCACCGTCGACGGGCACAAGCGAATCTTCGACCACGTCGCCGACCAGCAGGGTGACGGTCCCCAAACCGCAGGCAAACATCAGCTCCGGAAGGGCGGCGGCCGCAGCGAGTCCGGCGGCGATGCCGACTGAGGTTTCCAGTGCCGAGGAGACGACGATGGGGAGGCCAGACCGCCGCGCCAGGTCAAGCGCGCGCCCGATCCCGCCCAGAGGTTGAACCTTGACCACGATCACGTCGGCCGCTCCCCGTTCGGCCACCTCAAGCGGATCGGCGGCGAGACGGATCGCCTCGTCGGCGGCGATCCTCACCGGCACCCGCCTGCGCAGCTCGATCATGTCCTCCAGCGAGCGCACCGGCTGTTCGGCGTACTCGAGATCGAAGGTCGCAAAGCTCTCCAGTCTCTCGGTTGCCTCGTCAAGGCTCCAGGCGGCGTTGACGTCGATTCGCAGCTTTCCCGCAGGGCCGAGAGCGTCGCGGACTGCTTCCAATCGGGTGTAGTCGTCGACGAATCGCTGCCCCGGGTCGGCGACCTTCACCTTCGCAGTTCGACAACCCGAGTCCTTCACCATGCGCCAGGCGACCACCGAATCAACGGCTGGCACGGTCACGTTCACTGGAACTCGGTCGCGCAGCGGTTCAGGCCAGGTGCTGCAGGCGGCCTCGAGGGCAGCGGCCAGCCATCTGGTAGTGACCTCAACGGGATAGTCGGGAAATGGTGAAAACTCGCCCCAACCGGCCGGCCCGCGGATAAGCACCGCCTCCCGCCGATCGACCCTTCGAAAACGGTGCAGCATCGGGATCGAGACCGGATAGAGCTCGAGGAACTCAAGATCGGTCACTGCTTCGACCTTATGAATTCGATGACCCGGTCGATCTGCTCTGCGGTGAGAGTGTTGCGGAACGAAGGCATCCGACCTCTGCCATGAGCAATGGTGAGGCGCAGAAACTCGGCGTCCTGCTCGGCAGAGTTCGACTCGGGTCCGAGCGCGGGGCCGAGGCCACCGCTCAGATCATCGCCATGGCAGCGGGCGCAAACCTGTTCGTAGATCTCAGTCCCGGTCGCCTCCGGCGGGGGACGGCCGACGCAACTGACTGCCAAGAATGCCAAAAGAAGAGCTCCCAACTTCGCCACACTCAACGGTCCTCGGGATCGATCAGCTCGAATAGATCCTTCACCGATTGCGCACGATCGCGTTTGGTCACCAGAACTCCCGACAGCGTCGCCACCACGATCAGGTCCTCGACCCCGCTCACCGCCAGTGGAGGTCCATCCGAGCGCAAATAGTTCCGCGCCGAGTCGAGCATCGTCACCGGCCCGACAACCACATTGCCGGAGCGATCCTTTGCTCCTAAGTCCCAAACTGCCGACCAAGAGCCGATGTCGCTCCAACCCGCTTTCAGGCGCACCACCGCCGCCTGCGGGGTCTTCTCCATGACCGCCACGTCGATCGACAAGTTGGGTGCCGTTAGAAAGTCGGTGCCCAACTGTCTCCCCCATGAGTGTGTTGTCGCCGAGGCGACGGCGGCCCGGACGACAGTCAACAGCTCCGGTTGCAGCCTCTCGAGCTCTGCCAGGAGGACGGCAACCGGGAAAACGAACATCCCGCTGTTCCACAACGCCCCCTTAGCGATGAGCTGAGAGGCGGTTTCTGAATTGGGCTTCTCGATGAACTCAACGATCCGGCGTGCTGGGGAGTCTTCGGAACTTTCCGGAACCAGGTATCCGTAGCCGGTTTCGGGTCGGTCGGGAACGATCCCGAAGGTGGTCAGCCAGCCGTCCCGGGCCGCGGTGATGGCGTGCTCCAGGGCGCCGCGAAACGCAGTGAGGTCGGAGATGTGATGGTCGGCAGGCATCACGATCAAAATGTCATCGGGGCTGCAAGAGAGTGCTGCCGCCGCCACTGCCGGCGCCGTGTTGCGGCCTGCCGGCTCCGCCAGGATCTGTGCATCCGTGGCCTGAAGTTCGGGAACGTGAGCGAGACCGGCGACGATCAACGTTCGGTCGCCCAGGCCTTCGACCCTGGCGAGGGTCTGGGCGAGCATGCTGTCGGATCCGATCAAAGTTTGGAATTGCTTCGGTTCTCCTTGCCGGGACAGCGGCCAGAGGCGGGTACCAACGCCGCCCGAGAGGACGACGGGCACGATGGAAGACATCGTCGGTAGCGTATCGCGGAGTGCTTGTGAGCCCATCGACCCCAACGTCGACGATGGTGGTGGTCCCATTCCTGGCCGAAGATCCTGAGCTGGTCGTTCGTACTCTCGAGCTGGCGGCAACGCACCCGCGGGTCTCAGAGGTAGTAGGGATCCACGGCGATGATCCTGAGACTGTCCGCGCCGTCAAGGCCCTGGCGAGCGACCTCCGGATCATTCCCCAACGGCGGATCGGCCGTCTGCGTGCGGGCAAAGGAGACGCCATCAACACCGGGTTCGACTACTTCCTTCGGTCGAAATGTGATCGTCTCCACTTCTACGACGCGGATATCAAAACGTTTGAGATGAGCTGGATCGATCAAGCCGAATCCGGCCTCGACCTCGGTTTTGACACGGTCCGTCACTTTTACCCCCGCGCCGCCACGGACGGGATGGTTACGGCGATGCTGGTGCGGCCGGCCTTGGCCATGCGCTGGCCATACACGGCGCTCGCCCGCCTCAAGCAACCTCTCTCTGGGGAAATCGCCTTCACCCGTCGATCAGCGACCGCGATCGCCAGCGAGCGGTTGGTCCGCGAGCAAAGCGACTGGGGCATCGACACCGCCATCACCGGGATCACTGCTCACCTGGGATTCTCGATATACGAGAACTACGTCGTCGCAGGCAAAGATCACCAACTTTATGGGAGCCTCGCAGAGCTCAAGACCATGTTTTGGGAATGCCTGGGGGCTTTGCAACTGCTGATGCGGGACTCCGAGCCGCAACAAGTAGCGCACCACACCGACTCGCATTCCCCTCCCACGCTGGATCTGCTCAATGTCGTGGCATTCGATGCGCCGGCTTCCGAGAAGATCTTGCAAAAGCCGTTGACGGCTTCCCAGCGCGAACTACTCCGGACCCAATTCAAACCCGAGTATGCGGAAGCGTTGGATAAGAAGCGGTTGGAGACGTTTGACACCACCAGGTGGCTCGACATCTTGAGGGTGTTGATAACTCGAGCAGTCCCGTCGGATCTTGATTGGCAGACGGTCGCGTTCCAACTTTGGGTGGCTCGGGTCCTCCACTTCAACGCTTTCGAAGTGGAAAAGGGATATACCCACGCTATCGAGTACATCGAAGCCATGATCACAAAAGCAATGCTTAACCCTGTTAACTAACTCTTGACGAATATCTTGACAATCGACTTGAATGTTCTACTCAAGTGCACGTGTCGCTAAGACACGCTTCGACAGGAGGACAGATGGCTACGAAGAAGGCAGCGGCTAAGAGGCCCGCCAAGAAGGCTGCAGCTAAGAGGGCTCCGGCCAAGAAGGCGGCAAAGAAGACAACTGCCAAGAAGAAGGCCCCCGCTCGCAAGGCGGCGGTAAGGAAGGCTCCAGCCAAGAAGGCTGCACGAAAGAGCACCGCCAAGAAGAAGTAGATCCCCTTAGTAGGGAAACGAAAGAGGACCGGCACCCGCCGGTCCTCTTTTCATTCTTGCGTAGAGCGGCCGGCTCGTCGGGGGCGCACCTAATTTGTCCCGACAAGAAACCAGTTTTCATATTTGTCCCATAGCGTGTCGTACTAGTGCTTGTGACGACGAATTACGTTTTGAGGTTTCCTGTGGGGACAAATTTCGGTGAATGTGCCCGCGAGGGGCGATGGACGCTCGATCGAGGCGGTTCCATCTCGCGCCGGCCGACCCCAGCTGGTTTCCTTTTCCTTGTTGATGCGGTGATCGAGGCTGAGGCCGGGAGGTCGGAACCCTAATCGCGGCCTCTTACCCGTTGATTTGCTGGATACCTACCACCTAACCAGTCCTGACCAGGCCATTCACGCCCACGAGGGCGACACCCAACTGGACGCTGTCCAAAAATTGGGGACCGCTGCGAACACTGGACTAGTCGTATGTGCTGATCGAGACGTACGAGCACTCGACACAGACGCGTCGCATCAGTCCAAAGACAGAGCGTGACTCCTGATAAATGTGCTCGTGGCCCTCGGCGATCTTGGGTGCCCGGCGTAGCTTGCCCAACAGGCCGGTGCTGCTCTCGAGTGGATGGTGCCCATAGTTGCGAAGCTCGAGGGGCTTTTGGGCCTGCTCGACATTGTCGGAATGCTTAACGACCGCCTCGACCGGTACAACCGGCTCGACGGGTGCAATCGGCTCGACCGGTGCGGCCGCCTCTATGAGTACAACCGGGATGACAGGTGCGATCGCCGGCTCGACGGGTGCAACCGGTTCTACAAGTTCGACGGCCGGCTCGACGGGCGCAATCGGCTCGACAGGTACAACCGCCTCGACAACTACAAGCGGCTCCACAACTACAAGCGGCTCGACAGGTACGGCAACCTCAGAGTCCGGTTCCACCGGGATGACGACTTCCTGCACTTGGCGGGCAGCGATGCCCAGAGCTTCATATCGGCGGCGCAGCGCCCTGCCGTTCCCGCCGCCGCTTTCTTCCGACGGAAGGCCGAAACCCCCGTTTTGTCCGACCTCGGCGGCATCCTCCGCAGCCGCAATCGCCGCCAGTTTCTTGGCTAGCTCCGAAGTCGGTGGCTTGACCCGACGTGTGCTTGGCTCCGGAGGTGGCGTTGGTTCCTCTGGGGCCTCGTCTTTGCGGCGAGCGGACTCCTCAGCGGCGCGGCGGTGCCGGCGCTTCCGCTTCTGGGCGTTGACCCAGGCTTGCTGCATTTGGGTTAGCCCTTCGTAAGCAAAGACGAGGGCGTCATCGGCAAGAAACTGCATCTCATCCTCGCCGAGGAAAAGGGTGAAACGTTCGGCGACGTCTCGAACCGCCTCGACATCGGCCAGGTACCAACGACCCATCAGCTCTGAGCCGCGGTGAATCTGGAGGTGGTAGGAGTCCACCTCTAGGGAAACTCTGATCCCGGGACCACGGTCACCGGGTGAGCGCAATGAACCCTTGAACTGCAAGTGATCCTCTCGGGCAACCGTCAGGACTAGTACTTAATCGGAATTGCGCACCTACCGCTGTAGGGGATCATCACTAAAGGCCTAGTCGGGGCTGTATTCCGACAGCGGCGGGCAGGCGCAGATCAAATTCCGGTCGCCGGCAGCGCCATCGACCCTTGACACGGGCGGCCAGTACTTCGCCCGGCGCAATCGATCGACCGGAAAAGCAGCCAGCTCCCGGCTGTAAGGCAGATCCCAGCCGTCCCGAATGACATCGTCCGCGGTATGGGGAGCATTACGGAGCGGGCTTTCGGCTTCGGTCCACTCCCCGCTTTCCACCTTGGCGATCTCCGCCCGAATCGCAATCATGGCCTCGCAAAACCGGTCCATCTCCTCGAGGGATTCGCTCTCGGTGGGCTCGACCATCAGAGTGCCAGGAACGGGAAAGCTGAGGGTGGGCGCATGAAATCCATAGTCCGCCAACCGCTTCGCCACGTCTTCGGCAGTGATGCCCGTCGCCCGCGTGATCGGTCGGAGGTCGAGGATGCACTCGTGAGCCACCCGCCCCGCCCGCCCCGTGTAAAGCACGGGAAAGTGGGGATGAAGTTTGTGGGCGAGGTAATTGGCATTGAGGATCGCCACTTCTGTCGCCCGGCGGAGGCCGGCCGCGCCCATGAGCCGGATGTAGGTGTAGGGGATCGGAAGAATGCCGGCCGATCCCCAAGGCGCCGATGAGACCGGCCCAATCCCGGTTTCGGGGCCGGCGTCAGGGATCAGCGGATGGTTGGGAAGAAAGGGACTGAGATGGCCTCCCACCCCAATCGGACCGATCCCCGGACCGCCACCGCCGTGGGGAATCGTGAAGGTTTTGTGCAGATTCAGATGCGAGACGTCGGCCCCAAACCGCCCGGGCCGAGCGAGACCCACAAGCGCGTTGAGATTGGCGCCGTCGACATAGACCTGACCCCCGTGCTCATGGACGATCTCGCACAGCCGGCTGATCCCCTCCTCGAAGACTCCGTGGGTCGACGGATAGGTGACGATGGCCGCGGCCAGTCGCTCGGCCTGAGCCGCCGCCTTTTCTTCGAGATCGGAAAGGTCAACATTTCCTTGCTCGTCGCAGGCCACTACCAGAACCCGCATCCCCGCCATCACCGCCGAAGCTGCATTGGTCCCATGGGCCGATGAGGGGATCAAGCAGAGATCGCGGGCCTCGTCTCCTCGCGAACGGTGATACGCCCTGATCGCCAGGAGACCAGCCAGCTCACCCTGCGATCCGGCATTCGGTTGCAGGGAGACGCGGTCATAGCCAGTTATCGCCTCCAGAAAGGACTCCAACTCCGTGATCAGCTGGCGGTAGCCCGCGGTCTGCTCGCTGGGTGCGAACGGATGCATGCGAGCAAAGCCTTCGAGGGTGATCGACAGCATCTCGGTAGTCGCATTGAGCTTCATCGTGCAGGATCCCAACGGGATCATCGTTCGATCAAGAGCTAGGTCGCGCTCGGCCATGCGACGGAGGTAGCGGAGCATCTCATGCTCCGATCGATATCGATGGAACACTTCGTGAGTCAGGAACTCGCCCGTCCTCCACTCGCTGATCCCTTCCTCGCCGCGCTCGACGAGCTCAACTCCGAAGATCCCCACCAGGCGGTCGAGGATCTCCTCGTCATGGGTCTCATCGAAAGCGATGCCCACCCGGTCGGGATCGACTCGGCGCAGATTGATTCCCGCAGAGCCAGCTGTCGCGATGATGTCGTCAGCCTTCCCTTCGACCTTGACCGTGATCGTGTCGAACCAATGACGGTTCTCGACCTCGAAGCCAGCGTTCTGCAGCGACGCCACCAAACGTCCCGCCAAGTGATGGATCTTGCGAGCGATACCTACCAAGCCTTCCGGCCCGTGCCAGCACGCGTAGAGCGCCGCCATCACCGCCAGCAGCACCTGTGCGGTGCAAACATTCGAAGTCGCCTTCTCTCGTCGGATGTGTTGCTCGCGGGTCTGGAGAGCGAGACGAAAAGCCGTCCGCCCTGCCCGGTCTTTGGCCGCCCCCACCAGCCGCCCCGGCAGCGCTCGCACATGCGCCTCGCGGGTGGCGATGAACGCGGCATGAGGGCCGCCGAACCCGAGCGGGACCCCGAATCGCTGGGTCGAGCCGACCGCAACGTCGACGCCCCAAGCGCCCGGCGGCGGGAGGAGGGTGAGGGCGAGCAAGTCGGTCGCCACTGCCACTAGCGCCCCGGCCTCATGGGCAGCAGCGACTGTTTGCTCGTGGTCGCAGATCTCACCTGAAGATCCTGGGTAGGCGAGCAACACGCCGAAGGCATCGCTGAGGTCAAATTCTGCGGGATCCGCCACCCGAAGCTCAATGCCAACCGGCTGGGCCCTGGTGGCCACCACGGCGATCGTCTGTGGGTGGCAATCGCGGTCAATCCAGAACACTTTGGATTCAGTCTTGGCGAGCCGCCGGCACATCGTCATGGCTTCGGCCGCCGCGGTTCCTTCGTCGAGCAACGATGCGTTGGCGATGTCGAGCCCCGTCAAATCCGACACCATTGTCTGAAAGGTGAGCATCACCTCCAGCCGGCCCTGGGAGATCTCGGGCTGGTAGGGGGTGTAGGCGGTGTACCAACCCGGGTTCTCAAGCACATTGCGCCTGATAACCGCGGGCGTGAAGGTGTCGTAATAGCCGAGGCCAATCATGGAAGTGAGCACCCGGTTCTGGGCCGCGAGCCGTGTGAGCTCCGCCATCGCCTGCGGTTCGGTGAGCGGAGCGTCGAGCAAAAGGTCCTCGCTCGACCTGATCCCACCCGGCACAGTCTGGGCAATGAGCTCGTCGAGCGAATCGGCGCCGATCTCTGCCAGCATCTTTTGGACATCCGCGGGTCGCGGCCCGATATGGCGGCGGGAAAACTCGGTGAGTAGTTCCAAGGTTCTCCTCCTCAAAGGTGTGCGGGGCTCCGGCAAGGGGGAAACCGGAGCCCCGCTCGCCCTTCTTTCGAAGAGCCGACAGGGACTCCATCGGCGGGCGCCAGGGGGGTTCCCGCTCAAAACCCTGTCGTGGGGGTACGCCGCAGATGTGGGGGCATCTGGCAGCTAGTGGCCCGATCATACGTGAAGATTGACCTCAGATTCAACTCAGACCGAGAAGCGGATGAGCAACACATCGGCGCCGGCCACCTCATACGACTTTCCCTCGACACGCACTAACCCGGCACGCTTGGCGGCATCCCAGCCCTCAGCGGCAATCACGTCGTCGATCGACGCGACCTCGGCCCGGATGAATCCCCGTTCGAGGTCGGAATGGATCTTTCCCGCCGCCTCCGGCGCCAGTGCGCCTGCCCTGACGGTCCACGCCCGGGACTCCTTGGGCCCGACGGTGTAAAACGAGATAAGGCCGAGGCTCTGATAGGTGGCTCGCACCATCGTGGCCAGGGCTCCTTCGCCCAGCCCCAAGCCCGCGAAAAGCTCCGCCCGTTCCGCCTCCGGCAACTGCGCTCCCTCTTCCTCGAGCTTGGCGCTGATCACGACGACCACGTCTTGTGGAGGCACCACCGACCGCAATGACGCTCGCAAGTTCTCTGCTTCGGTGGTTTCCTCGTCGACATTGATCACCCACAGCACAGGCTTTAGGGTCAACGGTGCGAGGTCCCGAAATGCCGTGCGCGCCCCGTCGCTCCACTCCCGCAGGCGGAGTGCTTCACCACCCGCCAGCACCTCGCTCGCCTCGGCAATCGCCGCCACGGCCCCCGCTTTTGCTTTATCGGCTGCCGCCTCTTTGACCAACCGCTCGTGCTTCTTGGCGAACACGTCGTGATCAGCCACGGTGAGCTCCAGCAGCAGCTCTTCCGCTTGGCCCAGCGGGTCTTCTCTCAATACCACTGCCAAGGCCTCCACGTCGCGGAGCCGGCCCAGGAATTGACCACCGATTCCCGCCCTGGACCAGGCGGGAAGGTCGATCAACTCGATCGTTGCCTGCGTCACCTTGGCTGATCCTTCGATCACGGCGATTTGTTCGAGCCGCACATCTGGAACCCGCGCCACCCCGATGTTGGGCTCGACGGTGGTGTAGGCATGGGGCGCGGTTGCCGCATTGAGCCCGGTAAGAGCGTTGAAAAGGGTGGTCTTGCCCGAGTTGGGAAATCCGACGATGCCGAGCCGTTCCATGGAGCCGGGCATTGTGGCTTACATTTGCGAACGAATGGAGCAGGTGACCGTCATTGGGGCAGGATCGTGGGGCACTGCCGTCGCGGCGCTGGCGGCTCGGGAGAATGCGGTGACACTCTGGGCTCGCCGGTCCGAGCTGGCCGAGGCGATCAATCGCCAGAGCGAGAACCCCGACTATTTACCGGGCGTGCGGCTTCCCTTTGGACTTCGGTCGACCGCAGATCTAGCGGAGGCGGTGGCCGGTGCGGGCATCCTCGCCCTGGCAGTTCCATCCCACGGATTTCGGGCCATAGTCGATGAGATCAGATCGGTCCCCGCCCAGGTTCCGATCATCTCGCTGACCAAAGGCATCGAAGTCGAGACACTTTGTCGCATGACCGAGATCATCGCGGAGGGGTTCCCAACGCACGTCTCCGACCGGGTCGGCGTGCTCACCGGTCCCAACCTGGCGGCAGAGGTGATGGCGGGGAGCCCGACCGCGGCGGTAGTGGCAATGCAGGATCAGGAGGCCGCCAAACAGGTCCAAGCCACCTTTGCCGGTCCGACGTTCCGGGTCTACACCAATGACGATGTGGTGGGATGCGAGCTCGCCGGCAGCTTGAAGAACGTGATGGCGATCGCGGCGGGCATGTCAACCGGGCTCGGCTTTGGCGACAACACCCGCGCCGCGCTGATCACCCGAGCCTTGGCCGAGCTCACCCGGCTCGGCGTCGCGTTGGGAGGCGCACCTGCCACATTCGCCGGCCTGGCCGGCATGGGTGACCTAATTGCCACCTGCACGTCGTCGCAAAGCCGCAACCATCGGGTGGGAGTGGGATTGGCGGCCGGGAAAAGGCTCGAACAGATCACCGGCGAGATGAACATGGTGGCCGAAGGGATCAAGACCACCAAAGCAGTGCTGGAGCTGGCGAACCGGGCGGGAGTCGAGATGCCGATCGCCCAGCAAGTCGGCAAGGTGCTCTACGAAGGTCACCACCCGCGCCAAGCTGTCATGACCTTGATGACCCGCGCCTCTAAATCGGAGAGCTAGTCAGCCGTAGATTCGGAAGATCACCTGGGCGACGCAGGCCGGTTTCTCGGCGCCCTCGATCTCGAACGTCACGTCGAGCGTGACCGCCCGGCCGCCGCCGAAATCCTCGACGGCGGCGACGCTCGCTCCCGCCCGAACTCGCGAGTCGACCGGGACCGGGGAGATGAAACGAACCTTGTTGGCGCCGTAGTTGATCCCCATCTGGGCGCCTTCAACATGGAGAAGGTCCTTTGTGGCCGGGACCGCCAGCGACAAGGTCAAGTAGCCGTGGGCAATCGTTGTGCCGAAGGGTCCCTGCGCGGCCCGCTCAGGGTCGATATGGATCCATTGATGATCACTCGCGGCCTCGGCGAAAAGGTTGATGCGCTCCTGGGTGATATCGATCCAATCCGAGTAACCGAGATGGGTCCCAACCGCATCGTCAAGTTCAGAAATAGAGCTAAACATGAGGCAACGCTAACTCGTCGCCAGTCGCCGCAAACCTCTGATCATGAGCTCGCGATCTCCAAGGCGGTGGCGCAGGCGTCGCTCGAGACCGCCGATCGGATAAAGGTTCTGTGGCGCTCGCGGGTCTTTGTGGGCTTCCGAGGCGAAGCGGAGGATCGTGGCCGTCATCAGGTCGGCGACCCGACGGGCCGAATCGAGGTCCGCGGCTGCCACTTCTGCCCGGATCAGCCCGTCGACGGAGGTAGACGACTTGAGAGGAAGCTTCGCGTACCAGGACAGCCGGTTCCAAGCTCCCCCGCCGATAAGAAAGATCGGGGTGCGCTCGCCGGCTTGGAGGCGGCCAAGGATCGGACGGAGCGGCTCCGGGAGGTAATGGACATGTTGGGTCTTGATGTATCCCACCGCCCCGGGAACATGGCGCCGGTGCGACAACGGCCCGTCCACGACAATTAGTGGGACGTCGATGTGCGCCGCCGCCACCATTCCCTCCAGCACCGACATCTGGCCTTGCAGACCGAGCCACAGCTTCTCGGGCAGGTCTCCCTCGGTGAGATGGACCTGATAGTCGCCATAGCGGGTGGTAACCGATTCGGCGTTCGGCGCCGAGGTGAAGATGCCCCGCCTGACCTCCTCGGCGATGACCGTCGCCCGATGGTTGCTGAGCACAGCCCCGGCGGCATAGCTCGCGGCCAGAGCGAGCACGATTGCCCCTTCCGGGCTCTCGATCCAGAGGTTGGCGTCAACTCTTCTGACACCGTCAACGAAGAGGGCTTCGGGAGCCGGGTCGGTGCCGACTGCGAGCGGACGCCAATCGCTCTCGCGGAGCTCGGGGTTGACATCGACCGTGTCACCTTCGCCGAGCTCCTGGCCGGCCGTCGGCCCGTACTCGGGTGCCCACGCCTGGACCGAGAACTTCATGCGGCACCAACCTGGGTCACGGTGCCAGAGCCACCGACCCGGCGCACCTCGTATCGCACCGGCATCTGATCGGCCAGCTCCTCGACGTGAGTGACGATGCCTACAGTTTTCCCCGCGGCTCCGAGCTCGGCGATCACTCGGGCGACCACGTCGAGCGACTCGGTGTCGAGCGTGCCAAACCCCTCATCGAGAAAGAACGAGTCGAGAGCGACGTGACTCCCCGCGGCCGCCGCCACCTCGTCGGCGAGGGCGATCGCCAGGGCCAGCGAGACGAGAAAGGTTTCTCCTCCCGAGAGCGATTTGACCCCGCGACGTTTGTCGGCTGCGAAACGGTCGATGACTTCGAAATCATTATCTGTGACGGCCAGCTCGTACTGCCCCGAGGTGAGATCGGCGAGGCGCAGGTTCGCTCCCTCCACCAACGCTCGGAACACCTCATCGAAGATCCACTTCTTGAACTTGTTGGCAGCCAACTCACCTGCAAGCTTCTTGGCGAGCTCGCGCTCGGCGTTCACGCGATCGCGTTCTAAGCCAACCTGCTCGACGGCCTCGCGCGCTTCCTCGACGCCGGCGATGTCAGACGTGACAGTGGTGAGGGCGACCGCCAAAGCTTCGCGCGCTCCCGCCAGGTCGGTGTCAAGCCCTGCCGCTTCGAGATCCGACCCCAACTGGGCTTGGGCCTCGTCGATCTCGGCATTGATGGCCGCCAGACGCTGGCCGCCCTGTTCGCCTTCCAAGTCGAGCGCGGGCAGGCGCATCTCACGCCAAGTGAGGATCGCGTCCCAGGCCGCCACGGGTTGGGCGAGGTCGAGCAGCGGCGGCCCGAGCGGCGTGAGATCATGCCAAACGGCTTGAAGCCCCTCGCGCACCTCCTCGAGACGGCGATTCAGCTCGACGGTTTTTTTATCTAGGAGCTCGGCGGTGGAGCGGGCATTCGCCAGGCGATCGCGGGCCCGATCCAGCCCGGCTTTGTGATCGTCGATCGCGTGGAGCTGGCTCGCCAAGGCATCCGCAGGATCGATCCCCTCCAGCTCCGCCGCGAGGTCACGGAGTCGATCCTCTTCGCGCGTCAGCTCGGATTCGAACGTTTGCAGGGTTGCGGCCGCTTTGTTGGAGCGCGCCCGCGCCTTGTCCGCCTCTTTGCTCCGCGTGTCGAGAATCCCGCCCGAAGTGGAGGCGCGAAGGGTGGTGATCTTCTCCCCACACACCGGGCATAAATCCCCAAGCTTGAGACCGGCTCGGATGTGGGCGGCGCGATCCTCGTTGATCGCGGCTTCAAGCGCTCTCTCGGCGAGGGCGAGCGCTTCGGCTTCCGCGACGGCAACGGCCTTGGTTTGGATGACCTCGTTCACAAGCGAGGTGATGCGTACCGTGGTGGCCGCCTCTTTGGAACGAGCTTCGAGGTAGCGGGCAACTTGCGTGCGAGCCGGGTGGGCCACCGCCAGGAGCTCGGTGTACTCCTGTGCAGCCGCTTCGATCTCGGTTGCAACCGTGTCCTTGCTCGCCGCGAGCCGCTTGCCCAGGTCCCCGATCTCCTTCCAACCGCGGGGTGGCTTGAGGCCAACCAGCACCGAACGGGTCGCAGTCAGTGTCTCGAGGGCGTTTCGTTGCTTCGTCGCGTCGATGCCCAATTGCTCGAGCTGGGCGAGCGACTTGCCCAGCGTCTTGCTGAGCGCATCCAACTCTTTCTGGCGGGTGCGAAGCCCTTCGAGATCGGTCTCCGTGATTCGGGCCAGTTCGACCAGTTGCTGAGACAAGACCGCCAGTTTTCCCTCGGCTTCGCGCGCCCGCCCGGTGGCCAAGCCGGCGATGACGTCATAGAGGCCGAGATCGAGCAACGCCCCGAGCAGCTCCTGGCGTTTTCCCTGTTTCTCGTTCAGGAAGCGGGCAAACTCGCCCTGCGGCAGCAGCACACACGTGGTGAACTGACGAAAGTCGAGGCCGAGCAGTTCTTGGACCTTGGCAGTGACGGCGGAAGCGTTGGCCGCCAAGACCGTGCCATCGCGTTCGAGGCTGGCGTCGGGAGTGGAGGCTCCTTTCGCCGTGCGCCTCACTCGCCTCGCCACCGAGTAGGTGGCGTCGTTGAACGCAAACGTGAGCACCACCGACGCTTCGTTCTTTTGTTGATTCACGACCGGCGCCACCGATCCCTCACCGTGACGGGGGATCGCGCCATAAAGGGCGAAACAGATACCGTCGAGGACGGTGGTCTTGCCAGAGCCGGTAGGTCCGGTCAGGGCAAAGAGCTCTACGTCGGTGAAGTCAATCTCAGTCGGCTCGGAGAAGATCCCGAACCCACGCATATTCAGGGTCAGCGGTCTCACGAGGCGGCTTCCTGGGCTTCGGCCAAGAGCTCGGCGAACAAGCCGTTGAGCCGCTCGTCTTTGATCGATCTGCCTTCCAGGTAGTCGGCAAACAACTCCTGTGGCGGACGGCCGATGCGACCTAGCGCCCGCGCCCCTGCCGCCGCGGACTGAGTACGCAACTTGACATCGACCGCATTCGGAAAGATCTCTCGTACCTCGTCGTAGAGGCCGACCCGATACGGATCATCGAGCTCAATTCGCAAATAGGCCTCGCCCACATCTGCATCGCGGAGTGACTCCAGAGTGCCGCGCAGCGTCTTGAGCTTGCGACCCGCGTTGAGAGCTCGGGACTCAACCTGGGCCGGGAGACCGGGCTCGGCGGTGACGATCATCACCGCCTTGCGATCCTTCTCCTCGCCGAAGTCGAGCTGCAGCGGAGAACCCGCGTACCAAATGGGCTGGGGGGCGGGGATTCGCTGCGGGCGATGCAAGTGTCCGAGTGCCACATAGTTGAAGTGGCCAGGAAAGCTGTTGGTGGGAATCGCGTAATCGAAGAGATGCACGGCCCGCTCGCTGCCACCGGTGACTCCGCCTTTAACCATTAGATGACCGAGGACGACGTTCACGGTGTCCGCAGTCATCCCGGCACACAGGGTTCTTACGATCTTCTGAACCCGATCGATGTATTCGCTCCGCAGTTCGGAGCTGTCGAGGTTGAGGATTTGCTCGGCGCGAATGATTCCCCGTTTGGTGATGAAGGGGACCAGCGCCACCCTCGTCGCCATAGCGTTGAAGTCGAGGATGCCCTCGGAGGAGATTTTGGCGCCCACTCGTACTCGACCCAGGCGCAGGAGCGGCGCTATCGCCTCCAATCTTCCGGGGCTGTCATGGTTGCCGGCGACCAACACCACCGGTGCGGTTTCGGCGAGAGCAAGCAGGGCTTGATAAACGATTTCTTCGGCGATCGGGCTCGGGGCGGGGGCGTCGAACACGTCGCCCGCCAACAACACCAGGTCGACCTCTTCTTGCGCCGCGATCTCCGCGATCTCAGCCAAGACGGCCCGATGCTCATCCTCGCGCGAAAGACCCCTTATCGTTCGTCCAACATGCCAATCGGCGGTGTGGAGAATTTTGACCATCGCTCAATCCAGACCGGCAAATGGGTCGGCCAGCTCATCGTCGTCATCTGCTTTGCCAGCCTCGGCCGCTCTCGTCGCCCACGCCGGAAAGGGAAACTCGAGCACCAGTGGGATCGGCAACTCCGGTTGGGAAAGCAGCATCGTCCCCGGCTTGATGATCGTCGCGCGCTGCCGATGGACCGCGGGGAGGAACCCGTACTCCTCGCGCGATGCCTCGGCCGGATCGAGCCGGCCGACGACTCGGATGGCGCTATTGGCGATGATCCGCCGCTCCACCTCGCTCGCGGTTTGCTGTGCTCCGATCAGGATTACACCGAGGCTGCGGCCGCGTTCGGCCACGTCGAGCAAGATCTCTTTGATGGGGCTGGCCCCTTCCCGGGGCGCATACTTGTTGAGCTCGTCGAGGACCAGGAAAAGCAACTCGTTCGACTGTCCGGAGCTCTCTTTTTCATCGAACGCCTTGCGGATCGTGACCCCGACGACGAAGCGCTTGGCCCGGTCGTGCAGGTTGTGAATGTCAACCACCGTCACCTGATGGTCGAGGTTGATCCGATTCTTCTCGGGCGCGGTCTGGTCGCCGCGGATGAGGGGCTCGACGTGCCGGACCGCTCCGTACAACCGCCGCACGAAAGCGTTGACGGTGCCGGCGCCGATCGCCGGACCCGACCATTCCTGATCGTTCTGCACCTTGAAGGTGATCACATCGACCAGTTCACGAAAGGTACGGACCTCGCGGTCTTCGACTCGGACGGCACCCTCCCCGATCGGTGTCGCTTTCTGCAGTTGAACCATGACGTTGTGCACCACCATCGTGTAGTGGGATCGTTCGTCCTCCGACTCGACGAACAAAAACGGCAAGAGACCCTCGTGGCAGAACTCTTCGAGCGTCCAGAAGAAGGGGGTGACACCTTTGACCCGGCTGGCGACGTCAGGGACAACCACGTCGCCGCCCTTGCGAGGCGGAGCAAAGATCTGGAAAGACCGAAACGGCTCGGCCGGCAGTCCGAGCTTGCTGTACAGCGCGGCCTGCTCGTCGTCAATCGCCGAGTTGGGCTTGTCGAGGAAAAGCAGGTCCTCGCCCTTGACGTTGAAGATCAACGCTTTGGTGTTGACGCTGCGATTGCCGAGGACGCCCGAGTTGTAAAGAGAATGGAGAAGGAAGGTGGCGTAGGTGGTCTTGGTCGCTACCCCGCTGATCCCCGAGATGTTGACGTGGGCGCCACGGCGTCCGTCCAGGAATTCCAGGTTGACGAACAGCGGCTCTCCGTTGCGCGAGAGACCGACAGGGAGCCGTTCGGTCATCCGGTCGAAGAACAAGGCTTTATCACGATCGGGCCCTTGGGCGACCGTAACTTCTTGGCCGGGGCGCGGAGGGACGAACACCTCGGGCTCGAAGCGAGTCGCGGTCACTTGCGCGGTTTCGAACACCTCGGCAGGCAGGAGCCCGCTCTCGATCAGGAAGACGTCGGAGTCGAAGTTGGCGCCTTCGTAGCGCGCTCGCACCTGAGCGACGATCCCATAAATATGCACCACTTGCCCGCCGGGAAGGGGCCGGCTGAGGGCGACCACGTCGTCGAGCTGGAGGAAACGATCGGGCGCCACCCCCACCCAAAACTCGAGCGGGGTGGCGTCCTCGGTCCCGATTACCCGGCCAACCGGGGGCCCCGAAATCCCATTTCCATCCACCCTGCCGAGGCTATCAACTGGTACCGACAGAATCGGGGATCACGGCGCGCCCGAAGCCGTTTTCGCGACCAAACCGATCACCCAAAAGTGCCGGTTCGGTAGCGTAAAACCGGCTATCTGACGGGGTCGATCCGGAGGATGCGTTCGTCGGTGAGGACGTAGATCTCGCCGGCAGCATCGGCGCCAAAGGAGGCCACCCCGCCAGGGAGTCCTACTTGTTCGGTCCAATCCGCGAGGCCGGTGGCGGCGCTCCCGTCGAAGAGGAAGCTTCGCAACCAGCCTCCGCAGTAGTCGGAATAGAAATAGTGGCCGTCGAGCTCGGGGATGGCCGTGCCGCGGTACACCACACCGCCGGTGATCGAGCAGGTGCCGGAATCCGAGTGTGCGACCTCGACCACCGGCAGCGTGAGCCCGGCCGTGTCGCAACCTTGGGGCGGGTCGTAGCAATGGAGCCCCTCGGTGAGGTTCCATCCGTAGTTGAGGGCGGGCTCACTGGCGGAAGCGACGTTGATCTCTTCATAGGCGCCCTGGCCGACATCGCCGATATAGACGAGACCCTCGTCGAAAGAGACGCGCCAGGGGTTGCGGAGGCCCGTCGCCCAGACTTCCGGGGCGCCTCCACCGTTGACATAGGGATTGTCAGCTGGGACCCCGTACGGATCACCGTCGACGTCGATGCGGAGCAGGCCGGCCAACAGGTCGTCGGTGGTTTGCCCGGTCTGAAAAGTGTCTCCAGCACCTCCGCCATCTCCGAGCGCAATCCACAGAAAACCATCGGGGCCGAACTCGATGGTGCCGCCGTTGTGGTTGGCGGCCGGCTGGTCGACGCTGAGCAACATTCGACTCTGGGCCGCGTCGAGATCGGTGTATTCGACGATCGTGGTGTCGCCATTGACGTCGGAATAATGGAGGAAGAGCCGGGAGGCATCGGTTGGATGCCAGGCCATGCCCAGCAAGCCCTGTTCGCCGCGATTGACAACCAGGTCGGAGATGTCCATCACCGGCTCCGGCGCAGCTTCAGCAAACTCCCAAACCTGCCCGTCTTTAGTAATGAAGAACAACGCCCCATCGGCCGGACGGGCGCTGATCATGGTTGGGAACGGCAGCCCGGCGGCAATCTCGGTGTAGGTCAGCGCTTGCAATGCCGGCAACGGCTCGGCCGTTGTTGTGGACTGGCCGGGAGTGCTCTGGCCCGATGTGGCAGTCGTCACCGCGGAGGGCGTGGATGTCACGGAAGGCTCGATTGTGGCCGTTGATGTAGTTGAAATCGGCTCGCCGCTGCCGCTACAGGAAACAACGAAGAACACAATCCCAAACAAGTAGACAAATTTCATCGACGCCTCAAAGTAATGGCCCCGGCCGTAATGTCGCGCCCGATGAGAAACGACCGGCGATCGATCTTCGGCTGGGCGATGTACGACTGGGCGAACTCCGCCTACACGACCACCATCTTGGCGGTGTTGCTCCCGGCGATCTTCACCGGCGAGATCATGCCCGAAGGCGGGGTGCTTCTGTTCGGCCGCCTGGTCGACGGAGAATCGATGTTCAGCTTCATGGTGAGCGCGGCGGCGATAATCGCGTTCGTCGTCTCCCCGGTGATGGGCGCTGTCGGCGACTTCGCCGCCTCCAAACTTCGGTTCCTGCGGATATTCGCCTACACCGGTGCAATCCTCTCGATTGGGTTTGCGTTCGTCGGGCCAGGAGCGGTCTGGCCGACTGTGATCCTCTTCTTGGTGGTCGAGACGTGTTGGGCAATCGCCGCCGTGTTTTACGACAGCTTCCTTCCCCACCTCACCACCGCAGACACGATCGATCGCGTCTCCTCGAAAGGATTCGCCTTCGGCTACCTCGGGGGGGGATTGCAATTCCTGCTTTCCCTGCTCCTCATCCAGTTCAGCCCGGACAGCTTCACCGCCACGGCCGCCCGCATCGCCATCGTGGCGGCCGGGCTTTGGTGGCTCGGTTTTGCGATCTTCTCATTCCGGCGTCTGCGCGAGCCAGGAGTCGCTGAACAACTTCCTCCCGGGGGCGGCAACCGGTTCCTGACTTATGCGCGGATCGGTTTCGGACGCACCTGGAGCACAGTGCGAAGGCTGCGGCACTTTCCCCACCTCTTGCTCTTCCTCCTCGCCTTCCTGCTCTACAACGACGGAGTCCAAACGATCATCTCGATCTCGTCGGCATTTGCCACCGAGACCTTGGGCTTGGAGACGGGCGACGTGGCGATCGCCTTTCTGGTCGTGCAGGCGGTCGCGTTTGTCGGCGCGCTCACCTTCGGGTGGATCGCTGACCAGATCGGCCCCAAAAGGGCGATCCTCATCTCCCTCGTTCTCTGGATCGGCGTCTCGGTGCTCGGCTATCGGCTGCCCGACGGCGAGTTCATCCCCTTCCTGGGTCTGGCGGCTTCGGTCGGCCTGGTGCTGGGCGCCACCCAGGCGTTGTCTCGCAGCCTCTACGGATCGATGATTCCGGAAGAAGCCTCGGCCGAGTTCTACGGGTTTTACTCGGTGTTCTCGAAGTTCGCCGCGATCTGGGGTCCCTTGCTCTTCGGGATCGTCAACCAGATGACAGGGAGCAGCCGCAACGCAATCCTTTCGCTCATCGTGCTCTTCGTTCTCGGCTTCATCCTCCTCGCGTTCGTCGATATCGACCGCGCCCGCGAAGCCAAGAACAACTGGACGTTTGAGGGCGCGTCGGCCGGCGTTGACCGATGACACAACGGCTTCTGGTCGTGGGCGGCGATGCTGCCGGGATGTCGGCGGCCAGTCACGCCAAGCGACTCGTCCCCGACTTGGAGGTCATCGCTTTCGAGCGGGGCAACCACGTCAGCTATTCAGCCTGCGGCGAGCCCTACCTGATCGGAGGGGAAGTGTCCTCGATCGACCGATTGGTGGCACGGACCCCGCAACAGTTTGCCGATCAAGGCATCGACGTACAGCTCCAAACCACGGTCCGTGGCATCGACTTCGATCGGCGCTCGGTCGTGGTGGAGAAAGAGGGCGAGCGCACGCGGATTGGATTCGACTTTCTCATGTATTCGACCGGCGCCACACCGGCGCGGCCAGATTCGATCATCGGCGCCGACCGCGCTTACGGACTGCGGTCCTTGGACGACGCCGCCCAACTACGCGACGTGGTCGATGGCGGAGTCAAGAAGGCCGCAGTAGTCGGCGGCGGTTACATCGGGCTCGAAGCGGCCGAAGCACTCTGTCATCGGGGAGTCAACGTGTCACTCGTTACTTCTGGCAGCCATGTGCTTTCGGGGACGATCGACCCCGACATCGGAGCCGCCGCCAACGAAGCGTGCCGCCGGCTGGGAATCGAGCTTGTGCTCTCGGCGCCTGTGTACGGGATAACCGCCGAGGGTGTGGCCACCGGTGGCGACACGATCCCCGCCGACTTCGTGGTGCTCGGCGTTGGGACCGACCCCGAAGTCGAGCTTGCCCGCGAAGCAGGCATCGCCCTCGGCGACAGCGGGGCGGTGGCGGTGAACGAATTTCAGGAGACGAACCTCGAAGGTGTCTGGTCGGCCGGCGACTGTGCGGAGGCCACCCACCGCATCAGCAGGCGCCAAGTCAACATTGCCCTTGGCACTGTGGCCAACAAGGCCGGGCGGATTGCCGGCGCCAACATCGCCGCTTCCATGAACGGTTCGGCCAAAGCGAGATTTCCCGGCGTGCTGGGCACCGCCATCACCAAAGTGGGCGAGGTGGAGCTGGCTCGGACGGGTCTTACTTCGCGGCAGGCGGAAGCGGCCGGTCTCGAGGTGGTGTCGGGGACGGTCAACGGCACCAATACCGCCGGTTATTGGCCGAATGCCGCGCCAGTTGAGCTCAAGGTGATCGCCGACCGCGCGACGGGTCGGCTGGTCGGGGCGCAGATCGCTGGTGGTCCCGGCTCCGGGAAGAAGATCGATGGGTTGGCCATGGCCCTATGGACCGAGATGGCGGTCGAGGACCTGGCGTGGGTCGACCTTGCCTACGCGCCTCCATTCTCGGGCGTCTGGGACCTCATCCACATCGCCTCCCGCCGCGCCGCTGAAGCCAGGGCGTGAATGCGCCTCGTCCTCCTGCTCGGCCTTGCCGCCTGTGTCACAACCAATTCCCCGGACACCACGCTCGCCTCCAATCGAATAGGGGCCACGGTTGACCGGGTCGCCGACGGGGACAGCTTTCGGGCCGGTGACCTCGAGGTTCGTCTGGTCGGGGTGAACGCTCCCGAGCTTGACGAGTGCTACGGAGCCGAGGCAAGCGAATGGCTTCAGAACGAGATCGCAGACCGAATGGTCGAGTTGGTCATCGTCGACGTCGACCAGTTCGATCGGAGCCTGGCCGAGGTTTACTTCGAGGACAGTTGGATCAACCAGGAGCTGGTCCGCAGCGGCCACGCCCTGGCGTTGAGCTCGAGCGCAACCGAGCTCCTCGATGCGGAGGGAGACGCTCGAATCGACGCTCGGGGTATGTGGGCCATCGGGATCTGCGGCGTCAACGACCCTCTCCCTCATGTTGCAATTGTGGACGTCGTCTTCAATCCGCCGGGCGAAGACACCGATGAGGCCGTGACGATTCGAAACCTGGAAAGGCGAGCGGTCGATCTGTCCGGATTTGTCCTGCGCGACGAATCATCGGTCAATCGGATCGAGCTGGGTGAGTTCACAATGCCGGCCGGGAGCGAAACCGTGGTCTTGACGTCTTCTGTGTGGAACAACAACGGCGATACGGCGCTGCTTCTCGACGCTGCCGGGCGGATCGTCAGCGTCTACCGTTACCCCTAATCACCACAGGAGGGTGCAAGTGTCAATCAAGGACACGATGAAGGACGTTGCCCAGAAGGGCAAAGAGCTCGCCGACGACGCCGCCGAAAAGGCCGGCCCTTTGCTCGAGAAAGCAAAGGAAGTCGCGGGCGATGCCCTCGAGAAGGCCGGACCCGTGATGGAGAAGATCAAGGACGCGGCCGAAGAGGCTTGGGAGAAAGGCAAGGACGTGGCCGAGGATGCCTGGGAGAAGGGCAAAGAGAAGCTGAGCGAGATGCGGTCGTCGAGCCCAGGCGAAGCCGTCTCCGACGTCGCCGATGAATTCAAGGACAAAGCGGCCGATGTTGTTGACGAGGCCAAGGACGCAACGGCCGACGTCGCCGATGAAGTCAAGGACAAAGCGTCCGACGTCGTTGAAGAGGCCAAGGACACGACGGCCGACGCCAAAGATGCTGTCGAAGAAGGCGTCGAAGAGGTCAAAGACGGTCTCTGACCGAATCTCCGGTCGGGTCAGCGCCATTGCCGAATCCTCGACGATGGCGATCACCGAGCGCGCCCGCCAGCTCAAAGCCGCCGGTCGGCCGACCATCAGCCTCGGGGCCGGGGAACCCGACTTCGCCACCCCCGGACACATCGTCGAAGCCGCTCGCCAGGCGGCGCTCGACCCCGCTAATCATCACTACACCCCCAACAGCGGACTGCCGGCGCTGCGCGAGGCAGTCGCGCACTACACGACCGAGTTTTCGGGGCCGGCGGTCAGCGCGAACCAAACCCTCATCACCAACGGTGGCAAGCAAGCGGTTTACTTGGGTCTGGCCGCGATCCTCGACGCAGGCGACGAGGTTCTAATCCCGGCTCCCTACTGGGTGACCTATCCCGAGGCGAGCCGGTTAGCTGGAGCAAGCCCGGTCGTGGTTGACACCAATTCCCAGACCGGCTTCAAGGTCACTGTCGATCAACTGGACAAAGCGACCACCGACCGGACCAAGGCGCTGATCTTTGTCTCCCCATCGAACCCTACGGGAGCGGTGTACACCGCCGCCGAGGTGGAAGCGGTGGGCCGTTGGGCGGCCGAGCGAAGGATCTGGGTCATCACCGATGAGATCTACCAGCGGTTGATCTACAACGGATTGGTTTCCGCTCCTTCGATCGCAGCCGTTCCTGAGCTGGGTGATCGCTGGCTCATCGTCAACGGGGTGGCCAAGACGTTCGCCATGACTGGCTGGCGAGTGGGCTGGCTGGTCGGCCCCGCCGATGTGATCAACGCGGCGTCCAACTATCAATCACATCTCACCTCGAACGTGAACAACATCGCCCAGCAGGCGGCCGTGGCGGCCTTGAACGGGCCGCGCGAGCCGATCGAAGACATGCGACTCTCCTTCGACAAGAGGCGCCAAGCAATGGTCGGCTGGCTGAACGAGATGAATGGGGTCGAATGCCTCGAGCCCGAGGGGGCGTTTTACACGTTTCCGGCCATCGGCGGCTTCGACTCGTCAATGGCGGCCGCCAGCTATCTCCTCGAAGAGGCGGACGTCGCGGTCGTTCCAGGCGAGGCTTTTGGACTCGACGGATATGCCCGGCTCTCCTATGCCTTGGCTGATGACGACCTCGAAATCGCCATGGAACGAATGTCAAAGGCGCTCGCCACCCGGCCGATCTGACCGCGGGGAAGCGACCTATACACTCGCTGGGAAGTGGATACACCAACGTTCGCCAAAGCGATGTTGTTGGTTGAGCCCAGGCAGTTGACCTGCCATCGTCTCCCGATCCGCACCATGCCGAACGGCGGATGGCTCGCCATCGAGGCGACCGGCATCTCCGGCGCCGACGTCCAGATTTGGAAAGGCGATCGCAACGACGTCCTCTATCCGCTGGTGCTGGGCCACCAGGTCGTCGGCCGCGTAGCAGTGGCCGACGAGTCGCTTCCCTTCGAGGTGGGGACGCGAGTGGTGGTGGAGCCCGACCTTCGTTGCGGCGTGTGCCGGCGTTGTCAGAATGGGATCGGCGGTTGCAGGCAGCGAGTTCCTGTCAATAGCTACGGCCGGCTTCCCTCCACCGAACCGCCCGGCCTATGGGGCGGTCTCGCCGAATATCTCTATCTCGATCCGAGCTCAGTTCTTCATCCTGTGTCAGACGACATCTCGGCCGAGCTGGCCACCTTTGTTCACCCGCTAGCCGCGGGGTACACCTGGGCAGTGGAGTTGCCGGCGCTGGCTGAGGGCCAGACCGTGATGGTGCTCGGCCCGGGACCGCGCGGCCTCGCCTGTGTCATCGCCGCTCTCGCCGCCGGCGCCTCCTGGGTCGGCGTCAGCGGTCTCGACTCCGACTACGACCGATTGGCGGTTGCCCAGAAACTCGGGGCTCATCTCATCATCGACGCCACCACCGAGGACGTTCCCGCGGCCGTCGCCGATCATCTCGGCACCCGTCCCGATATCGTCGTCGACGTGACCTCCGATGATCCCGAGGCGATGTTCACTGCGCTCGATCTCGTCCGCTCGGGAGGGACGGTGGTGCTGGCATCGATGAAGGGCAATCGCCCGGTCCAGTTTTTCTCCGATCTGTTGGTGACCAAGCAATTGACACTGCGGGGGGCGCTGGGGGCCACCAGCGCCGGTTATCGGTGGGCTTCGGCTCAGATCGCTTCCGACCCGTCGATGGACCAATTGGTTTCCCATCAATTCCCCCTCACCGAGAGCAACCGTGCGCTGCAAGCCGCCGCCGGCATGCTCGGACATGACGAGCTCCTGTCGGTGGCCGTGACTTTCTGATTCGGTCGCAGCTGAAGTCTCGGCCCACAACTGGCTGGGTCCTCTACGACCTTGCCAACACCGTTTTCGCCCTCGGGGTCATCGGTCTCTATTTCCCAGCTTTCCTCCACGCCTCAGGCGGCCGCGATGGAGCTCTTGCTCTGGCCGAGGCGGGGGCAGGGATCGCGGTGATCTTCCTCGCTCCCTGGATCGGAGGCATCACCGATCGAAGCGGGCGTCGACTTCCCTGGCTGGCAGTCACGACTGGCGTCGCCGTCGTCACCACGGCCCTCCTCGGTTCGGTCCCTCTGTTCGGCTCACTGCTCCTGCTCGCCGTGGGGCTCATCGGTTTCAACCTTGGATCAGCGCTCTACGACGCCCTCTTGCCGTCGGTGAGCACCGTCGAGACGAGGGCGCGCATCTCCGGCATGGGGGTTGGGATCGGCTATCTCGGATCATTCCTCGGCCTAGGGCTGGGACGCTTCGTTCTCGAAGTACTCGACGGTGATTACCGCGGGGTCTTTGTTTCTCTGGCAGGCGCCTTTGTCCTCTTCGCCGTACCGATTTTTGTTTGGGTCAAGGAGTCACCGCCTGTCAACCGGGTGGAGCGGCCGGTCGGGCTGCTGGCGGCCTGGCGCGCAGCCCGCTCGGTCCCGGGAATGGTGCGGTTCTTGATCGGTCGCTTTCTCTACACCGACGCAATCAACACTCTCATCGGCGGGTTTTTGGCGTTGTTCGTGATTACCGAGCTCGGGCTGAGCACTTCTGCGGTCAACACTTTGCTCACCATTGCCATCGCTGCAGCCATCGCCGGGGGCTTCCTGGGCGGACGCTTAACCGAGATCTGGGGCCCGCGCCGCAGCCTGCGGCTCGTGCTCCTCCTTTGGGCCGCGGCGATCATCGCCGGCATCCTCGCCGCCGTCTTCGACCTGCCGGATCTAGTCTGGATCGTCGGCGTCGTCGGCGGAGTTGCCCTCGGAGCAACCTGGGCCAGCGACCGAGTCCTGATGCTCGAGCTCAGCCCGCCAGATCGCGTCGGGGAGTTCTACGGCCTCTACGCCATCATGGGCCGCTTCGCCACGATCCTCGGCCCGCTGCTCTGGGCGCTGATCGTCGACGTGCTCGGCCTCGGCCGCATGGTTGCGATGGCTGCACTCGCCGGCTTCGTCCTAGCCGGTTGGTGGGTTCTTCGACGTTGAGGCTTCAAGCGTCCACGGAGGTCGCAGCCGCTCACCAAATTTGCCGTCTCATTCACACATCTGGGCAAATTCGTCGTCCCATTGCCGGAATTCGGCAATCGGACGCCAGATTAAATCAGAAGGGATACGCCAGCTCCGATCGCAAATGCACAAAGCCACGAAGCGAGTGAGCCAACCAAGACATACTCCGGCGACAAGCGGCTGTCGGGTCCCGTGATCTCCGGAAACCGGAGAAGGCTCTTCGCCGCCACGACTAAACCCGCAGCAGCCGCTTCTCCACTCAACACCAGCAGATAGATCGTTAGTCGTTCCATGGTTCCGATCCAACGACCGGCACCGATCTCCGCCGGGACGCGTACGCCACGCGCGCGCGAAAGCACGAACCGGACTGCGTAGTTGGAAGGAAACGTGAGCAGCAGGGCGCCACCTGCAACTATCGGAGCACCTCTCACGAGAACATCCGCATGGAGGTGAGCAGCGCGGCGATGCCATGGCTTTGCATGCGCCGGCTGACCGAGCTCTTGTTGACCTTCAGCCGAACAGCAGCTTGCTCCTGAGTCGAGCCGTCGAGGAGCATCGTTGCAATCAAGGCGTCGGCCCGATCGAAACCGTCGAGGATGAAATCGCCGAGAACGAGACCGGCGTTGAACGAATCCTGGCGATCGTCACCCGTCACCACCAAAGTCGATGTCGAGTTGGGCGACTGATTGGCATCCTCCCAGCTGGCCACCATCTTGATCGCCTCTCGTGCCCGCCACCAACACGGGCCGTCTTGGAGGATCGGGCTGCGAGCAGCATCGAGAATCTCAAGCTCTCCCCAACCGATCCCCATGCGAACACCGATCACGCCGGTCGTCTCCAGGCGGATCCAGAGTGCGGCCAACACCGCGGCTTCGACCGAGCCCAGCAACCCTTGGAACTCATCACCAACCGTGAACCGAAAGGGTTGTTCGGGTTCGAAACGCGCATTCACCCGTCCGAGGGCAGCGTCGATTTGCTCCTGAACCTCGCTCCGGACTCCAACGGTCCGTGAACTGACCAGATCTCCAATGACGGCAGCCCGCGTCCCCAGTATAGTTGCTTGCACAGAACAACATTAGCTATGTTGTCTTAGTAACGCAACTCAGACCAAATTGTGACAGAGGCGCAACTAGCCAAAGGGGCGACCAAGGTCTCGCTCGATGCCGTAGGTGAGGGTTTCCTCGACGTAATAGGGAACGGGGAGATCCAAGACCTCGCGTTTGCCGCTGACCAGCCGCACCCCGAGCTCGGCAAACCAGGTTGAGTTAGGCACAGCCCATGGCCAGGCCCGTAGCCCGGCGCGGGCGCCCACCAATCCCCCGACCATGGTCCCGAGCATACTGCCACCGAGCTGAACGGCGCGACTGATCTGGCCCGCCGGATCTGAGCTAGCGTCGGCGGCTAACCGAATCGCCGCACTCACCCAGTTGGGTCCCGGAGGCCCCAGCTCCTCCACTCCTCCCGCGGCCTTGAGATCGGACAGTTGGTCGACAAATCCTGGGAGCGCCGCCGCATCGACAAAGCCCTCTGTCTCATTGACGACGCGGGCGGAAGCAACCTCGGCGATCTCCCTGACTGCCGCCAAGAAATCCATGCCGGTCTGGCCGAAAGCACTCGCCGCCATTGCCCCGGCGAGGGCCGCAGTCGCTACCGCCGTGGTGGCATCCATGTGAGTCAGTCGGGAAACCTCGAGGGCGGCAGTCACAAGGTTGGAAGGGTCGCGGCGAAACCAGATCCCGATCGGGAAAGCCCGAGCTGCAGGCTCGCAGTCGGGACGGCGCACCCTTCGTTGCGTCGGCGTGTTGACCCCGGCAAGCCACTCTTCAAACTCTGGGCTCGCGGTCCTGAACACTGTGGGATTGGTGCCGTCGGCACCGAGCTCGGCCCACTCATTCGCCAGATCAGGCCCCGAAATCCCGTTTCTAACCAACAGGTGGTAGGAAACCACCGTCGCTTGCTGGGTGAGGGCGGAATACCCCAGAGGGCTGGCGCCGCCGGCAACGTCCCCCGCCGCAGCTGCCAGGAGCGCTCCTGCGCCTTCCCCGTTGACCAGCGAAAACAGAGGGACAATCGGGTCGGACAAACCCGGCGGAGCCTAGTCCGTTACCCTCTTTGACCACATCCATGCAACGTCTGCTTTTGCTTGCCAACCCCGCTTCGAGCCAGTTCACCGGAGGCGTCCATCGCACGGTCGCTCGCATCCTTTCTCGGACGTTCGAAGTCGAAGCGGTCTGGCCGCAGTCGCCCCTCCACGCTCGCCAGCTCACCGAGCACGCAGTTTCTGATGGAATCGATGTCGTGGCAGCGATGGGCGGCGACGGGGTCGTCCATCACGTCGGCCAAGCCCTCGTCGGAACGGACACCGCGCTTGCGGTCATCCCCACCGGAACCACCAATGTCTATTCGCGCCTCTACGGAATCCCTCGAAAACCGGCCCCGGCTGCACGCCTGTTACAAAGCGACAACCGCCGGGTTCAAGTCCCAGTGCTGAGCATCGAAGGGATCAACGACGCCGGCCCATCGCGGCGTCATGTGCTTTTTGCGGCAGGGTTTGGATTCGATGCCGAAGTGGTCAAGGCAGCGGAAGGTGAGCCGTATCGAAAATACTGGTTTGGCGGTCTCCACTACGCCCGCAGTGCCGTCACCACGCTGGTTCGGGAATTCCGCGGTCGGCAACCGAACATCCGCATCGCCGCGGATGGACGAACCGCCGAGGCGGTGGCCGTGTTGGTCCAGTTTCACCCCTTTTACACCTACTTTGGACGCCTCGCCCTGACCCTCGCCACTCAACCTCCCGCTCCGATGACGTTGCTGATCGCCGAGGGCCTTCCGATGCGCCGGCTTCCACGGATCACCGCCTCGATCCTCGCCCGTCGAAACCTGGGGGCGATTCCCGGCCTTACGGTCTGGGAGGGAGTCGACCAGTTTTCCATCGCGGCCGACCCACCCGCCGAAGGGCAGGCGGATGGCGAGTTGACGGGAACCTGGAAAGAAGGAAACGGGAGCTTTACGGCCGAGGCGATTCAGTTGGTGGTTCCAACCGAGAGTTAGTGAGGTTGGTGGCGACCTTCACCTCGCCATTTGGCACGTAGTGGATGCTGCCATCGCCACCCCTGAGAACGGTGACTCGCAGCCTGACATCCTGCACCTCACCGGTCACCCCTGCGATCGAGACCAAGCTTCCAATCCGAAACTGATCTTCGAGCAGGATGAAGAAGCCGGCGATCACGTCCTGCACGAGCTTTTGGGCGCCGAACCCCAGGGCCACCCCAATGACTGAGGCGACGCCGAGCAGCGGAGTGATCGGCAGGCCCCAGACTCCGGAGAGAATCGTAAGGAGAGCCACGATGCAAATCGCAACTACCAGCACGCGTCGCAGCATCGACCAAAGCGTTGCTGCCCTGTTCCCGGTCTCGCCGTAGCGTCTGACGAACCTGAACCCGAGCCGGGCAACAAGTAGATAGCCGATGAGAAAGACGGCAGCAATCACGGCGCTGGCGACGATCTCGTCGAGCCATTGATTCATGCTGAGCGAGGCTAACTCGGTTCCGCGAGCGCCAACTGGAGCTCTGCCGCGATGGCTTTGCTCAGAGCGCGTGGTCGCAGTATCTCGCGTAGCGCCCGGCCCAAGGTTTGATCGAGATAGCGGGCGATTTCCTCCGGCGTCGAAGCGGTTACCACTCCGATTACGGCCAGTGGTTCGATGATCGATACCTCGGGCGCATCGGCCCTGAGCACCTCTACGAACTCGAGGATCTCGTCGCGACCCTGCGGCCACCTCGCAGCGGCGTCGTTGCGTACTTTCTCCCATCGCCGGTTGAAATCAACTGGCGCAAGGTCACGATCGATCAACCGGAGAAGCCGGGCGATCTCGACGCGCACCCGCCGCTCACCTTGTTCGCTGCAAGCAGCTCGAATGCCGGCGCGCAACTCGTCGATTCCCAGAGGGGGACCGATCGGCGGGTCGGCCGCGACCGGCCAGACCGAAGGATCAGCGAAGCCGTCCTGGCGCAGGGCCGATTCCAAGTCGATCAGGACCTCTTCGAGCTCTGAAGGGCGCAGTCGGTCGATCTGGTTGAGGACGAAAAGGAATCGTCCTGCGTGGCCTGCCAGCGGTCGCAGGAACTGATCGTGCAAGACCCGATCTCGGTATTTCTCCGGGTCCGTCACCCACACCACGAGATCAAGGTCGGAGAGCAGCTCATCCACTTGCTGGCGGTGGGATGGGTCCAAGGAATCGACGTCCGGCAGGTCGATCAAGACAAAGTCGAGATCGTCCGCGGCCGCTTCGACCTGCGCGATGCCGAGCTCGACCCAAAGGTTGGCCAGCCGACTCCCCTGATCCGACGGGACCAGCACCAACGGTTTCGCGGTGGTTGGTCGCTTGGCTCCAGGCTCGGCGAGTTCCGTTGCTGAGATCGCATTGAAGAGACTCGACTTGCCCGATCCGGTACCTCCGGCGAGGCCGACCAGGGAGGTGAAGCCCGCAAAGTGGCGGCGCCGACGCATTCTCCGAGCCGCATGCTGGAGGAGGGCGAGCGAATCAGCAGGCAGATGCGAGCTGGCGCTCGCCAACAACCGATCCAGCAGGTCCAGCCAGCCGATCTGGTCAATCACTCCAGGTCCCGTCGAAGTCGGCGTCGACCAGCACTTGCCATCCATGACGCAATCGATCCAACGGCACCGGCTGACGGATGCTCACCCTCTCCTCGGCCAAATTGTCGACCCACGCCTCGATCTCAGCCGGAAGGGGTCGGTCACGCCGCCACCGTCGCCGCTTCAGCGAAAACTGATCGACCTCGGCCTGAACTCGCCGCGCCTTGGCCTCGATCGCGGCTGCCCGCGCGGTCTGTTCCTGATTCCAATCCCCAAGCCAATCGAGGAGACCGGTGAGGGCGTCAACGATGGTCTCCGCCGCGCGTTCGAGGCGCGCCGCCGTGGGTGAAAGTCCGCGGAGATATGCCGACACTCGCTGCAACGCTTGCGGCGACAACCGTTGGCGAGCTGATTCAATTCGTTGTTCGCTGATTGTGAACAAGGAAACGTCGCTGAGCCCTGCGCGGCGAAGCCTCGCCTGCAGGTCGTTGCGGGCGCCGGTAGCTCGGCTTGGTGTCCGATTGAGAACCACGGCGACCGGACGGTTGGCGGCCAGGCTGGTCAGGGTTGTCCAGACAATCGCGTCGCCATAGCGATTGGCGGTGGTCACGAACAAGATCGCGTCAGCCCGATCGGCGACAGCGAGCGCTTCAGTCCGATGCTCGACCACGTCGGAGTCGAGATCGGGAGTGTCCACCAAGACCATCGTCTGGAGGAGAGGGTGCGTGCCGATCTCGACATGGTTGCTGTTGGGGGTTAACGACAGCGCGTTGTCTTTCGATGACCAGTAACGGCTGACCTTGGTCGTTGGTCGCAGAGCACCCACCGGCGAGATGACCTCTCCCGCGATCGAGTTGAGCAAAGTCGATTTTCCTGCCCCGGTCGAACCGACGAGCGCAACCAAGACCGGGGGTTGCGATAGCGCGAGGCGTGGCAGGAGAAAGTCGCGCAGGGTTTGCAACGCGACCAACCTCATGGCTTCGATCTCCAGCGACTCACTGGTGATTGGCGCGAGCGTCTCGAGCTCACCGGCCAGGAGGGCGAGATCGTTATGGAGACGTGATCGCCGCCGACTCACTGCCGGGCACGGTAACCCGAGACCAACATCAGCGAGGCCTCTTGCCCTTCGGTGCAGCTGGCGAGCACCGGGCAATGCGCGCACCATGGACCTGCAACTTTGCGAGGGGTTGCCTCGCCGTCCCAAACCGATCGAACTTGATTGACGAGGTCGGCCAACCGCTCAACGACCATTTGTAGGTCGGCCAGCGAGGGTTCCTTCCGAGCCTGCTCTCCGGTTTGCAGGGAGAACGCTTCCACCCTCGCTTGTTCGCCGCGGGCGAGGAGCCAAACGAGGGCATAAAACAGCAGTTGGTTGAAAGGCTCCCCTAACGGTCCGGTCTTCCAATCGCGGAGCACCTTGGCCTGGCCGTCGACGAACACGCCATCGATCTTGCCGACGAGTGTCACGTCGTCGGGGAGCTCGTGACCAATAGTGATCTCGGCCTCCTCGAAGCCAACGATCGGAAAGCGACAGAAACGGTGAAATAGGTCCGCGGCCTCGGCGATGATCGGGGCCAGCAGAGAAGGGCGGTTGACGCCGAGAGCCACCATCTTCTCGTTGAGGGCTTCGCCGATCTCGACCCGCGCCGCGTGTTCAACATCCTCGAAAGGACCGCTGCGCAGGCGCCGAGCGATGAGTCGGTGAACTAGCGCCCCCCGGAATGAGTCGACGGTTTCTTTCGGAAAAGCCTTTTGGTCATACCGCGCCTGGGCCTGCGCAGGGCATCGCAGGAACGCCATGTAGGACGTGGCCGAGACCTTGATCGGAGGCCCGGCTCGCATACGCGGAATGTCGATCACAGACTCAAATCGTACGGCTCAGGGCCGACAGTTCTAGACCTCTTCAACTGCAAACGGCTGGTCCGGGGTAGGCATCTAGCCCTTCTACACTTTCGCATGCGGGGGAATCCATCATGTCGTCCAAACTGTCCGCGCCCACCACCACTGTCAGCCCGGCCACTCAGGTGAGTTTTGTGACGCGCTACCGCTGGTGGCTGCTTGCGGCCGGCCTTTTCGCTCTGGTCCTTCTGATTTACGGAATCTCCCGTCTGGCTTCGGCGGGACAGGTCCTCGGCTCGGTGACAGCCGACCGCACCCAGCTCGGTGGTCTCACGGCTTCTGAAACCGAGTCCGCCTTGGCCGAATTGGAGGCCACCCTGGGCGAAAGCCCAGCCGTGTTCGTCGTCGAGGGCATCGAGCTCGAATTGGAACCACTCAGCATCGGCTTTGACGTCAACGAAAGGGTGATGACCCAAGCGGCGCTCAGCGTTGGGCGGAGCGGGAATCCTTTTGGCGAGTTCTGGTGGTGGCTCAGCCGTCTCTTCTCCTCAACCGAGATTCCCGTGCAAGCACGGATCGACCCAGCAGCGCTCGAGACAGTGCTGCTCACCTGGGACGACGAAGCGATCGCCAGTCCACCGTTTCCCGGCGCCATCACCATCGAGGGCACCGAGGTGTTCGGGGAGCCGCCGCGGTCGGGCCGGCAGATCGACCGCAACCAGGCTCCCAACCTCGTTCTCGCCCAGGCCTCGACGAGCTTCCGCGCCCCCACCCCTTTGCCGGTGGTCGAGAAGCTGCCGATGCTGACGATCGCAGATATCGAAGCGGGAGTGCGGACCGGCGAATTGTTGCTCGCGGGACCGATCACGCTTCGCAACCCCGAACGGGAGAGACAAGTCACGTTCTCGATCGAGCAACTGGCGGCGGCGCTCCAACCGATTATCGGTGAGACCGCGGTCGATTTCGCCTTCGACCCCGAGGCTTTCGCCGGGTATTTGGAACCACTCCGTGCCGACCTGGAAGATCCGCCGGTCGATGCAGAGCTGCAGGTGGATGGCGACTTTGTGCTGGTCATTCCGGGAAGGAAGGGCACAGATCTCAACCCGGAGGCAACCGCCGAGAGTGCGTTAGTAGCGGCCCGATCGGCCGCCCGTTCGGGCCTGCTGCCGATCGATGAGTCTGTCGACCCCGACGTGACCACTAGGGAGCTCGAGGCGCTCAACATCGACCACAAGGTGAGCCAGTTCACCACCTATCACGACTGCTGCCAGAACCGGGTCGAGAACATCCATCTCATCGCTGACGCAGTCGACGGGATCATTGTCCCGGCCGGCGCCACTTTTTCTCTCAACGAAACCGTTGGCGAGCGGACCATCGAGAAGGGCTACCTGGAAGACGGCGCCATCGTCGCTGGCCGACTCGAAAAGGAAATCGGCGGCGGGGTGAGCCAGTTCGCAACCACCTTTTACAACGCCGTTTTCTGGGGCGGTTACGAGGATATTGCCCACAAGCCGCACAGCTTCTACTTCAGCCGTTACCCGCTCGGGATTGAAGCAACGATCTCGTGGCCATTGCCCGATATCCAATTCGGCAACAACACCGGAAACGCCATCCTGATCAGGACCTTTTACACCAACACGTCGATCACCGTTGTCTTCTACAGCAACAACGACGGGCGGATCCTCGTCGGGGAACAGAGCGGTGGCAATCTCCACGTCGTACCCACGGCGGAGGGCGGGCCGGACGCTCGCCATGTCAGCGCCGAGGTATCCGATCGTTACGACTACCGCGACCCTGCCCCGCCTCGCTACATCGGCGATTTCGCCATCGCCTTCCCCGAGCAAAAGCGCGAACAATCAGCGGCCCAGGGCTACAAGGTCGACGTCACCCGCTTCATCACAGTTGGCGACCAGACGATTCAACAGGATTGGACCGTGGTCTACTCGCCGCGCCAGGAGATCATCCTGATCCACCCGTGCCAAATCGAAGGGTCGGGAGTTTCCTGTCCGACGACGACGCTCACCCCGACGACCATCCCGAGCGACACCGTCCCGACCACTACGACGGGATAAGACCCGAAGACTCAAGGCCCGAAGACTCAAGAGCCGAAGGCTCGAGAGACCCGAAGACTCAAGAGCCGAAGGCTC